>ERZ826396.636-NODE-636-length-49162-cov-11.940131_pt1 | contig 49162 bp, 41 predicted proteins | sample MGYA00519926_ERZ826396 | MGnify/ENA primary metagenome ERZ826396 (study PRJEB31778, sample SAMEA3449230) | human gut metagenome | biome: human gut; feature: human-associated habitat; material: faeces | place: United Kingdom | collected 2010/2012 ... | reverse complement strand
GGCAGCAGGCGCGCGACAACATCGAGGGCGACTGGTACCTCATGTGCCCGCACGAAATCGCCACGGTGAAAGGCTACGCGCTCGAGGACTGTTTCGGCGAGGAGTGGACGCAGAAGTACCTCGAATGCGTGGCCGATACGCGCATCAAGAAGCGCGTCATCCCCATCAAGGACGTCATCCGTCTCATCATCAAGAGTGCGGTGGAAACGGGCACGCCGTTCACGTTCAACCGCGACACGGTGAACCGGGCGAACCCGAACAAGCACCAGGGCGTCATCTACTGCAGCAACCTGTGCACCGAGATCGCGCAGAACATGGGCGCCATCGAGCAGGTGGGGCAGCGCATCGAGGACGTCGACGGCGAGCAGGTTGTGGTCACCGTGACGAAGCCGGGCGCGTTCGTCGTGTGCAACCTGGCCAGCCTGTCGCTCGGCCACATCGACGTCGACGATCCGCAAGAGCTGGCGTACGTCACCGAAAGCGCGGTGCGCGCGCTCGACAACGTCATCGACCTCAACTTCTTCCCCGTGCCGTACGCTCAGATCAACAACCGGCAGTACCGGCCCATCGGCCTGGGCGTGAGCGGGTACCACCACATGCTGGCGAAGCGCGGCATCAAGTGGGAGAGCGACGAGCACCTCACGTTTGCCGAGCGCGTGTTCGGCGACGTGCATTATGCGGCGGTGCGCGCGTCATGCGCCATCGCGCGGGAGAAGGGTGCCTACGCGTTCTTCGAGGGCAGCGGCTGGCAGACGGGCGAGTATTTCCGCGACCGCGGCCTGGTGGAAGGCCGCTGGGAAGAGCTCGCGCGCGACGTGGCCGAGCACGGCCTGCGCAACGGCTACCTGCTGGCCGTCGCGCCCACCAGCTCCACCAGCATCATCGCCGGCACGACGGCGGGGCTCGACCCCGTCATGAGCCGGTACTTCCTCGAGGAGAAGAAGAACGGCCTCATGCCGCGCGTGGCGCCCGAGCTGTCGATGGACACGTTCTGGTACTACAAGAACGCCCACCTCATCGACCAATCGTGGTCGGTGCGCGCCTGCGGCGTGCGGCAGCGCCACATCGACCAGGCGCAGAGCATGAACCTGTACATCACGAACGAGTACACGTTTCGCCGCGTGCTCGATTTGTACCTGCTGGCTTGGGAAGAGGGCGTGAAAACCATCTACTACGTGCGCTCGAAGAGCTTGGAAGTGGAGGAATGCGAAGCTTGCGCTTCGTGATGGTTCCGTCGGCCTGCCGGCCGCCGGAACCTGCCGACGCTGCGGGGCGCCCTGGCGCCCGATCTCGCGGCGAGGCCGAGGGCTCGCGTACCGAAGTACGCCATGCCCCGCCCTCCCCACGATCTCGGGACCATGACGCCCTTCGCTGACTTGCTACGCCAACCTGCGCGTTTCAATATGCGCCCTGCGGGTGCATGGAAGGAGAGAGCTCGCCATGTCTGAACTGAAGAAGAAGCCCCTGTTCAACCCGTTGGGGGATACCGATGTGCTCGACCGGCGGATGATCGGGGGCAACACGACGAACCTCAACGACTTCAACAACATGAAGTACGAGTGGGTGAGCGACTGGTATCGCCAGGCCATGAACAACTTCTGGATACCCGAGGAGATCAACCTCGGCGTGGACGTCAAGGACTACCGCAAGCTGCCCGCGCCCGAGCGGCGCGCCTACGACAAGATCCTGTCGTTCCTGATTTTCCTCGACAGCTTGCAGTCGGCGAACCTTCCCAACGTGGGCGAGTACATCACCGCCAACGAGGTGAACCTGTGCCTGGCCATCCAGACGTTCCAGGAAACGGTGCACAGCCAGAGCTACAGCTACATGTTGGACACCATCTGCGAGCCGCAGGAGCGCAACGACGTGCTGTACCAGTGGAAAGAGGACGAGCATCTGCTGGCGCGCAACGAGTTCATCGGCAACCTGTACAACGAGTTCCAAGACGACAAGAGCCCCGAAGCGCTCGCGCGCGTGCTCGTGGCGAACTACATCCTGGAGGGCGTGTACTTCTACAGCGGCTTCATGTTCTTCTACAACCTGGGGCGCAACAACCTCATGCCCGGGTCGGTGCAGGAGATCCGCTACATCAACCGCGACGAGAACACCCACCTGTGGCTGTTCCGCAGCATCCTCTTGGAGCTCAAGGAGGAGGAGCCGCAGCTGTTCACGCCCGAACTGGTGGAGGAGTACCGCGCGATGATCAAGGAAGGCTGCGAGCAGGAGATTCGCTGGGGCCACTACGCCATCGGCGACGAGGTGGCCGGCCTCAACAAGCAGATGATCACCGACTACATCCAATATCTGGGGAACCTGCGCTGTACCCAGCTGGGCTTCGAACCTTTGTACGAAGGCCATGATCGCGAGCCGGAAAGCATGTCCTGGGTGAGCCAGTTCTCGAACGCGAACATGATCAAGACCGACTTCTTCGAAGCAAGGAGCACCGCATACGCGAAGTCGAGCGCCCTGGTGGATGACTTGTAGGGGGGCGTGCGAGCGAGGGGTGCAAGAGCGCGTCGGGTTAGAGAACCCCCTGCGTCCGTCGGTGGGCGATTGACAAGCGCGCGCTGCCGTGGGATGCGGAGCGGTTGGTTCGCGAGCGTATGCGAACGTGCGACGGGGCAGATGCTTGGATGGGCGGTTGTGCGGGCGATCTTGCGCAGGAGCGCTTGTCGGGGCGAGGGCGCGTGGCGCGCTGCGGGGGTGCGGCGTGTGCCGGGCGAAACGGCGGTGAATCGCTCGGGCGGCAGGGCGGCGGGTGTCAGTCGGCGGTTTTTCTCATTAAGCGAACGTTAGTTCGTGGTATACTGTCGCATACGATAACGCGGGGGTGGCCGCGCTGCGGGGCGGTTTCTCGCGTTCGGGTGCAGGAGGCGCGTCGTGCGCGGGCGCTCGGGCGGGGTGCCCGGGTGTCTGGGGCAGGGGCGCGCTTTCGGCGACGGTTCGTTCGCGGCAGTTGCGCGAGCGAAAGGAAGGGAGGCGCGCATGATGTACCGCACCGACTACGAAACAGGGCTGATCGGCGCGCTCACGTTGGCGAGCGACGGCGAGGCGCTGGTGGGATGCTGGTTCGACAACGACCGCTTCTTCGGATACGGCGTCGGCGACGAGGCCGTGGAAGAGCGAGGCGATCTGCCGGTGTTCGGCGCCGCCCGTCGATGGCTCGACCGCTACTTCGCCAAAGAGCGGCCCGCGCCGACGGCGCTTCCGCTCGCCCCTCGCGGCACGGCGTTCCAGCGGCGTGTGTGGGATATCCTCGCGGAGATACCCTACGGGCAGACGGTGACCTATGGGCAGATCGCGAAGCGGATGGCCGCCGAATCGGGCGGGCGCATGTCGGCTCAGGCGGTGGGTGGTGCGGTGGGGCGCAATCCGCTATGCGTCATCGTGCCCTGCCATCGCGTGATGGGCGCAAGCGGCAACCTCACCGGCTTCGGCGGCGGCATCGCCACGAAGAAGAAGCTGCTCGAGCTCGAAGGCGTGGACATAAGCGGCTTCTACACGCCGAAGACGGGCACGGCGCTGTGACGGTTTACTCGGCTGCGTACCGGCATCCGGAGTTGGGAGAGCTGACGCTTGCCAGCGACGGCGACTATATCGTGGGGCTGTGGTTCGAAGGGCGGAAGTACTTCGGCGCAGGAGCGGATCAACGTTTGGAGCCGGGCGACGGCGTTCCCGTGCTCGATGCCGCGCGCGTCTGGCTCGACCGCTACTTCGCCGGAAATCCGCTTCCCGCTGCGGCGCTGCCGTGTAGGCCGAGCGGGACGGCGTTTCAGCGTCGCGTGTGGGCGATCCTTTCCGACATCCCCTTCGGCACCGTGCGCACGTACGCCGACATAGCCGCTCAAATCGCACGCGAGGATGGCAGGGAGCGGGCCTTGGCGCGCGCGGTCGGCGCGGCGAACGGGCGCAATCCCCTTTCGATCATCTTGCCATGCCATCGGGTGGTCGGCTCAAGCGGCAGCCTTACAGGCTACGCCGGCGGCATAGAGCGCAAGATCTGGCTGCTCGAGCACGAAGGCGTTGACACGACCAGCCTTTACGTGCCGAAGCGCGGCACGGCGCCATGAGGCGCGCGGCCGCGCCTTGCGGTTTTCGCGACCTCTGGCTGGGCGCGGGCGGGCTCTTTCGCGTGCGGCGTGGGCGGGAGGGGATGGGCTCTTTCGTGTGCGGCATGGGCGGCTCGTCCCCCGCGCCGCTGCGTTGACCAAAGCATATCGATTTAGTAGGATTTCCTGCGACGTGCAGGAGGCCCGCCGCGCGCATGCCGGACGCGGCCGAGAAAACAGGAAAGCAGGCGCATCATGACCATCTACGCAAGCGTGTCGGAGCTTATCGGGAACACCCCGCTCGTCGAGTTGACGAATTACGAGAAGAACCATGGTCTGAAAGCCCGCATCGTGGGCAAGGTGGAGTCGTTCAACCCGGCCGGCTCCATCAAGGACCGCATCGCGAAGGCGATGATCGACGACGCGCTGGAGCGCGGCGTGATCGACGGCGACACGGTGCTCATCGAGCCCACCTCGGGCAACACCGGCATCGGCCTGGCGGCTCTCGCCGCCGCGCGCGGCATGCGCCTCATCATTGCCATGCCCGAAACGATGTCCATCGAGCGCCGCAACCTCATGAAAGCCTACGGTGCCGAACTCGTGCTGACCGACGGCTCGCTGGGCATGAAGGGCGCCATCGCGCGCGCCAAAGAGCTGGCGGCCGAGATCCCCAACTCGTTCATCGTGGGCCAGTTCACGAACCCGGCGAACCCGGCCGTCCACGAGGCCACCACGGGCCCCGAGATCTGGGAGGCCACCGACGGTCGGGTCGATATCTTCGTGGCAGGCGTGGGCACGGGCGGCACGGTGAGCGGCGCGGGTGCCTACCTCAAGCGCATGAACCCCGACGTGCAGGTGGTGGCCGTGGAGCCGGCGTCGTCGCCGGTGCTGTCCGAGGGCCGCGCGGGCGCGCACAAGATTCAGGGCATCGGCGCGGGTTTCGTGCCCGACACGCTGGACACCGCGGTGTACGACGAGGTGATCGCCGTCGCCGACGAGGACGCGTTCGCCGTGGGCCGCGAGCTTGCCGCGAAGGAAGGTCTGCTCGTGGGCATCTCGTCAGGCGCGGCCGTGGCCGCCGCCACCGAACTGGCGCGCCGCCCCGAGAACGCGGGCAAGACCATCGTGGTCATCCTCCCCGACACCGGCGAACGCTACCTCACCACCGCGATGTTCGGCTTCTAGCAGCAGCGAACCCAACGCGAAGGGCCCGCGGCATGCAGCAAGCCGCGGGCCCTTCGCTGTAAGAACCTTGTGTCGCCCGAAAGTCACGGTTTTTCGCCCAAAACCGTGACTTTCGGGCGACAATGACGTCGGGGGCGGCTGCGCGCAGCTGCGCTACGCGCCTTCGATGGCGTCGATGGCGTCGATCACGGCGCCGCGGAAGCCGTCCTTCTCGAGCGCGGCCACGCCTTTGATGGTGGTGCCGCCGGGTGAGCACACGGCATCCTTCATCGCGCCGGGATGCTCGCCGGTCTCCAGATGCAGCTTGGCCGTGCCCATCATCATCTGGGCGGCCAAGCGGTACGCGGTCGCACGCGGAAGGCCGTGCTTCACGCCCGCGTCGCCGAGCGCTTCTAAGAACATCGCGGCGAACGCGGGACCGCAGCCAGCGACGGAGCTGGCCGTGGACAAGAGCGCCCCATCCACCCATTCGATGAGCGCGATCTGGCCGAACAGGCTCTCGAACGTTTCCAGCTGCTCGGTTGTGAGCGAGTGGCGCCGCTCGCAGGCGATCACGCCCGCGCCCACGGCGATGGGCGTGTTGGGGATGGTGCTGAGATGGCGGCTGCCTGGAGCGAGGACGCCTTCGTAAAACGCGAAGTCGCGTCCGGCGGCCACCGAGATCACGGCTTTGTCGGCCAAGAGGTCGCGCACCGGCGCAACCACCTGCTCCACAAGGTAGGGCTTCACCGCGAGGACGACGAAGTCGCTCGCCTCCACCACCTCGCCCGCGTCGCGATGCGCGTTCACGCCGAGCTTTTCAGCCGTCGTCTGCAGCTTGTCGAAGTGCGCCGCGCATGCGTGGATGCGTGCGCCCGGAAGGACGCCCGAGTCCACGAGGCCCCGCGCCATCGCCTGCGCCATGTTGCCGAATCCGATGAAGCCGAGCTCGACCTCGCTTGCCTTCTTCGCCATGCTGTCCCTTTCGTTGCGGCTGCGTTTGCTGTCGTTGTCGATTGTACGTCAGCGGCGCGCCCCGTCCAAGATGGTTTCGCAACGCTTGCCGAGGGCGCGTCGAGCACGGAGGCCGGTGTGGGCGGCGGGGGAAGCCGGTTTTGCCACGGCGTGGAAGGCGCGCAGCTGGTTTGGTATCATGCGCGGCAGGGCGCGGAAGAGGCGCGCGCAAGGATGGATATGCGGGAGCCGTGCGAAGCCCGGGCGAGCGGGGCTGCGCCAGAAGAGAAGGGAGAGCCATCATGGAGCATGCGTGCAAGGTGACGGTGCTGGAGAAGCGCTTGTTTCCAGAGCTGCAAGCGGAATATCTGGCCGATCCGCGGTCGGGAGCGTGCTCGTGCTTCGAGGTGGGGCAGGAGTTTCTGTTCGAGCGCAACGAGAAGCGCGACGACTTCTGGCATTTCGGGCGCGACCTCGATCCGGCGTTTCCGTGCGCAGAGGCGTGGGACTGCATCAGCCGCTACGTCTACGCGGCGCTGCAGGGCGGCTCGATCATGCGCGGTTGGACGAGCGACGAGCGCGTGATGATCGCGTGCTGCAACGACGGCACGCGCCCCGTCATCTTCAAGATCGAGCGCATCGACATCGAGGAGTAGGGCTTGCCGGAGCCCTCCTCTGGCCGTCGGCCGTCAAAGGCGGCGCGCGAAGCCGAACGGCTTCGCCGTTGGGCCCGTGCGGGAAAATCCGTTGTTTTTGGCCACGAAACCGCGTTCTGGCACGGCTTGCGGGCGTTCGCATGGGGAAGAAAACCGGCGACCTGGCGTTTTCTTGGCGAGGGGCCCTTTCGCATGCCGAACGGGGGAGGAAAATCGCCGCAATCCGTGCCAGAACGCGGTTTCGTGGCCATTTCGGGGCGTTTTTTCTGCACGGCTGGGATTTCCGGGGCGTCTGCTGTCTAAAATCCGGATCGGTAGGCAGTTCCTTTCCGGAAAGTCGGGATCGCCGGGCCGTCCGCCGTCGGAGGGGTGGCTCGACGGCGGACGGCCCGGCGGCGGGCGGCCCGGCGGCAGACGGCCCTGCGACAGTCCCGGCAACGAAAAGGGCCCGCAGCCGAGTGGCGGCGGGCCCTGCGATCTGCTCGGCGCGAGGCTGGAGCGCTCGGGCGCCTATGCGGCGCGCCTCGCCTCCTCCGCATCGATCGCGTCCGCACCCGCACCCGCCGAGCGCGCGAGGATGTTCGCGTACACCGCGCCCGAGATGTTGTGCCACACGCTGAATACGGCGCCGGGCACCGCAGCCAGCGGCATGCTCGCGAAGTGCACGGTGGCAAGCGAGCTGGCCAGCCCGGAGTTCTGCATGCCCACCTCGATGGACAGCGTGCGCATCTGCTCCTTGGTCAGGCGCAGAACGCGTCCGACCAGGTACCCGAGGGCGTAGCCCAGCACGTTGTGCAGCATGACCACGAGGATGATGAGCGGCCCCACCGTCAGAAGCTTCGCCTGGTTGGCGGCGACCACGGCCATGATGATGAGGGAGATGCCCACCACCGACACGAGCGGCAAAACGCTCGCGCATGCCGCAGCCACCTTCTCGAAGAAGTAGTTGATGAGGAAGCCCGCCGCGATGGGCACGAGCACCACCTGCACGATGGACAGGAACATCTCGAGCACGTCCACATCCACGGTCTGTCCGGCGAACAGCAGCACCAAAAGCGGCGTGACGATGGGCGCCATGATGGTGGTGCACGCGGTCATGCCCACCGACAGCGCCACGTCGCCCTTCGCGAGGTAGGTCATGACGTTGGAGCTGGTGCCGCCCGGGCACGAGCCCACGAGGATCACGCCCACGGCCAGCTCGGCGGGCAGCTGGAACACGAACGCCAGCACGAACGCCAGCACCGGCATGATGACGAACTGGGACAGGATGCCCACGATGACGGCCTTCGGCTTCGTGAACACCACCTTGAAGTCGGCCAGCTTGAGGGTCATGCCCATGCCGAACATCACGATGCCCAAAAGAATGTTCACATAGCTTGTTTTGACGACGGATGATACGGGGCCGGGAAAGACCAGGGCGATGATCGCGACGGCAAGCGCGATGATCGCCATGTACTTTCCCGTGAAGTCGCTGATCTTGGCGAGCGTCTTCACAGAGGTGCTCCTTTCTCGGGGTTGGTGGAACTGAAGCAGTATACCGCTGCCGCAGGCGATAAGCGAGGGTCGAAATCGCAGATGCGAGTGGTTCTCGAACTTGTTCCGCTGCGATTGACGCAGGGCGGCCCTCTTGCCGGCCCGCATGGCCCGGCCGTCAGCGGGCTGGCGGCGTCGGGCGTCGTGTTGACGCGGCAACGGCCTCTTTGGTACCATGGCCGCCCGGGCTGTGGCGCCCGTCATCCTCTTGAAAGGCCTCTTTCCATGACCGTTCCTCCCAACCGGTAGATCACGCGACTCATCCCGCCTATCCGTCGCCGCGTTCGCGCGCGGCCGCTTCGTGATGGGCTCATCCGGCGGAACGATCGATCAAACGAAGAGGTTTCCTTTATGAAAAAGCTGAACAACGGCGTGGTGCCGCCTGCGCTCGCCTTCCTTATTGCACCTATTCAGAACGCAAAGGAAGGCAGCGAACATTATGAAAACGATACAGTGGCGCGTGGGGGCGACCTCCGCGCCGGCCGCTTTGCGTCCGTGCGGCGCCTGCGGTGCTGAGGCAAGGTTCGAATCGACGGGTCGGTTCCGCGTGAACGCCCAGAAGAAGCGTCTGGACGTATGGCTCATCTACCGGTGCGTCTCGTGCGGCAGCGTGTGGAATTGCGCGGTGGTCAGCCGCGAGCGGCCGGGCGGCGTCGGCCGCGAGCTGCTCGAGCGCTTCATGGGCAACGACCCGGGCTTGGCCCTCGAGTGCGCCCTCGACGCGGGCCTGCTGAAAGGCAACGGCGCGCGGCGGGGTCCGGTGGACTTCGCCGTCGAGGGCGAGCTGCCCGGCGACGAGGACTGCCGGGTGGAGATCCATGCCGAAGGGCTCTCGGGCATCCGGCTCGCCGCGGTGCTGCGTGCCAAGCTGGGCCTTTCGCGCAGCGAGCTCGAGCAGCTCGTGGGGGCAGGCGACGTGGCGTGCGCCGACGGCGCGGACGCGCTCGCTGCCAAGCTGCGGCCGCATCGGGCGGTCATGGTGCGGGCGCGAAGGTGCTGACCCGTTGAAGTGACGGAGGGGCTCGGGCAGGAACCCTCCCCTCTCTTTCCGCTGTCTGGCGGAGAGAGAGGGTGCTTGTCCGCCGATGGGTCGGGATTGGCATGCCGCGAGGCCGTCTTCCGGAGACGGGGCTCAACGACCCCATCCGACGCGGACCCTCGGAAGCCGGCCTTGCGCCCTTGGGGGGGCGGGTGGAGGTCGGCCCCTTGATCGGGGACGAGTCCTCGGGGGTCGGCCTTGCGCTTGTCGAGGGGGCTCGGTTTTCCCGGTCTCCGATCACGTTGGAGCCAGTTGTCGAACATGGCTGTGTCGGAGCCTTCCGTTTCCGAGCCTTCAATTGCACAGTTTTGGCCGCTCTGAAGCTCTTTTCCGCGGCTTGGCGAAAACTTGCTGACGGCGATCAGGGGAAATGCGCGAGGATCGTATCGTTCGGAGGGCGAGGACGCATTCGACCCCTCGAAAATCCTTCACAGCGGCCAAAACGGTGCATCCAAGAGGCCCCAAACCCGAGGAAAGGCTGGCGAGGAGCGGGCCGGCAACCACGCGAGCCGGCGTTCTCCTTGAGACACCCGGTTGCGCGGGTTGCTTGGCGCGCCGATCCCAAGGCGGTTGTGCGTCGGTTCCCGTGCTATCATGGCGGCGAACGTCACGGCGAGGCGAAGGAGCGCATCATGTATGGACTGAAGACTGAGGCCAGCTTCGATTCGGCCCATTTTCTCACCGATTACTACGGCAAGTGCGAGAACCTGCACGGCCACCGTTGGCGCGCGGTGGTGCGCCTTGCGGTGGACGACCTGCAAACCGAGGGCACGATGAAGGGCATGGTGCTCGACTTCGGCGTGTTCAAGCGCGCGGTGCGCGAGCTGGCCGAGGCGCTCGACCACACCTTCCTCGTGGAGGAGGGCTCGCTCGCCCCGGCGACGCTGGCGGCGCTCGAGGCCGAGGGGTTCAGTTTGACCGTGCTGCCCTTCCGCACCACGGCGGAGAACCTGGCACGCTATTTCTGCGACCGCCTGGTGGAGCAGGGCCTTCCCGTGTCCCAGGTGGAGATGTACGAGACTCCGAACAACTGCGCCGTCTACCGTCCGCAGTAGGCGGAGGGCGGCATGGGGAAGCTCGCGCTGTATCGGCAGATCGCTAAGCAGATAGGCGGGCTCATGGTCATGGCCGTCCGCTACGACGGCAAGGAGCCCGACAAGCTGACCGGGGCCTCGCGGGTCGAGTACGCGCTGCCGTTCGAAGGGGCGTGGACCGTGCTCAACGGCGGGGTGGAGGAGGAGACGTCGCATTCGTGGGACGTGCTCACCCAACGCTATGCCTACGACTTTGTGATACTCGATGACGAAGGGCGCAGCTGCCGCCCCGACGCCGATCCGGCCGACCCCGCCTCGTACTATTGCTACGGTCTGCCCGTTCTCGCGCCTGCCGACGGCGTGGTGGTCGAAGCGGGCGCGTCGTGCCCCGACGCGCCGATCGCGCTCGACGGCGCGGTGTGCTGCGGCGGGGACGACATCCGCGGCAACTTCGTGCTCGTCGAGCATGCACACGGCGAGTTCTCGTGCCTGTGCCATCTGATGCCGGGCGGCGTGCTGGTCGAGGCCGGCCAGGAAGTGAGGCGCGGGCAGCGCGTTGGGCTCTGCGGCAGCTCTGGCAACAGCTCCGAGCCGCACCTGCACTTCCATATCCAGAAAGGCCAAAGCTTCTACACCTCGCCCGGCGTGCCGGTGCGGTTCGCGGGCGTCGCGGCCGCTCCCGCGCCGAACTACGAGGCGGCCGATCCCCGTCCGCTGCCGCCGGGGGCCTACGGCGACTTTCCGCCGTTCCTCACGCGCGGCCTGCGCGTTGAGCCCGTGCATGAGAAATCGGCCTGAAAATGCAATGTCGTCGAGTTATGCACCCTTGCGCGAGCCTTAGCGGGGGGATTTTGCTTTGAGAAAAGCGTCGTTGACCGTAAAAGCCCAGGTCGCGATTCGCGCGATTCCTGACTGGATGCGCGGAAAGGGTGCATAACTCGCGTACATTGCAGTTTCAGGGCCGTTCCAGTTACGCAAGGGTGCAAAACTCGAGGACTTTGCGGCAGAACGCGTTCACTCCCAAAAGCTTTGCACGGTGTCGAGGATGTCGGCGGCGGGGAGGAGGGTGGCGTCGGCGATATCGGTGCCCGTCTCGTCGAGGAAGCGCCTGACCAGGTGGTACCCGCACGCGTAACCGGCGCAGTAAGGCACGCCGCGCGTGGGGTAGCCCATGAGCGCGGCCGTCTCGTCGCCGTAGAGGTAGGCGGAAAGCTCGGCCAGGCCTTGCGCCCCCCAAACCTGTGTGCACGAGCGGCTTCACCTGCTCGAGCAGGTCGGGCGTGGTGCGCGCGACCCACGGTCCCGCCAGCTCCTCGCCGAACAGCTCCACGGCGAAGTTCTCGGCCAGCCCCTCGCTCACCAGCATCTCGCCGAGCGTGATGTCGTTTCGCCACCTCACGAACTGGAAGCGCACGTTGTGGTTCGCCTCGTGCGCGAGCGCTGCGGGCAGGCGGCGCATCGTGCGCCCGCCCGGCACGAGCCAGGCGAAGATGCTGCCGGGGATGCCCCCGTCGCCGCAGTAGCTTTCGCTCGCCCGTACCACGGGGTTGTCCGGGTTCGCCAACAGCACGGTGAAGCGGTAGTCCTTCCGCGGAAGTTCGATGCCGCGCTCGCCGAAGCGTGCGAGAGAGCGCTCGACGGCGCGTTGGCATGCGTCCCAGAAGGCGTCGTCGCCGATGAGGCTCACGGCTTCGGCCCAACTGCCGTCCACGCGCATGGGCGGCAGGATGCCGAGCATCTCGCTGGCCATGACCACGTCGTAGCCGCCGGGCTGCGCGGCTTTGAGCGGCACGCAGTAGCAGTCCCACTTCTCCTTGAAGGGGGCCATGAGCTCGTGGCGGTACAGGTCGGCGCGCTTCTCGGGCGGCGCGGCGATCATGGCGCGGTATGCTTGGTCCGAGCGCACGGATCGCACGTCCATGGGGTTCCTTTCTCGCGGGTGCGCGCATTCGTCATCGAGCGCGTGCGCCCATGCTACGGCCTCACGTGGCGTGAGGGTCAAGGAAATTTCCAAAGGTTTTTCCGGTGCGGCCGCACCGATCGCGCCAGGGATTCGTTATAGAGGGCAGAGGAGGTGAAGCGGGACGTGAGAGGCAGGCTGCGGGACGGCGAGGCGTTCGATCGTCTGGTCGAGGAGCATTACGACGATGTGCTGGCGTACTGCCGGCGGCACGCGCCATCGTACGACGAGGCGCCGGACGTAGCGCAGGAGGCGTTTCTGCGCTTCGTGCGCAGCGGGCGCTCGCCGGTCGAGGGCAAGCCGCTCGCGTACCTGCTCACCATCGCGCGCAACCTCTGCATCGACGCATCGCGCGCTAAGCGCCCGCCCGCCGTGCCGCTTGATGTGGACGTGCCCGACCGCTCGCCCGGCGCCGACCCGGCGACCGCGTGCGCGGGCAGCGAGGTGGGCGTGCTGATCGGGGCGCTCGATCCCGAGCTGCGCGAGGTGGTGGAGCTGCGTTTCGACCAGGGCTTCAAGGTGGGCGAGATCGCGCAGGTCCTAGGCGTGTCGCGCTTTGCGGTGAACCGGCGGTTGAACCGGGCGCTGGTGGAGCTCCGGCGCGGATTGGAAGGAAGGAGCGGGGCATGAGTCCAACGAGCAAGAGAGATGTCGGGCGGCTGCTCGGCGCGCACTACCGCGCCGAGCGCGGCGCGCCGGACGCGGCTGCGAAGGCGGCAACCCTCAAGGCCGTGCGCGCGGCGGCGACGGAGCGCCCGGCGGACGCGAGCAGGGATGCGGTCGGTGCGGGCGTGTGCGGTCACGGTGCGACGTTCGCCTCGTTCGTGGCCGTGCAGGCGCGCTTCATCCATCCGCGCGTGTGGGCGGCGCAGCTCGCGCTCGTGGCGGCGATGGCAGCGGCGTGCCTGCTCGCGGGCGATGCGCCGAGCGGCTTCCCGCTCGCGTCGGGCGTGCTGGCGGCGGCGACGGTGCTCGTGGGCCTGCCCGACCTGCTGTCGAGCGCCTCCCACCGCGTGGCCGAGCTCGAGTACGCCTGCCGCTTCGACTGCCGGGCGGTCGCGCTCGCGCGGCTCGTCGTGCTGGGCTGCGCCGACGTGGTGACGGTCACGGCCATCGCGCTCGCCGCGCCGGTCATGCTGGGTACCGACCTGTTCGCCTCGCTCGTGCACGCGTGCGCCCCCTACTTCCTCTCGTGCGCGGGCGCGCTGCTGCTGGTGCGCCGCTGCGCGCCGTCACAGGCGCTTCCACTCGCCTGCGCGTGGACGCTGCTCGTGGCGGCCGCCGCCTACGCGCTGTTCACGCTCGTGCCGCTCGCCTACGCCCAGGGGTCGGCCTGGGCCTGGGCGCTTGTTGCGGCGGGCTCGCTTGTGTGGGCCTTCCGCGAGGCGCGCGCCTGGCTTGGGGGCATAGCGGGCGGCCTGGACATGCTTGCGGCCGCCGTGAACCAACGATGATGAAGGAGCAAACCCTCATGGAACTGACCATTGACCGGCTGAGCAAGCAGTTCGGGTCGAAGATCGCGGTCGACCGCGTGTCGGCGACCCTCGAGCCCGGCGTGTACGGCCTTCTGGGCGCGAACGGCGCGGGCAAGACCACCCTCATGCGCATGGTGTGCGACGTGCTGCGCCCCACCTCCGGCGAGATCCGCTTCGACGGCCGGGACGTGCGCGCGCTCGGCGACGGGTACCGCGCGCGGTTGGGCTACCTGCCGCAGGACTTCGGCTACTACCCCGACTTCACGGCGCTCGACTTCATGTGCTACCTGGCCGCGCTCAAGGGCATCGACCGCCGCGCGGCGCGCCGCCGCTCGCTCGAGCTGCTGGAGACGGTGGGGCTCGCCGACGTGGCGGGCCGCAAGATCCGCACGTTCTCCGGCGGCATGAAGCAGCGCCTCGGCATCGCGCAGGCGGTGCTGAACGACCCGGCCGTCCTCGTGCTCGACGAGCCCACGGCCGGCCTCGACCCGAAGGAGCGCGTGCGGTTCCGCAACCTCATCGCCAGCTTCGCGCAGGACAAGATCGTCATCCTGTCCACGCACATCGTGTCGGACGTGGAGTACATCGCCGACGAGATACTGGTCATGCGCGCGGGCGCGTTCGTCATGCGCGGCGCGCCGACCGAGGTGGTGGCCACCGTGGCGGGGAAGGTGTGGGAGTGCCACGTGGACGCGCGGCAGGCCGACCAGCTTGCGGCCGCGAGCTGCGTGAGCAACGTCCACTACGCCGCCGACGGCCACGCGGTCGTGCGCGTGGTGGCCGACGAGCGCCCGGCGCCCGGCGCGCACCCGCTCGAGCCCACGCTCGAGGATTTGTACCTGTACGTGTTTCGCAACGAGGAGCAAGGGGCCGTGCTGCCCTGACGGACAGCGGAGCATGCTGGCGCTGTGAAGGGTCGTTGTATTCGGTCTCGCTCCTTTCTTGCTTCGTCGTGGCGAAGTTGCGCAAAGCGCGCGCTCGGGCGCGTAGCGCGGCGCAGGGCAAGCCGCCGGCTTGTTCGGCGCGCGCGAAGCGCGCTCGGGCGCGAAACGGGGCGATCCCGGGTACCTCGACGCTTCTCTCTGATTTCCATTCAACTGGCGGGAGAGGGAATGCACCATGTTTGATCTGATGAAGTTCGAGTTCAAGAAGCTGCTTGCGCGGCGCACGTCCCAAGTGGTGAGCGCGGGCATCCTGATACTGCTCTGCGGCATCATGGCGCTCAACGTCGTGCAGACAAAAACGGAATCGAGTCTCGGGGAGGTTCTGGGCGGCACTGCGGCCATCGCCGAGCGCAAAGCGCAGGACGACGCGCACGAAGGCGTGCTGACGGTCGAGCGCGTGCGGGACGAGATTGCCGCCTACCGACAGCTTTCGTTCTCGAAGGTCGACCCCTCCGAAGTGGAGGGCTTGAGCGATTCAGCGGCGTACGAGCTCATGGTCGAGGCGTACGATACGGAGGAGATCGAGACCATCTACGATCCGTACTACGCCTACCTGCTTTCGCCGTGGAAGGCACCCGGGCAGGAGCCGTGCCAAACGGCGGCGCAGGTGGACGATGCGACGGCCGAGGGATTCTACGAAGCCGTCGCCGACGAGCTGCAGCGCGCGCTCGACGACGGCATGGGGGGAACGTGGGAGTATTCCGACGCCGAGCGCGCGTACTGGACGGCGAAGGAGGACGCGGTGTCCGAGCCTTTGTCGTACGGTTACGCCGGTGGTTGGATCGACGTGCTCGATTGCGCGGGCTTCCTCGTGTTTCCCCTCGTCGCCATCTGCGTGGTGCTGACGCCCGTCTTCTCGGGCGAGTACCAGGATCGCACCGACGCCGTGCTGCTCTCGTCGCGTTACGGTCGCTCGAAGCTCGTGGCGGCGAAGGTCGTCGCATCGCTTCTGTTCGCGACCGTCTACTATGCGTTAGCGGTGCTCGTCATCGTGGGCGTTGCGCTCGCGTTCTTCGGGGCCGAGGGCGCAGGCCTGCCGGTTCAGGTGATGTCGCTTGACATGCCCTACGGCCTCACGATGGCAGAGGCGACGTTTCTGACCTTGGGTCTGGGCTTTCTCATGGCGCTCGGCTTCGCTGGTCTCACGCTTCTGCTCTCGTCGAAGCTGCGCTCCCAAGTGGCCGTCTTCGCCGCCTGCGCGGCGCTCGTCTTTTTGACGGGGTTGATCCCTGCGGGTGGCAATGGAGCGCTCCTGCACGCGCTGTGCCTGTTCCCCGTCAACGCGCTCAACGCCCAGACGCTTTTCGCGATGCTCGTTTCGTACCAGGTGGGGCCGTTCGTCGTAGACCTGATAGGCGCGCTTGCATGCCTGTACGCACTCGTCCTGGTCGCATGCGTGCCTATCGCCGCCCTCGCTTTCCGGCGGCATCAGGTGGTGTGAGGGCGGAGCGTGCGGCCGGGCACCCTGGCAGGGCGCCCGGCCGAGAAGGAGGGGTGCTCGGAAAGCGGGGCTAGACGCCCTTTGCGGCGTTCTCGCCGGCAAGCTTGCCAAACGTGAGAGCCGATCCCAGGCTGATGCCGGCGACGGTTACCGGGTATTCGACCAGGAATCGCCCGCCGCCGGTGTTCCCCGCTACATACAGGCCGGGGACGACCTCGTCGTTCTCGTTGAGCGCGTGCATGTCAAGATCGCACTTGATGCCGCCGCAGCATACGAGCATGCCCGCCTGGTCGAACTTCACGCCGTAAAACGGCGGCTTCACCACGGGGAACATGCGGCGCGCATCCTTGCCGAAATCCTCGTCGACCCCTTTGTCGCACAATTCGTTGTACCGCTCCACGGACGCCTTGACCTTGTCGACGGGAAGCTCCATCTTCTCAGCCAGCTCCTCGATGGTGTCGGCTTGGCAGGTGACCCCCGTTTTGCGGAACTCGCTGTCACCGTTGAGGAACACGTCGTCGGTGACGTAGCCGAGGAACACCGACTCCATGACCCAGGGCATCTGCGCAGCCTCCTCGTCGGTGAGGTAGTGGTTCACGTAGCCGTGGCCGGTGCCCTGAACCTCCAGCTGGTCGCGCCAGTTGTCGTCGATGATCTGCCAGGACACGCCTCCGGGTTGGCGGGAGAGCTGGTCGGCGATGTTCTGGCCGGGTATGTCTTCGTTCATGAAGCGGTCGCCTTCGAGGTTGAGCTGCAAGAACGCATCGACACCGAGCGGTCCGCCCATATGATGGGTCATCGGGGCGTAGGGGCCAAGCTCCATGGCCGCTCCCGCCCACATTGCCATGCGGTGCCCGTCGCCGGTGTTGGCCTGGTTCCCTTCGCAGTCTATGCGTGTGTAAGAGCAGTTGAACTGTGCTGCGTGGGGCACGAAATGCCGCATCATCTCCTCGCTGCCTCCGAAATCCCCGCAGCAAAGAACGACCGACTTGCAGTTGAACCTGTAGTAGTCGCCGTTCTTGTCGCGGGCGTAGGCGCCCACGACCGCTCCGGCGTCGTCGGTTATGAGCTGCTCGCCGAACAGTTCGTATTTGAACTCGGCGCCCGCCTCCTGCGCTTTGCGGACGCAGTTCTCAAGAAGCCATTGCGCGCTCGGAAGGGTCATGAGCGTGCCATGGAAATAAGGATAGTATTCGCTGCGGTGGTCGTATCCGTCGAGGGCGGGAAACATTTTCGGGCGGATGAAGTTCTCCTGCGTTGGTTCTGCGATGGAGGATTCGAGCAGTTGGAAATCGGCGCCTTCGACGGCCCAGTCGAACGCCTCGCCAGAGCGTTCGTACCACATGTTGAGCAGTCGCGGGTTCGGTCGGTAGCACATGTCCTTCATGAGCTGCATGACCACCTCGTTCTTCGGCGCCCATTCGATGCCGAGCTGCTTTTGGAGCGCTGAACCGACCACGCCGAAATCCTGGGTGGAGGGAACGAAGCCCACGTCTGTCCCCTTGTCGATGCCGATGACCTTCGCGCCCGCCTCCGCCGCCGCTCGAACGGCCGGGTTTCCAGCCGTGCCCGTTCCGATGACCAGCACGTCGCAATCGTACTCCTCCTTGACGCTCTGCGGCACCGGCGGCTTTTCCAGGAAGCTCGGTTTCGCCGTCATCACGTCGTAGGTTTGTTCCGACGCTTGATCCTCGGCGCCTTTCTTGGATTGCTGCGGCGCGCATCCTGCAAGGGAGGTCGTCCCCAGGGCTCCGAGGGCGCCCGCGCAGGCCGCGCCCGCTAGGAATTGTCGTCGTGAAAGCGGCTTTTTTGCCATGGTGGTTCCCTTTCTCCTTCGTTCGACGGGCGCTCCGATTCGTCGAAGGCCCGTTTGAGCATAGGGCGGCGGCATCCTTGGGGAAAGTGGCAACCGAGGGTGATTCGCGCGAACGGAGGGGGAGTTTTTTACCCCTTTGCCACATGGGTCGACGATGGTACCCTTCTTCTCCGAAGGGAGGGGCATGCAGGATCGCGCTAAGATGATCGGCGGGGCGGCTTTCGTGCAGACGTTGTTCTGGACGTGGTTCTTCTGCTTGCGTTATACGACGGCCCTCGAGTTCGATTTCCGAGAGTGCGCTGCGATGGTGGGCGTTTCCTTCGCGGTGGCGATAGGCATGGCGCTGCGCTCGCGGTTCGGGGGGGGGGCGTACGCCCATCGCGTGGGGGTGGTGGCGTGTGGGGCATCGCTTGCGACGGCGGGGACTGCCGCAAAGACGGGCCTGATGCTGCTGACGCTCGATCCGCTTGTGCGGGAGGTTGTTCGCTTGGTGGCGTGCGCGTGCATCGGGGCGAGCATGTCGGTGCTCTTCATAGTTGCGATGGAGTGCCTCTCGGGTTTGGGGATACGCAGCGTCGGCAAAGCGCTCTCCCTCACCCTTCTCGGGGTGGCGGGCCTTTCGGCGGCGTTGTCGTCGCTTCCGGTTGGGCCGTTCGCTCTCGCCGCAAGCGTCTTGCCCGTTCTGATGGGCGTCGCGTTGATCGCTCGACGGGCGTTCGGGCGGAAGTCTCCCCTCGGGGCTTCCGTTCGCGAGACGCCTCCCCTTGCCCGCGAGAAGCTCGTCGTTCCCGTCAGGCCCATGATCATGATGGCGGCGGCCGAGTTCGCCGGGTGCTTCGCGACCTTCCCGTTCGCGGACGAGCGCACCTCTTCGCTATCGCTGGCGTTGGGGTGCGCGTGCGTGTCGCTTGTGTTTCTGGTCGGGTGCTTCGCGCTGGCTGATCGCTTCGATGTGAGGATGCTCTACCAAGTGTCGCTCCCGCTCATGGCCGGAGGGCTGCTCCTTGGCCCTTTGCTCTCGCAGCAGGCGCAGATCGTGTCGTGCGCGTTCGTGAACGCGGGCGTGCTCGGGTTTCTCCTCCTTTCCGTCATGGTTCTCAACGAGAACTGCCGCTGTCACGGGGTGCCTTCCGCATGGGCGTACGGCTTCCTCCGCTGCGCGCTTTTGCCCAGCCAGCTTGTCGGGGCGTGGCTTGTCTTCGCGGTGGGGGAGGGGCTGTTCGACTGGATGAAGGTGGAGGCGCTCTATTCGATCTCGATGCTATTGATCGTGGTGTCTTCTATGACCTTCCTGAACGAATACAACTTCATCCGAAGTTGGAGGCTGTCGCGCGAGGAGCCGGTCGGCGCCTGCTCGCAAGACGCGCTCAACTCGCAGGTGGCGCGCTGCGCGCTGCTCGCCCGCGCGTTCGGTTTGACGCGAAGGGAGGAGGAGGTCGTGGCGCTTGTGGCGCAGGGCAGGACGGTGCCGCAGGCGGCCGACGAGCTGTTCATATCGAGGGAGACGGCGAAAACCCATATGAAGCATGCGTACGCGAAACTCGGAATCCACACTAAGGGCGAGCTGCTGGATCGCGTTTACGGACAGGGGTCGGCGGGATCCGTCGGACACGGCGCGGAGGTCTCGGAAGACGGGGCGGGCAGCCGGTGACGTCGGCCGCTGTCGGGCGGGCGGCCGGTGACGCCGGGCGCTGTCGGGCGGGCTGCTGGTCGGGCGCGAATCGCGAGGGTCTGAGCTGCTCGCCGCTCCGGTGCGCCGGAGAAGGGGCATGCGAGGTCCGGTTGCCGCCCGGCGCGTTCGCTCGTCCCTTCCCTCGGAGTCGGAAGGGATGCGCGAAGGATTTCGCGTGAGGATGTTCCAATGTAATCCTAGGTTTTTGCTAGAATTAAAGGGGAATGGATTCCCGGGGGTCGGTCGCGTGCGGATTTCGGCGGCAGAGGCGGCGATGGCTGCGGAGGGGCGGCCTCCCGAGGCGCGTTCGGAAGGGCGTTGTCTTACGGGGCGGCGACTGTGGAGGCGGGACCCCTTGCCTCCTTCGATCACATGGCGCCGGGAAGGATAGCGCCCGCCTGCGCAGGCCCCGCCGCCTTCGGAGGGCCGAGGCTGCCGAGACATCCGGCTTCGTGCGGCCAAGGCCGTGCGAGTGAGCGTCGATGCGGCTGCTTCGACCGAAGCGCTCGTTCGGTTTCGAGGGTGCGGGGTTCGATGGGCTGGGCTCTGGGATTCGGACGGCCTTGGCGGTCGAGGGGCTCGGGCGGCTGCGGAGCGCATGGATGTTCGCGCTGCGGGGCCGCGCGGAGGGCGCGCTGCATCTCGCCTTGCGCGGTGCGATGCGGATCGGGCGCGGAGGGCCATGCGGGTCGGGGCGCTCGCCCGCCTGCGACCTAGTGTTGGAAACGTGCGCGAGAGAGGAATGGCGACGATGCTCGTGTCGACGAAAGGGCGCTATGCGCTGAGGCTCATGGTGCGGATTGCTCAGCTCGAATCGAGGGGCAGGGTGGCGTTGCGCGAGGTGTCGGAGCACGAAGGCATTTCCCTCAAGTACCTTGAACAGCTCGCCCGTCCGCTCGTGCAGGCGGGGCTTTTGCGCAGCGTGCGCGGGAAGGGGGGAGGTTACGCGCTTGTGAACGACCCCTCGACCGTGAAGGTTGGCGATGTCTTGCGCGCTGTGGAGGGCACGACTGCGCCGGTGGCGTGTCGTGCCCTCGAGGAGGGCGCGATGTGCCCGCGGGAGAGCTCGTGCGCCACCGTCCGGTTTTGGGAGGGCTTGGGCGAGGCGATCGAGCGCTATGTGGACGGTGCGACCCTCGCCGACCTCGCTTTCCCCGGCGCTTCCGCAAGCACCTGCCTCGATTGACGCCCTCGCCTTGACCGGCCGGAGGCGGCTTCCCCTCTCGATTTCGCCCCTTCTTCGGCTTTCTTGCCGCGTCGCGCGCTCGGCCTTCGGGTGCTTGGCGGGCGGGCGCGAAGCGATGCGCCCTCTTTGCGATTCTGACGCGTTCGCAACGCGGGCGCTACGGCTCGTCTTATGATGCGCCCCCCGGTCGGGATGGCGCGCCTTCCGCTCCTACAATGACGGAAACGCGTATCGCGCACGCATCGAAGGAGTCGCATGAAACGGGTAATCGTCATCGGGGCCGGCATCGGCGGCCTCGCGGCGGCCGTACGGTTGCAGCACGCCGGCTACGAGGTCGCCCTCTACGAAAAGGAGCCGCAGGTTGGCGGGAAGATGAGCCGTATCCGCGGGGACGGGTTCACCTTCGACGTCGGTCCCACCATCGTGATGATGCCCGCGTTGTACCGCGAGGCGTTCGAAGCGTGCGGGCGCGACGCCGACGATTACATTCCCATGGAGAAGGTCGAGCCGCTCATGGACGTCTCGTTCGGTCCGAACGAGCGGCTGCGCCTGTCGAACGACCTCTCGTCCGTCACCGAGGCGGTCGAGGCCGTGAGCGAGCGCGACGCGCAGGGCTACTTTACCTACCTCGCGCTGCTCTACAAACGCTACCTCATCGCGAAGGACAACTTCCTCGAGAGGTCGTTTCGCGGCCCGCTCGATTTCTACAATCCGAAGAGCCTCGTGGCGGGCGCTCGGCTGCACACGCTCGGGGACGCGTACTCGTCGGTGTCCAAATACGTGAAGGACGACCGGCTGCGCAAGGCGCTCGCGTTTCAGACGCTCTACATCGGCATCTCCCCCTACGAAGGGCCGTCGCTGTACATGATCATCCCGATGATCGAGCTTCTGTACGGCGTGTGGTTCATGAAGGGCGGCATGTACGCGATGGCTCAGGGCCTCGAGCGCCTGTTCCTCGAACAGGGTGGCGAGCTGCACCTTTCGACTCCGGTGGATCGCATCGCGATCGAGTTCGGCGGCGCGCGCGGCGTGGAGGCGGGCGGGAGGCTCGACCGGGCCGACTACGTGGTGTGCGACGCCGATTTCCCCTACGCGATGAAGCGCCTCGTGGGCGATGCCCGGGCGCGCGGGAAGTACACCGACGCCAAGATCGACTCGATGTCCTACTCGTGCTCGTGCTTCGTGCTCTATCTGGGCCTCGACAAGCGCTACGAGACCGATGCGGTGCATTCTATCCGCTTCGCGCCCGACTTCGAGCGCAATGTGGCCGACCTTTTCGACGACGAGCGCTTTCCCGACGACCCCTCGTTTTACTGCTACGCGCCCTGCTCCCTCGACGCATCGCTCGCGCCTGAGGGCTGCCAGACGCTTTACGTGCTCGTTCCGGTGCCGCCGTTGTCGGCGAACGGGCCCGCCTGGGGGCCCGCCGAGGTTGCCGCTCGACGCGATCTGGTGCTCGACCTCGTGGAGCGCGAGACGGCTTACGGCGATGTGCGCGACCATATCGTGTTCGAACGCGCATTCACCCCGCTCGACTTCGCCGATCGGTTCAACGCGTGCAATGGCGCGACGTTCGGCTTGCGTCCCACCCTGTTCCAGAGCAACTACTGGCGTCCTCACAACAAGGCGTCCGCGTGCGACAACCTGTACTTCTGCGGCAGCAGCGTGCATCCTGGCGCGGGCGTGCCCATCGTGCTTCTGAGCGCGAAGCTCGCCGTCGAGGAGCTTCTGCGCGACGACGGACGCGCGGCCGGGGCGGAGGGCGGCCGATGAGCGCGGTGGTCGACGCGCTCTTTGCCGAGCGGGAGGGGGACTTCGCTTGGTGCGAGTCGGTGATCGCGCGCAATTCGAGCAGCTTCCACCGGGCGTTCTCGGGGCTTCCGAAGCAGAAGCGGCAGGGCGTGTACGCGCTCTACGCGTTTTGCCGCGTTGCCGACGACTGCGCTGACCGCGAAGCGGACGAGGCTTCTCTCGACGCTCTGCGCGGCGAGCTCGACCGATTCTGCGCGGGCGAGGTCGCCGACACGCCTTTGTGGCGCGCGATGGAGGCCGTGTTCCTGGCGTTCGACATCGACGAGGGCCCTTTCTACGACATGATCGAGGGGCAACGGCGCGATCTGGCGTTCCGCCAGCCGGCCACCATGGAGGAGCTGGAGGAGTACGCCTATTATGTGGCGGGTTCGGTGGGGCTCATGCTGCTGCCGCTTCTGCGCGCGTCCGCGCCGACGGGCGGGCGTCTGCGCGAGAGCGGCGTGGCGCTCGGCGTGGCCATGCAGCTCACGAACGTTCTGCGCGACGTGGGCGAGGATCTCGAGCGCGGGCGCGTGTACCTGCCCGTATCGGTGCTCAAAGAGGCGGGTTGCACGCTCGACGGGCTTCGCGCGCACCGCGTCGACGATTCGTTTCGCCGTGCGTGGGAGGTCGTCGCGCGGCGCTCCGAGGAGCTGTACCGTCCGATGGAGCGCGACGTGTTCGAGCTGGACGAGGACAGCCGCCTTCCCACGCTTTCTTCGCTCGTGCTGTACCGGGCCATCATGGACGAGGTGCGCGCCTCGGGCTACGCGTGCCTGACGAGGCGCTGCTCGGTGCCGGAGCGCTCGGCGCGCCGGCTCGTGGCGGCCGCAGCGAACGCGCTTTCCGAGGGGCGGTGAGCCTGGTGGGAGATGCTGCGGGGGTTGCGCTGTCGGGAGCGTACGTGCTGGTCGTGCTCGCGGCGGCGTGGCTGCTCTCGAGAGCGGGCGCATCGGCCGAGACGGCGCGCAAGGTCGTCCACATCGGGCTGGGAGGCTGGTGGGTCATCGCGTCGCTGCTCGTCGGCTCGGCGCTGTGGGCCGCTGCGCTGCCGGCGGCGTTCGTCGTCGTGAACGGCGTCGCGTACCGCACGCGGCGCCTCTCGTTCATGGCGCGAGAAAAGGGCGAGGACACACCGGGCACCGTGTACTACGCGGCCTCCCTTGCCGTGCTCGCGTTCTGCGCGTTCGGCGTCGGCGAACCATACGTGGGCGCGCTCGGCGTGTTCTGCATGAGCTTCGGGGACGGCCTCGCGGCCGTGGCGGGACGACGCTTCGGTCGGCGGCGGATCGCCATCGCGGGCGGCGGCAAAACCGTCGCGGGCAGCGCGGCGATGTTCGTCGCGAGCTTTCTCTCGTGCGCGTTCGTGCTGGTAGCCGCACCGCCGGTAGGGGCGGGCGCGGCGGGCGGGGGAGGAGGCGCGCTTGCGGCGCCCGAGGTCGTGGCGGCGCTCGGCGTCGCGGCCGTGCTCGCGGTCGTGGCGACGCTGCTCGAGCTGCTCTCCTCCGACGGCTTGGACAACCTGACCGTGCCGCTTGGCGTTTCGGCTGTTTACGTGGCGCTGTTTTCACCGGGCTCGCCTCTCGCGCCGGTGGCTGCGGGACTTGCGCTTTCCGGTGCCGTGGCCCTCGTATCGCTCAGATTACGGCTGCTCACGAAGCCGGGAGCGCTCGGGGCCGCGGTGGTGGGCGCGCTGCTGTTCGGCGTCGGAGGATGGCCTTTGTGGCTTCTGCTCATGTGGTTCTTCGGCAGCTCGAACCTCGCGTCGAGGGCGATGGCGCGCCGCGTTCGGACGGCGCGTGCGCGCGCCGAGGAGGATGGGCCGCACATGCGGCGGGCGCATCGGCAAAGCGGGCCGCGGAGGCTGCGCCAGGTGCTCGCGAACAGTGCGCCGGCCCTTCTCTGCGCGCTGGCGTACGCGGCTTCGGGCGACGGGTGGCTGCTCGTCGTGTCGGCGGGGGCGCTCGCTGCCAGCACCTCCGACACCTGGGCGTCTGAGGTGGGCGTGCACAGCAAGAACCCTCCTGTGGACATCCTCACGCGGGAGCCGTTGCAGCGCGGCCTTTCGGGCGGCGTGAGCCCGCTCGGGCTGGCGGCCACGTGCGCTGGCGCCGTCTCGACGGCGCTTTTGGCGACGCTTCTGTTCCGCGCGTTCGGCTTCGCGGTTCCGACGGGCCCCGACGCGTTCCTCCTCATCGCGGCGTGCGGCGTGGCGGGGTCGCTCGTGGACAGCGTGCTGGGTGCGAGCCTTCAGGCGAAGTACCGCGATCCCGAGGCGGGGCGCATCGTGGAGAGGCCGCCAGCCTCGGGCACCGCGGCGGCGCTCGTGTCCGGGCGAGCGTGGGCCACCAACGACGCGGTGAACTTCATGAGCGGCGTCGCTGCGGTGGCGCTCGGCTTGATTGCGATCCTCTGATCCTTTGCCGTTTGGCGCTTGCGAGGGGCGCGCGGCTAGCGTCGCGCGCCGGAGGCCGGTTCGAGCCCGGCCGGGGCGTTGCGGGCGTCGGGCGCGAGCGGGCGGGTGCGCGGAGCGCCCTGCGCATCGAGTTCGACGAGCAGGGGGCGGGCTTGGGCGGGATCCTCGGCGGGGAAGTCGGCCCGGAAGTGCGCGCCGCGGCTCTCGGTGCGCGCGAGCGCGGCCTCGGCGAAGGCCTTTGCCAGCATGAGCTGGTTGCGCACGATAGCGGCCTCGGCGATCGCGGTCGCGTCTGATGCGGGGCGCACCTCGGCGCGCGCTCGCTCAGCGAGCTCGTCGATGGTCGCGAGCGCCCGTTCGAGCCCGTCTTCCGTGCGCACGATCATGCACGACTCCGTCATCGTGCGGCGCAGCAAGCGCGCGATCTCGGGTGCGTTGGGCAGCGCATGCCGAGGGACGTCTGCCGACAGCGCATCGCCGCCGCGGCGCACCTCGGCGCGCTCCTTGGACCAGGCCGCCGCAGAGCGTCCCGCGCGGCGGCCGAACACGAGGCCGTTCGCGCTCGAGAGCCCGCCGATGCGGTCGGCCCCGTGCATGCCCCCGGTCGCCTCGCCGCAGGCGAACAGGCCCGGCACGCCGCAGGATCCGTCGGCGTCGATGAGGATGCCCCCGTTGGCTGCATGGGCGTAGGGCGCGATGCGCAGCTCGTCGGTGGGCTGGATGCCCGCCGCCTCCTCGAGCCAGTCGAAGTAGGTGCGCACGAACTCGGGAAGCGCCGCGCTCTCGGCGCCGTCCTCTGCGTCCCCGATGCGGTAGCGCACTGCGAGCCCCTTCGGCCCTGCGGCGTCCATCGCGAGGTCGATCGCGCGAGATGCGAGTCGCGCGGTGAAGGGACCGTGCCCCGATCTCTCCTCGAGGAGCGCTTGAGCGTCGGACCGTCCCGCGAAGGGATCCGTGCCGTCGGGGTTGCGCAGGGCCACGTGGCGAAACGTCTTCTCGTTGAACACGATGCCGCGCTTGGGGCTCACAAGCCCCGGCATCATCTGCATGAACTCGAGGTTGACGAGCGCGCATCCATGGGCGAGCGCCACCGCGTGCGCGCTTCCCGTCACGTCGTTGGCGGTGAGCCGCCGTTCGAACAGGCCGCCGAACCCGCCCGTGGCAAGCACCGTGGCTTTGCTGTCCACCGGCTCGAAGGCTGCCTTTCCGTGTGCGGCCAGCACTGCACCTGCGACGGCGCCGTCGCGTTCGACGAGGTCGACGAGCGTTCGCCCGGGCAGGACCTCCACGCCGAGCCTTTCAAGCTCGCGCCGCACCGCCTCCTCGTAGCTCTCGCGCACGATGCCGCGCCAGAGCCGGTGCTTCCGATCGAAGCAGGGGACGAACTCGCGCTCGTCGGGACGGTCGGGGCGCATGAGGCGCACGCCCGCCGCCTCGAGCTCGTCGATGGCGGAGGGGATGTCCCGCACGAACACCGAGACGAGCTTCGGCAGCGCCGCTCCGCATCCCACTTCGAGGATCGCGCGGACGAGGTCGTCCTCGTCGTCGGACGATTCGGGCCCCACGAGCCCCAGGCCCCATGTGCCCGGATAGAAGCTCGAGCCCGAGAACAGCGCGCCCGCGCATGCGATGGCCGTCCGCGCTCCCGAGCGCGCCGCGTGCAGGGCGGCCGTGGTGCCGGCGATGCCGCCTCCGACCACGAGCACGTCGAATGTCCTCGTCGTTTCGAACTCCATGCGCTTCTCCTCCCTTGATCGGTCGTATCGGAACCTATCCTATCCGGGCCTCCTCGTCAAGCGCCGTGCAGGGGGGTCGGCCGTGCGCACGTTTCGTGGTTGCCTCGCTCCGTCGGTCGTCGCGCTGCGCCGCGCAAAGGGGGTGTGCGGACGTTTCATGGTCGTGCGGTAACGCTTGGATGAACTCCGCCGTGGCTCCATATCGCTTCGGTATGGTCGGGCGAGAGCGGCGAGCCCGGGTGCGACGTCCAACTGCGCGGGCGCTCGGTCGCTGGCCGCGCGGGCGCGGCGCGAAGTGCGGGAAAGGGAGACGATGGCGAAGGGCGAGCATACAGAGGATCGGCGGGGCGGTTTGTTCGATGATTTATCGTTTTCCCAGGTGGCGGCTGGTGCCCTCGCGGCGGTGACATCGATGCTGCTGGCGTCGCAGATCGGTATCTACGGATCGGCCATCGGCGTGGGCGTTGGCTCGGTGGTGTCGGCGGTGGCCTCGCAGCTGTACAAGAGGTTCCTCCAGCGGTCGGCCGACAAACTGCGCGAGCTCACGCCTGTGGAGATCGCCGGGTCGAAGGGGGCGGGAGGCGCCGCCTCTGGCGCATCGGCGCCCGCATGCTCCGATGCCGCCGATGCGGCCGGTGCGGCGCGTGTGGACGACGCCCTTAGAACCGGCGAGTCCGCAGTGCGGCGCGCTCGTGCCGAGCGTGCGCACAAGCGCAGGGTCAAACGCGGCGTGATGATCGTGTCCGTCGCGTCCGCGCTCGTCGCCGTCGCCGTGAGCGCCGTCGTCGTCGACCTCGCGTCGTCGGGCCAGGGCGTTGGTGCGAAGACCGAGCCCCTTCTGCCCGCGCGCAGCCAGCCGGCGGCTGTCGACGGGGACAGCGCGAGCGGCCAGGCGGGCCAGGACGCGCCCTCGCCATCCGACGCGCAGCCCGGTCCTGCGGAGGGCGACGATGCGGGCGCGCAGAATTCGGGCAAGGACGCCCCGAAAGACCAGTCGGGCGCGACGGCCGACTCCGGCACGGACGCGGGCAAGGACGACGGTTCGGCCGAGCCCGTCGGTCCGAACGCGGGCTCCGGTTCGGAAGCGAATCCCGATGCGGGCAGCGGCTCCGCTTCCGGCGGATCCTCGACGCAACCGGACTCCGGCTCGTCGGGCGATTCCTCCGCCGATGGCGGGACGGGCGACGGCCGGGGCTCGTCTTCCGCATCCTCGCAGTGAGCCGCCGTCGGCAAGTTCGGCGTCCTGGCCGGGTCGAGCGCGCTTTCGCTGCGAACAGCCCGTGCTGGTTGCAGAACGCGTACAGCATGCCCGGCCCCATGACGGGGAAGCGCGCCTCGGGCGCCTGCTCGGGATAGAGCTTGCGCAGGTGGATGCGGTCGTCGGTGACGTAGGCCATGAAGCTCACGTAATGCCGCTTGTCCATGGGGTGGTCCAGGGACACATGGAAGTCGCCGTCGATTCGCTCCACGACCAGCCGGTGCGCGTCGCCTTCCTCCTCGGGCTCCAGGGCGGGTAGCAGGATGCCGCAGCAGCTGAACGCGTCCTCGCCGGCGGCGTTCACTACGTTGCCGCACGCGGGGCACGCGTAGAACTTCCCGCGCAGCATGTTGGCCGAGCGGTTGGCGTTGACGGCGCATTCGCCCGACACAGCTCGGCCACCGAGACGCCCAGCGAGTGCGTGAGCGGCTCCACGAGCGTGATGTCGGGCAGGCCCTTGCCCGTCTCCCAACGAGAGACGGCCTTGTCGGTGACGCCGATCTCCCCGGCCAGCTCGCGCTGGGTGCAGCCCTTCTTCTCCCGCAGCGCCCGGATGGCGCCGCCGGTCACGTAGCTTGTCATGCGATGCTCCTTGCAGTCGTTGTCCGTGCGGTCGATTATGCCCGCCCCCCGCCGCCCCCGCAACCTACGCAGCGTGGAGCGAGGAGGCCACCCAATCCTGTGTGGAAGCGGGGGTGGCCCGCCCTCTATGATGCCCTCATTGCGCCGATCGGGCGCGCTGGCACAGAAGGGGGAGACATGGACGACCGAGTCAAGCATGCGGAAGAGTTCGTCAAGGACGGCAAGCTCACGCGCCGCACGTTCATCAAAGGGGTGGGGTGGATCACCGTGGCCTCCGCGCTGGGAGCCGCCGCAGGGTGCGCGCCTCAGCAACACGAGGAGGAGCAGCAGGCCGAGCCCGCCTCCTCGAGTGGCATCGACGCTGCCGCGCAGGCGAAGGCCGATGCCACCACGTACTCGTATGCCTGCTGCAGCTACAACTGCACGTCGCGGTGCCTGCTGAAGGGTCACGTGCGCGACGGTCGCTTGGTGGCGGTTGAGCCGGGCGAGATGCCGGGCCGTCCGGACTACGCCAACGCCTGCCTGCGCGCCATGTCCTACATCGAGCGCGTGCAGAACGAGGACCTGCGCGTCATGTACCCCATGAAGCGCACTGGCGAGCGCGGCTCGGGCGAGTTCGAGCGCATCTCCTGGGAGCAGGCGATGGACGAGATCGCGGCGCGCATGGAGGAATCCAAGGAGAAGTACGGCCCCGAGTCCTGCTCCTTCTACACGTTCACCGGCAACCAGAGCAAGCTGTCCATGCAGTCGCCCACACGCTTCGCGGGATGCTACGGGGCGACCACCTGGGACATCGAGGGTATCATGGGCGACCACGGCGCCTCGATGGGCATGAAAATGTGCTACGGCGTGATCCGCGCCTCGCACGACACGCGCGACTACGAGCAGAACTCCAACATGATCGTGCTATGGGGCCGCAATCTCGCCGACACTCACACCTCCGAGCTGCGCTACATCGTGCGCGCGCGGGAGCGCGGGGCCAAGGTGGTCTACATCGACCCGCGGTTCAGCTCCACGGCGACCATCGCCGACCAGTGGATTCCGGTGAAGCCTGGCTCGGACAGCGCGCTTGCGCTCGGCATGATCAACTGGATCATCCAGAACGACCGTCACGACAAGGACTACCTGAGCAAACACAGCTGCGGCTCGCTACTCGTGCGCGACGACGACGGAACGTATCTGCGCGGCCCGGACGACGCCTACATGGTGTGGGATCCAGCGCAGAACACGGCCGTGCCCGCGACGACCGAGGACGTTGACGCGCCCATCGAAGGGGCTTTCGAGGCGGGCGGCGTGGCGGTGAAGCCGGCGTTCGTGCACCTGAAGGAGCGCGCGGCCGAGTACACCCTCGAACGCGTATCCGAGCTCACCGGCCTCGATCCCCAGATCGTCGAAACGTTCGCCCGTGAGTACAGCGAGGCGAAGCCGGCCGGCATCCGAATGGGGCAGGGCATGCAGCGCACGTTCAACACCTACCAGTCGTTCCGCACGGTGGCCACGCTCGCGGCGGTGGCCGGTTACGTGGGCGTGCGCGGCGGCGGCGCGTCGCACATGGGCGGCACGAAGGCCAACAAGCCCGTTCCCGGTGAGACGGCACCCGAGTTCAACTTCGAGGAATGGGCCGACACGGGCGAGAACAAGGCCAACATGGTGAAGAGCTCGCTCATCTACCAGTGCGCGGTCGACCACGACCCGGTGCGCACCGACTTCATCTGGTTCAGCTGCTCCAACTTCCTGAACCAGAGCCCGGACGCGCACCGCATCATCGACGAGGTGTTCCCCCAGATGTCCACCATCGTGGTGGCCGACCCGTGGTGGACGTGGACGGCCAAGTACGCCGACTACGTGCTGCCCGCCACGAGCCTGTGGGAATACTGGGACATCTACGACCGCTCGCCGTGGGTGTTCCTGGTGAAGCCCGCCATCGAGCCTCTGGGCGAGAGCAAGTCCGACTGCGAGATGATGACCATGCTGGCCGAGCGCGTGGGTCTGGGCCACTTGTGGAGCAAGACGCCCGAGGAATGGGTGCGCAGCTGGCCGAACCCCGAGAGTTCCTCGTTCAAGGGCTTCGACTTCGACGAGGCGCTCAAGGAGGGCATGTGGGGCATGCCCACAGGCATCTACGACGAGGCGCTCATCGCCTTCGGGGACCACGCCTACAAAACGGCGTCGGGCCGCTTCGAGTTCTACACCGAGGAGATGGTGGATTTCGACGAGCAGGTGCCCAAGCACACGCCGCCCATCGAGGCGTCCGACCCGGACCTGGTGGCGCGCTACCCGCTCATGCACATCACCTACCACGACCGCATGAACGTGCACTCGCAGCACTGCGACTGCCCGGCGCTGCATGCCGTGCAGACCGAGCCGTTGCTGCACCTTCACCCGACGGACGCGCAGGCGCGCGGCATCGCGCACGGCGACGTGGTGCGCATCTTTAATGATCGCGGCGAGGCGAAGATCCGCGCGTTCGTCACCGAGGGCATCGTGCCTGGCGTGACGGCGACGCAGGCGGGCTGGACGCCCGAGCGGTTCATCGAAGGGAGCGCCCAGTACCTGAGCCACCTCAAGCTGAGCCCGGCCGAAGAGCGGTACTCCCAGACGAGCTCCGCCTTCAACGACATCATGGTCGAAGTAGAGAAAGCGTAAGGGGGAGCGATCATGTCAGAGAAACAGTACGGCATGCTGGTGCGCACGGGCCGGTGCGTGGGCTGCCAGACCTGCGTGGTGGGGTGCCACGTGCTGAACGAATGCCCCGAAGGCGTGTACCTGGGGCATCTGGAGACGGTCGGCCATGAGGACAACTACCTGGTGGACGGGACGTTTCCGAACGTGCGCGTGACGTTTCGGCCTCATCTGTGCAACCACTGCGCCAAGCCCGCGTGCGTCGAGAACTGCCCGACGGGCGCCATGCGCAAGCGCGAGGAGGACGGCGTGGTGGAGACCGACCCCGAGGTGTGCATCGGGTGCGGCACCTGCGTGAAGGCGTGTCCCTACGGCGCGCCGGCGCTGGACGAGGAGCGCAAGGTGGCGGTCAAGTGCAACCTGTGCCGCCCGCGCGTCGAGCGGGGCGAGGAGCCCTTGTGCGTGTGCAGCTGTCCGGGCGAGGCGCGTCTGTTCGGCGACGTGAACGATCCTTCGAGCGATATCGCGAAGGCCATCGCCGAGACGAAGGCCGAGCCCCTTCTGCCCGAGGAAGGGACAGAGCCTTCGGTGTATTATTGCTAGCAGGCTGAAATTGTCCCAAAAGGGGCCTGGCCCCTTTTGGGATATTCGCCGCGTTCCGAGGGGAGGGGGTTGGCGACATGGATGCCATGCTGCCGCAGTTCATCGACAAGGGGCGTTTTCCGGTCGTGTTCACGACCGAGCAGCTGCTCGCGCAGGAGGAGGTGCGCTTCACGCGTCGGACGTACGAGGAGGGCGCGTGCATCTTCCTGGCCGAGGAGCGGCACCGCTGCACCTACCACGTGGTGAGCGGGCTGGTCAGGCTCTATCTCACGTCGCGCGACGGCATCGTGAAGACGCTGTTCTACCATGCGGAGGGAACGCAATTCGGGTTCCAGGGGTTCAAGCGTGACCGCCTGACGCGGTCGACGGCCGAGGCGGCCACCGACTGCGAGGTGCTCGCCATCGACTTCGAGGACCTGCTCGTGTTATGCAACCGCAACACCGACTACTACCTCGCCTACATAGAGTACCTGTTCGCCATTATGAACTCCCAGACCGAGGAGATAGCGAGCCTCGCGTTCCAGACGGGCGTGCGGCGGCTGGCGGAGCTTTTGTACGCGCTCGCGAGGAGCGGCGGGCCGGTGATTCCCTACTCGATCGACGAGCTCGCGGAGATCATCGGCGCGCATCGCAACACGGTGAGCAACTCGCTCGCGCACTTGCGCAAGCGCGGGTTGGTGGCGGGCGGGCCCCGGCCCATCGCGGTGGCGGACGTGGAGGGGCTGCGTCGCTACCTTGACGAGGCGTGATCGTGGCCGGGATCTGGCAGGCGTCCGTGCTGTTCGCGGCGGGCTTTCTGCTGTACGGCTGCAACAACGCGTTCATGGTACTCTCGCCGGTGCTCGTGCTCGATTTGGGCGGCAGCGTGGTCGAGGCCGGCGTGCAGGGGACGGCGTTCGTCGCGGCGGCCGTTGGGCTGCGGTTTCTGTTCGGGCCGCTTTCCGACCGGCGCGGCTTGAAGCCCGTCATGCTGTCGGGGGCTCTCGCCTACGTCGTGACGGGGCCGCTGCTCGCGCTGTGCGCGGAGTTCTGGCAGGTGCTGCTCGTGCGCTGTGCGCAGGCGGCGGGGCTGGCGGCGTACTTCCCGGCGGCGACGGCAGCCGTAGTGGCCGCTGCTCCGGCGGGCCGTGCGGGATCGATGCTGGGGCTGTACCGGCTCGTCTCGTCCGCCTCGCTGATGGTGGCCCCGGCGGCGGCGTTCTTCGTCGTGGATGCCAGCGGTTTCGGGACGTGTCTGACGCTGCTCGGGGGATGCGCGGCGGTCGCTTTCGGGCTCGTGCTGGCCGTGCGCATCCCGGGCGGTGCGGGCGCGCCTGCGGCTGGCGGCGGCGCGCGCAGGCTTTTCGTTGGCGATGCGCCCGCGATGGCGCCGGTGCTCGGGGCGACGCTGCTCGCGGCGCTTGGTTACGGCTTGCTGGGCACGTACGCGGCGCCGTTCATCGAGGCGTCGCTGCCCGGTGCGCCGACGGGCATGCTGTTCACGTTCGTGGGAGCGGGCGGGGTCGTTTCAAACCCGCTTGTCGGCTGGGCGAGTGATCGCATGCGCCAAGGGCGGCTGTTCGCGGCGCTGCTCGTATGCCTGGGGGCGGGCCTCGTCCTGCTCGCCGCCGCGCCGCGCGGCTTCGAGCTGACGCTCTGTGCGGGCTTCTTGGTCGGGTTCGGCTATTTCGGATCGATGACGTGCGTCTTGTCCATCGTTGCGGCGCGCGTGGCCGAGGAGCGCCGCGTCTCGGCGCTCGCCTTGCAGCAGAACGGCATCGACGTGGGCATCGCGTGCGCGGGCGCCGCCTTCGGATTGGCTGTGGAGGCCGCGGGTTCTGCGGCGGTGTTCGCCGCGTGGGGAGCCGCGACCGTGGCGTGCACGATGGTGGCGGTTGCGTGGCGGGCGGTGCGCTCCGGGGGGAAGGGCCGACCCTAGCGCCGCCCGCCAGCTGCTCATCGCACCCGCACCCGTCCTTCGTCGACGATCCAGCGAGTGGTTGTGCAGGCCTCGAGGAAGGCCTCGTCGTGGGATACCACCACGAGCGCTCCAGGGTAGGCGGCGAGCGCCTGCTCGAGCGCTTCGGTCGAGTGGAGATCCAGATGGTTGGTGGGTTCGTCCATCACGATGAGGGCCGGGCCGTCGAGCGCGCCCTCGGCCAGCATGAGCTTGCGCAGCTCGCCAGGGCTCACGTCGCGGCCGGCCAGGATGCGCTCGGCGCTGGAGTTGAGCTGCGTGACGAACGACAGCAGCCGGCCGCGCCGCGCTTCGTCGGCGTCGTGCAGGCGGGCGAGCACGCGGTCGGCCTCGTCCCGGCTCACTTCCTGGGGGATGACGAGCGCGGGCACGTCGGCGGGCAGCTGGCGCAGCAGGTGGCGCACGAGAGTGGATTTGCCGCCGCCGTTCGGGCCGGATACGCCCACGTGATCAGTATGGCCGAGTGCCAGCTTCGGCAGCCGCAACTGCCCTTCTCCGCAAGGGATGCTGTGCTCCTCCATGAACAGGAGCGTCGCGCGCGGATGCGGGCGGGCATCCATCCAGAGCGAGCCGTCGTAGCGCCTCGCGACGCGGATGGAGGCGGCTTTCTCGCTCGCCCGCGCGGCGCGGGCGTCCATGCGCGTGGCGAGCCTCCCGGCCTGTCCGTCCTTGCCGGAGAGCACGGCGAGCTGTCGGCGACTCCGTCCGTCGCTATCGTGCTTGTCGAGGCGACGTGCGCTCAGGCGGCTTGCGGTGCGCGCAGCAAGGTGCGCCCGCGCGTCGGCCTCGGTCGCGAGGCGCGCAGCCTCGCGCTTGGCGGCCTCCTTGCGGGCGGAGACTTCGGCTCGTTCGCGCTCCTGCTCATTTCGGGCCTGGTCGTAGCTGCCGGGTCGCATGGTCCAGCTGCCGGCCTCGTGCATGAGGCAGCGATCGGCCAGCTGGTTGAGCAGCGCGCGGTCATGCGAGATGAGGAGCCCTATGCCGCGGAACCTTTCGAGCGCGTGCGAGAGCGCCTCCCGGCAGCGCGCGTCCATGTGGTTCGTTGGCTCGTCGAGGGCGAGCACGGCGGGATTCTGCCAAAGCGCGCACGCAACTTGGATCTTCTTGCGTTCGCCGAAGCTCAAGGAGTCGAAGCGCCAGGGCATGTCGTCGTCGATCCCCAGGTTCTCGCGCAAACGTTGGGCCTCGCGCGAGAAGTCACAGGAGAAGTCTTCCAGCATGTCGGGCGATGTGGAGGCGTCCTGCGGGCAGTACACGGCGGTCAGGCACGGGAACGCCGAGCCGGCATCGGGTGCGAGCAGGCCGCACGCGATGCGCGCGAGCGTGCTCTTGCCGCAGCCGTTGTCGCCGACGATGCCGCACCAGCCCTTTGCGAACGTGGCGGACACGCCGTCGAGCGCCGGTGCGGGCGAGCCGGGATAGGTGTAGCGGATGTCGTGCAAGGTGAGAACCATGGAGGCCTCCTTCGTGAAGGGGCCTGCGCGGATGTTCGCGGGCAGCGTCGCGTGCGAAGTGCGTGCATGTGCGTGTGCGGGGTGAGGGCGCCTATGAAGCTGCGATGCGGTTCCGCGCAGAGCCCGGCGCCGTGCGGGCGCCAAGGAATACGTCGGCTGAGGGGCATCGCTAGAACTTCATGTATCGCTCTCCTTGCAGAAGCGGCCGCTTGGCATTGGGGCGGTCGCGGGGCATGACGCCGTCAGTGTAGCACGTGCCGAGGCGCGGCGGCAAGCGTCGCGACCTCGGAAGAAGGGGGCTTGTGACCAAAAATGGCGAAAATCCGCCTTCTGCTCGTCGGTTTCCCCGGTCTCTCCTGTATTGCTCTTCGCTTTCGCAGATCAGGTGCATCTTCGAAAAGGGCATGGGCGCGCGTCGTCCAAGGGCGCGCCTGATGAAGGGGTGGGGGTCGCCGAATCTTGCAGCGCGCTCGTTTTTCGCCGTCGAGCCGCTGTTGGCGTGCCGCAGAATGGCGAGCTTCGCGTCGTCTCGAGTGGATCGGAAGCGCGGGGTCGAAGGGTTCCGCGCGATGCCGGCAGAAAGCATCGCGGACATTGCAGCGCGGGGTGTCCTTCCGCTCTTTTCGGGTTGCTGCGTTTTGGATGGCGCAAGCGCGCTATCGATCGGCCTCCGCCTCGAGGCGCGAGAGGCGCGTGCATTGTGCCTCCTTGCGAGCGACGCGAAAAGCGCAGGTGAGGCGTTTAATCATTGGCAAGGAGGCGGAATCAGCGTCCGCCTTGCGTGCGACGCGAAAAGCGCGCGCATGCCGTCTGGCGTGCCGATCCGCGGCAGTTCGGGCTCTGATTCTGCGTCTGGCGCGAGTGCGCAGTGGGCAAAAACGCGCAGATGCTCTATTCCCTTTAGAGCATAACCGGAACGATGAGCTTGTGATCAGGTGGTTTGCACCTTGGTTCTCCGAAAGGCTTCGGTGGGCTTCGAAAAACCTCGAGAAGCTAGAGAAACCGAGAGTTTTTGTCCATGACCATCACAATCATATAATTACGCTGTATGCTGGTCGCATGGAATTCGGCATCACCATACCCTTGCAGCGCCACCTGCGCTTGCCGCGGCCCGCGTACGGCGAGGTGGACGACCTCGCCTTCTGCTGGGAGGCTCATCGCGTGCTGTTCGGCGCCGCCGATGTGCTGCTGCTCGTGAACGCGAGCAGCCGGTTCGCGGCGTTCGCCCGCATGCAGCCGGGCGATTGGCGCTGCTGGCAGGATGCGGCGCTCGCCGCGTTGCGCGCCGCTCTCGCGGATGCGGGCTTTGACGTGTCGACGATCGACGCGTACCTGTTCTTCGGCGGCGCGCCCTCGGTAACGCGCACGCACGGACGTCGCCCCGTGGCATTCCTCAACGTGCTCGTGGAGAGGCTGCTGCCCCTTTCGCCCTCGCTTGACGTGCGCGAGCCGTTTCCGCTCGAGGCGTGCCGCATCGCGAACGAGCAGCTGCGCTGCAGGGCGGCTGGCTTCGAGGGGCTCGGCCTGCCGAGCGAGCGCTTCGCCGCCGACCTCGAGCGCCTGGGAATCGGATCGTCGGCGTAGGCGCGGCGGACGGCCGCGGCCGCAAATGCGTTGTCGCCCTAAACGGTCGTTTTTCGCGCCGAAACCGACCGTTTCGGGCGACAACAGGGGGGCGGGCTGTTCCGGCGAAGCGTTTCGGGCGCTGCGCCTCCACGACATGCTACCATGGTCGCCGACAGAAAGGACGGCAATGACTGCAGCGGGCGCGGGCGACACCGCCACCTCGAAACTCGAACCGATCATGGGACGCGACGGCCTCGCGCGGCTCGCGGCTTCCACCGTCATGGTGCTCGGGGTGGGCGGCGTGGGCTCGAACTGCGTGGAGGCGCTTGCGCGCGGCGGGGTGGGGCGCCTCGTCATCGTCGACCACGACGTGGTGCAGGCGAGCAACATCAACCGCCAGTCCATCGCGTTCACGAGCACCATCGGGCGCAAGAAGGTGGACGTGGCGCGCGCCATGGTGGCCGATATCAACCCCGCGGCGCAGGTGGAGGCGATCGACGAGTTCCTGCTGGCCGAGAACGTGCCGGCGTTCCTCGACGCGCACGCCGGCGGGGCGGACTACGTGGTGGACGCCATCGACACGATATCGGCGAAGCTCGCCGTGGCGCAGTACGCCGACGAGCGCGGGCTGCGCCTGATCAGCAGCATGGGCGCGGCGAACAAGCTGCGCCCCGAGTGCTTCCGCATGGCCGACGTGTACGACACGGTGAACTGCCCGCTCTGCCGCATCATGCGCAAGGAGGGGCGCAAGCGCGGCATCCGGCATCTGCGCGTGCTGTACTCGTGCGAGCAGCCGGTGGACGTGCCCGTGCGCGAGGGCGCCGCGCGCCGCGAGCGGTCGAACCTCGGCACGGCGTCGTACGTGCCGCCCATCATGGGCCAGATGATAGCCGGCGAGGTGATCTGCGCGCTGGCGGGGATCGAGCGCGCATGAGCGAGGCGCCCTCCAGTCGTTCCGGGCGAGAGCGCCAACCCGGCCCTCGTCGTTCTGGGCGGAGCGCGCAATGGGAAGTCGAAGGTTCCCGCGCGGCGTCGACGGGCGGCGTCTCTGTCGGTATCGAACGGAGCCCCTCGACCCCTCGACCGCGCCATCCCGATCGCGATGGCGGAAGATGCGCGTCCGAAGCTTCTGCCCGGGATGGCGGCCTGATCGGTCTGCGGATGTTCGATATGCACTGCCATCTGGACTTCGACGCCGATCCCCGTGCGCTCGCGGACGGGTTGGCGGCGTGCGGGACGGGCGCGTTCTCGACGACGGTGACGCCTGCGGGCTTCGACCGGGCCGCGCGCCTGCTCGCGCCGTGCCCCAACGTGTGCGCGGGGGCGGGGCTGCATCCCTGGTGGGTGGAAGAAGGGCCGGCGGGCGAGGCGGCCGTCGAGCGCGCCGTTGCGAACGCGGCCGCGTCGCGCTACGTGGGCGAGGTGGGGCTCGACTTCGGCCCCAAGCACGTGGCTACGCACGGGGCCCAGGTGGCGGCGTTCGATCGTATCGTCGCAGCCTGCGCGGCGGAGGGCGGCAAGGTGCTCTCGATCCACGCCGTGCGCTCGGCGGGAACCGTGCTCGACGTCCTCGAGCGCTACGGCGTCCTCGACGGCAGCGCCTGCATCCTCCACTGGTTCTCCGGCACGTCCGACGAGCTGCAACGCGCCGCGAAGCTCGGCTGCTTCTTCTCCGTGGGCCCGCACATGCTGGCCTCGAAGCGCGGTCGCGCCTACGCGCAGGCCATCCCGCGAGACCGCCTGCTGCTGGAAACCGACGAGCCGCCCGAGGCCGGCCCGGCCGTGCCGGCGGGGGAGTTCGCTCGCCTGCTGGAAGGCGCCCTCGACGAGATCGCCCGCCTGCGCCGCGAGGATGTCGAGGTGCTCGCCGACTGCGTTGTGCGCACCAGCCGGGAACTGCTGGCGTTCACTTAATGCAGGTCGCATCGGCTTGCGGCCCTTTCGAGCGCGCACAGGCGTCGAGCTTTGCAGCCGCCGCGCATTCGCGAAGGGCCTCGATTCGTGCGCGCGGCATCCGTCCCTCGCGCTTGCCGATGCGCTCGCGCAAGTGAAAATGTTTTCGCACCATCGTGCCTGATCAGGTTGCTCGCCTGGTCCATTGGCGATTGGCCGGGCACGCGGATGCGTGCCCGGCCGGCGGAAGGAGGCAGGAGGTTACGCCTTCGCGATCAGCTCGAGGGCGGCGATGCGGCCGAACACCATGCACTCGGTGATGTTGCCGCTGCCCTGGTACTTCGCAGCCCAGATGGAGCCGAACTCGCCCGACGAATACAGGTTGGGGATGGGCTCGCCGTCCACATCGAGGATCTGCGCCTTTTCGTTACGGCGCGGGCCGCCGTCGGTGTTGAGGATTTCGGGGATGCAGGGGATGGCGAAAAACGGCGGCGTGCTCACCGGTGCCATCTGGTCGGAGGGGCGGTGGAACTGCTCGTCCACGCCCTTCTCGCACGAGGCGTTCCATACGTTCACGGTGTTCACCAGCTCGTCCACCGGCACCTCCATGAGCGCGGCCAGCTCCTCGATGGTGTCGGCCGTCAGCGCGTAGCCGTCGGCAACGGCGTCGATCGTCGGGTCGATCTCGGTCTTCTCGGTCTGGTTTTGCAGCGTGTTGTTGATCACGTCCTTGCCCATGTAGGCGCCGAAGCGCTTGCCCTCGGAGTCGTACACGAACCACTGCTTGTCGGGCAAAGGCAGCATCCTCCACTCGCCGCCGAAGTTCTGGTGGCCGTGGCGGCAGCCGTAATGCAGCGACAGCGGGCCCTCCTCGCCCTTCGTGAACATGGTGGTGCCTTCCCACTCCTGATAGAAGCGGCGCCCGTTCACGCCTACCACGATGCCGAGCGCCTTCTTGAGGCTGCGGTAGGGCATGGTCTTTTCGCCATCGAGGCTGATGCCGTTCGACCAGGCGCCCGCGAAGCTGTTCATGTGCCACATGCCGGCGCCGAGCTTCGCGCAGATGCGATGGCCATCGCCGGTGTTGAGCGAGGCGCCCGCTGCGTGCATGCGTTCGAACGACAGATAGTCTTGCAGCATCTCGGGGTCGTTCTCGAAACCGCCGCAGGTCATGACCACGCCCTTGCGCGCACGCGCGTACACGCTCTTGCCCTTGTCCTCGTACACGCCGCCGAGCACGGCCTTCGTCTCGGGATCCTGCACGAGCGCGGTCAGGGGTGCGTTCGTCTTGCGCGTCACCTGCTCGGGGTACTCGTCGAGCACCGCGCTCAGAAACTTGCTGATATGCTGGCGGTTCTCGTCGGCGTTGTCGCTTTTGAACTGGCATTTGGAAAACGAATCGGAGTTCTCCAGCTCGAACCACTCGGCCTTGCCGTCGCCTTGCGGCGTGATCTTCACGTCGTCTTCGGTCATGCCCAGCCCGGTGAGCCAATCCCAGTTCTCGGCTGCGCCCCGTGCGTACGTCTCGTAGACGGAGGCGGGCGTGGCCGTCATGCCGCCGAGCATCGCCTTCATGTACACGGCGAAGGCGTCCGGGTCCTCGGTGATGTGGAACGACCCGCTGCACACCGGCGAGTTGCCGCTGCCGATGGGCGTCGCCCCTTTTTCCAGCAGAAGCGTGGTGTTGTCGCCGCCCTCGGTGGCCATCGCGACGGCTGTGGCGAGGCCTGCCGCGCCCGCGCCCACCACGACGACGTCGTACTCCTCGTCCCAGGAGATGTCGGCGACGGAGGTCGCGGCGTCGTTCGCGGCGTTCTGCGCCGGCTTCGGCCCGCATCCGGCCAATCCGAGCGCAGCGGCGCCCAACGCGGCCATGCCGCTCGTCTTGATGAAGTTGCGGCGTGAAACCATGTCCTTCTGTTCCATGTCTCCTCCTCGGTTCGTGCTTCTTCGCGAGCGCTCCTGCGCTCGCCGTCGTGCTGTTCCGCCCGTACAGCCTATGTCGGCGAGGGCGTGCGGGATGAGACCCGGAAGGGAGCAAACGCCTGATGGGCGTGTCGCCCGATTCGGGTGAACTTGCTTTCGCGCGCGCTGGGGAAAAGACGCGCGTGTTGTTTGGTGCGATAATGCGGGGCGTGAAAGGGGGAGGCATGGAAAGCAAACGGGACGGCGGGGGGTCGCGGGCGGGCACCGTGGCGATGGCCGTGGGGTTTTTCGTGTGGTACACGTGCTCGAACTGGGTGAGCGCTCTCACCTACGGCGCCTCGTTCTCGTTTTGGTGGCTTAACAAGTCGGGCGCCGTCGTGATCGTCACCGTGCTCGCGTGCGTTGTCTTGTGGCGCGTACCCGTTCCCAGGCGCGTTGGGAGGGCGCTCGATTGGGCGTTCGCCGCCGTATACGCCGGTTCGTTCATCGTGCTGTCGGGCGGAGCGGGCCTGTTGGAGCCGCTCGGGGACGTGGTCGGCCTCCTGCTGTTCGCGGCGGCGCAGACGTGGATGGTCGCGCGGTGGGGGTTGTGCTACGCGCGCTCGTCCACCGACGACGTGACGCGTGCGCTGCTGTTGGCCATCGCGTTGGTGGCTGCAGTGAAGTGCGTGACCACGTTCCTTCCGGAGGCGGCTACGATGGCGCTTATGCTAGCCCTGCCGTTCCTGTCAATGGGGATGCTCGCGCTGCGCCAGCGCAACGCGGGAGGAGAGCGTCCTGCCGAGCGGTGGTTCGCGCGTTCATCGCTGCCCTCGTTCGGTCGTATCGTGGCGGCGGTGGCGGTGTTCTTCTTCATCTGGTCCATCCTGAACATGACGCTGAAGTACGGCACCGGCCACTACAGCTTCGGCACGGCCGCCACGCCCCTTTACACGCTGTTGTCCCAGATCATCCTCTTCGCGTTCTGCGCGTTCGTGTACGTATGGGTGTTTGCGCGCCGCCGCCATCTCGACATAACAGTGGTGTGGCGCTTCACGTACGTGCTTATGGCGCTCGCGCTGTTCATGCTCACTGCGTTCGGCATGGCGCAGTTCATCCAGGCGTTCACGGGTGCTGCCGTGGTGGTGGCGAAGATGTTTCTGTGGCTGGGCTTGGCGAACGTGGCGCACCACGGCCCATTCAAGCCATTCATGGTATTCCTGCCCGGCATGCTGCTGTACTCGCTGCCCGATTGGCTCGGGCGCAGCGCCGCGTCGTTTCTGGGACTGGAGTCGCTCAACCCCGCCATCGCATCGTTTTTGCTGGTGGTGGCTGTGGTGATGGTGGCGTTCTTCCTGCCGTCGCGCTCGCCCGATGTGCAGCGCTTGCTGTCCGACCTGAACGACGAGGGACGACGGGCCATCGGTGACGGCGACGGCATCGACGAGCGCTGCCGCGCGGTGGGGGAGCGCCGCGGGCTGTCGCCGCGTGAGATCGAGATCATGCAGTACCTGTGCAAGGGCCGCTCGCGCCCCTACATCGCTGAGACCTTGTACCTGTCGGAGAACACGGTGCGCACCCACTCGCGCCGCATCTACGGCAAGCTCGACGTGCACAACAAGCAGGAGCTGCTCGATCTCGTGCGCGGGGAGTGAGGCGCGTAGGGGCGTAGTCGGCGTGGTCCGGCCCGCCCTCGCCAGAGCGCGTGTCCGGACCGCTATCGTCCACGAGATTGCTCGATGCGATGCCGCTGCGCTCGGGTTCGGCGACGGAGCAGCATGACGGAAGCGCTTCGGGGCCGGCCAGCTCCGCATCGTTCTCGTCGGGGTCGCTTGGCACGCAAGCCGTCTGCGACTCGACTCCCTGCGGCACGCCGTCGAGCGAGGTCGAACTCGCCGCAGCGCGTCCGGCTCGTCAGAGGGGCGTGGTGAAGGAGCGGGGTGCCGTCAGCGGGGTGCGGGGTGCTCGGACTCAGCTAGGGAAGCCCTCTTCGCCGTGCTGCGCAGGGCGATCAGCGGGGCATTGCGCGTTTGCTCGTGCGCATCGCGGCATGCTCGAAACAAACGAACGCTCCGCAGACGCCGTCCCAATATTGGGCATGCGGTGGATTTGCAGAGAAGGTTGCTGCTAAAGTGATGAGCGAAACGGTTGTCGAATGAATCGTATCGGCATGCGCGCGTCAAGAGCGCGCGATGTTTTCGAGTGTTTCCATGATCGGATTTCGTGAAATGGAGGGCCTATGTCTCTGTCTTCGATGAGAGCCAAAGCCGCGCTGTTCGTCGCGTCCTTCGCGCTTGCGGCGCTGTTCTTGGGCGCGCCGGCCCGCCCTGCGCTTGCCGACGAGGCGGCAGCCGCAGGCGACGCGCCCGTTCTGGCCGAAGGCTCGCAAGACGGCCTCGTGCTGAGCGTGACGGCGGACAAGGGCTCCTATGCCGTGGGCGATGCGGCGGTCATCGGTTTTTCGGTGGAAAACGATGGGCCGCGCGCCGCATCGAACGTGAGCGTCAGCCTGAATCTGCCCGATTCCATGAAGGCGGAAGACCCCGGCTCCCTGTCTGCCTCTATAGGAACCATGGCCGTGGGAGAGCGCAGAACTTTCGAGGTGCGCGCCTCAGTCGAGGCTTTGGGATCCCAGGGCGGGGGAACGGGCGCCGATGGCCCGGTCGGTTCCATCCTCGAGCCCCTCGGCCGCCTGCTGCCGACGGGCGACCCGTTTGCGCTTTTGATGGCGGGTGCCGCCTTCTTTGCGCTCGCGGCCTTCGTCGTGCTGGCCTTCGTCTTCACCGGGAAAAGGCGCGCAGGGCGCGGGCGGTCCCCTTTGACCGTGCTTCTGGTCGTCGCGCTGGTTGCGGGTACGCTGCCTTCCTTCGAGCCTACGGCGAAAGCCCATGCCGACGAAGCGTCTGGCGCTTCGCTTTCGGCCCAGGCGAGCGTCTTCGTTGACGGCACGCCCCAGAATGTGGGGGCCGTCGTCTCCTACGATGCCCCGCCGCCGCTCGACCCTGCCGTTCCCGTGCACAGCGTCGGCTATATGCTCGGCATTTCAGACGTGTTGGTGAGCAACCGCGATGCGTTCGAACCGCGCGACATCGTCGAGGGGGAGCGTCTCGCGCGTCCGGAGGATCCGGTGTCGCCCGTCGCCGACTTCGCCGGGTGGTACGCCGATATGGCGCTCACTCAGCCCTTCGATTTCGACGCCCCTATCGTCAAGGACACCGTCCTTGTGGCGAAATGGGTCATGGACGAGACGGACTCCGACAACGACGGCCTTCCCGACGGCCAAGAGGAGTTTGTGGGCAGCGACCCCCACAGCCCCGACACCGACGGGGACGGTTTGACCGACGGCTGTGAGGTGGAGCTTGGAACGAGCCCCCTTGTGCCCGACACCGACGGCGATGGCGTGTCCGACTACGACGAGGACTACGACATGGATGGGCTTTCCAACGGTCGCGAGATAGAGTTGGGCACCGACCCGTTGAACCCCGACACCGACGGCGACGACCTCTCCGATGGCCGCGAGATGGAGTTGGGCACCGACCCGTTGAACCCCGACACCGACGGCGACGGGGTGGACGACGCCTCGGAGGTGCTGATCGGCACCGATCCCCTTGTCCCCGCCGAGAGCTTTCCAAGCATGGTTTCCTCCGAGCCGGTGACCGAGGACAACCTGGTGGCCGCTTCGGTTAAGGTCGAGCTTGACGCCCCCCAGGTGGGCACGCTGGAGGTGGCGCGCGCCTCTGCGACTGACGAGCCGCTGGTGGACTCGTCCATTCCCGGCTACATGGGCGCCGCCTACTCCTTCACCGTGAACGGAGAGCCGCGTGATGCCGTCATCACCTTCTCCTACAACCAGGATGTGTTCGGGCTGCCCAACGACGGCTTCAGCCCCAGCATCTACTACGTGAACCACGAGACGGGCACGCTCGACAAGCTGGAGAACCAGACGCGCGAGGGCAACACCGTGTCCGCCCCGGTGACCCATTTCTCCACGTACGTTCTGATCAACGACGTTCCCTTCGGTAAGGCGTGGGAAGCCGATATCCTGCCTCCCATGCAGGGGAACGGGGCCATCGACATGGTCTTCGCCATCGACCGGTCGAAGAGCATGAACTACAACGATGCCGCTGATCTGCGCAAGCTGGTCTCGAAGCAGTTCGTCGACAAGCTGAAGGAAGGCGTTGATCGGGCGGGCGTCGTCACGTTCACCCGCAAAGCTCAGGTCGACAGCGATCTCTCCTTTGACAAAGAGGCGCTCAAGGCGGCTGTCGATGGGATTGTGAACGACAGCGGTTATGGAGCGTATTCGGGAACGGACGGCAGCGCGGGGATCTCCGCCGCGCTCGAGATGCTCGCCGAATCCGACGCCCCCAACAAGTTCGTCTTGTTCCTGACAGACGGGGAGGATTCGTCGCCGCCTTCGATCCCGTATGCCGACATTGAAGCGACCGCGCAGGCGCAAGGTGTCGCCGTCTACACCGTTGGCTTAGGCTCTGATCCCGACAAGGAGCTGCTCATGCAGATCGCCGAGGCCACCGGCGGCAAGTACTACGAGGCGAAGGCGGGGCTCGATCTCGACGAGATATTCGACGAGATCGAGGGCGAGACGATCGACCTCACGCTCGATTCCAACGCCGACGGCATCCCCGACTACTACAACGAGCGCATCAAGGCGGGCACCATGCTGCTCTCGAACGGCTCGCGCCGTCTCGCGGGCATCGACTTCAACCTCGACAAAGACGGGAACCCGTCAGACGACTACGACCACGACGGCGTGAAGAACGGCGACGAGCTGCGCATCGTGACCACGCCGGCCGGAGGCGTGTACCTCGCCATGGACTCCGATCCGCTCACCGCCCCGCCTGAGCCGTCCGACCCGTCCGAGTACGACCCCTCCAGGGACACCGAGACGCTGCTCAACGACGCGCTGTACTGCTATCCGGCCGCGGTTGCGGAAAAGAGGGACGACTTCCTCGGCGCGCTCGATGCTGCGCTCGGGTTCGTCTTCGGGGCGAACAAGGACACGGTCACCCGCGGGATGCTCGTGGACTACATGAGCGACTACGCGGCCAGCACGAAGGCCGCCGAGGCCGCCTGCGAGCGCGACGCCATGATCGATGTCCTCGAGCAGATGCGGGCCGCGATCAGCACGGCGATCGCTGACGGCACCGCCGCGCTGGACAACGCCAACGGGGTGGTCAACGACATCAACTCACTGCTGGATAGGCTGCTCAAATCGGCGCCTGACGTTTCCCTGGAGATCAGGGAGAGGTTCGAGACCGTCGTGACGACCGTGGAGGAGATATGCCCGGGCCGGGTGTACACCGTGACGACGCGCGCCCTCTCCGTCGAGGCGCGGCGGGTCGTCAACCTGACCGCGGCGGCGCAAGGCGCTGCGGATGAGATCGACCGGCTCACCAACAATGTGACTGCGACGATGACCGCCTTTGACGCGCTCTCCTCCATCACGACGTGCGGGAAGGTGGGCGCGAACAACGCGGTGTTCTCCGCGAACGCCGAGATGCTCGCCGATCTGAAGGAGAACGGATCCGACGACAATGTGCGAGGCGCGGCCGGCACGGTGCTCGATATGCTTGCCGGCAACTACGCGAGTGCGATGTGGAGCATAGCTGGAGAGGCCGGCTTGGCCGCAGGGATGGCGGTTCTCGAGTTCTTCGTGTCCAAAAATCCTGTCGGACTTGCCGTCGTTTCCGTCAGGGATGCCGTGGACGTGGTCTTCGGGTTGGGCGAGCACTACGAGCAGGGCTTCCAGATGCTCTGCATCGACGAGATCACCTCGTCCGCCCGTCGTCTGCACGCCCGCTCCCAGGGCCTTGAGCGGACGCTTTCCCTGACGGATGTCGCCCAGACGCGCATCTTGGGCGAGCGCGCGTGCGCGGGCTACGAATCCGTCCACGGGATCGCGGGCGCGTTTCTGGAGTTAATCGGCCAAGGCTACGACGACTCCTGGCTCGAGGGGCGCGAGAGCATGGTGCGCGCGGCCGCCGGCAGGCTCGGGCTCGACATGGCGTGCTGAGCGGGGAGGAGACGACGGTTATGGATGTTTTCGAGACGAATTTTTCGATGCGGATCCTGATGCTGTTCGCGCTCGTCGACCTCGCCTGGCTCGCGAGCGTGGTCGTGCGCAAGCGCGCCTACGTGCCGGTCGAGGCGGAGTGCGTGCGCACTTTTCCCGAGGGAGGGCTGGGCTCGAGCTCCATGTGGCGCTTCGAGTTCGAGGGGCAGACCCGCGTCGTGAACAGGAAGCTGACGGGATGCTTTGACAGAAGCGACAGGAAGGTGGGTGACCGGAGGATCGTCTACGTGAACCCCCGCAACCCCGACCGCGCGCTCACGCCGCAGACGGACGGCTGCTTCAAGGTCTTCGGCGTCATGTTCCTCGTCGTGGCGGCCATAGTGACGATGCCGCTGTGGCTCCGCTAGCCTGCGCGGCCGCCGGCAGGCTCGCGCTCGACATGGCGTGCTGAGCGGAGGACGACGATTATGGAAATTTTCATCGGGTACTTTCTGGCACACATCGCGGTCATGGCGTTCACGCTCATCGACCTCGCCTGGCTCGTGAGCGTGCGCACTCGCAGGCGCATCTTCGTGCCGGTCGAGGCGGAGTGTGTGCGCGTGGGCAAGGGCATCGGGGTGAGCAGGATCTACGGCACACGTTCGTGGTGGCGCTTCGAACTCGAGGGGCAAAGCTACGTTGCGCCCAGGAAGCTGAGAGGGGATCGCGACAAGCGCGACAGGAAGGTGGGCGACCGGAGGACCGTCTACGTGAATCCCGGCGATCCCGATCGCTCGCTCATGCCGAAGACCGACGGCTCCTTCAAGGTTCTCGGCACCATGCTCTTCTTCAGCGTGAGCGCTCTCATGGGGATGCCCCTGGCTTTTCTTTGGGTGCTCCCCGTTCTGCTTTCGTCCTGATTGCGAACGACGCGGTGCTCGTCACGCCGTCGTGTCACGACCCGCTCTACCGCCGCGCCGCGCGCGTGTCGATGGGTGCGGTGTTCCAGGTGCCGTGGACGCGCATCGGCAGCGTGCGCGATTGGGCTGTCGAGGGCGTGCCGCTCTTGCGCTCGCTCGGCTTCGTCACTGCTGCGCTCGCGGACGATGCGATCTATCTGCACGATCCGCGTTTGCAGAAGCACGAGCGCCTCGCGCTCGTGCTGGGCACCGAGGGCGACGGCCTTGCCGCGTCCACGATAGCCGCCTGCGACTACACCGTGAAGATCCCCATGGACCACGATGTGGACTCGCTCAACGTTGCCGCCGCCAGCGCCGTGGCCTTCTGGGAACTGCGCACGAAGTGGCGGTAAAGCATAGTGTGAAACCTAGGCGGATCCCTATGAAATGAGGTGCCTGTGGTAAGCTTATGCGAGACGAGCTTGCCCGCTTGCGGGGCGGACGAGGCGAGGGGCCGTTGCCAAGCTGGCGGCGGTGATGTTTGCGGCAACAAATGCTCGGTTGCGTCGGAGGCTCGCATGTGCCCAATGCGGAAAGAGGGTTAGGCCATGAGTGACGAAAAAGCGGGTTTCAAAGGAGAAGGCTGCGGTGTTCCCGAGGTCTCGGAATTCCGTGTCGAGAATCAGGGGCTTTTTCCGGGGCAACCTCGCGAAGCCGCCGCGACGGGAAGCCCGCATGCCGGCTTCCCGTCCAATCCCAATTCCTATCCCTACTCCTATTCCAGCTCCAACCCCTATCCCTATTCCAGCCCCAACCCCTATCCCTATTCCAGCCCCTACCCTCAGTCGGCACCCCCGTATCTTTCTGCTGCTCAGCCTGCGTCGACGCATACGTGCGCGCGCTACCTGCTCATCGCCGCCGGGGTGCTGGTCGTCACTGTGATTCCCGCGATGATCATAGGCCCGCTCGTCAAGGTGGCTCTCTTCGGAGAGTCGCAGGGCATGGCCGCTCTTATCGACGGCATGGGGGCGTCGATCATAGGAGCCTTTGTCGCCGGGTTGATCGCGCTGGGCGTGGGGTTCGCCGCCATGCTCTGCAACCGCAAGAGGCTTTCAAACCCGCCTTTCCAAATGGCGCTGTATTGGGTTATCGCCCTCGCCACCCCGATAGCTCTCTGGATCATGCAGTTTGTCTCTTTGTTGCCGGGGGTGTTGTTTGCCGCTGTGCGCTAGGCGCGGTGAATGCGGCGATGCGGTCGGCTTCGCGTGGGCAGGGCGGCAGTGCACTTGCCGGGCAGCTCGCCTATCCCAGATCCAGCCCTGCCATAACCTCGCGCAGCGTCTCCGCCGACGCATGCAGCCTTGCCAGCTCGTCATCCGACAGCGGCGTGGGCACCTGGTACTCGACGCCGTCCTTGCCCACGACGGCGGGCATGGACAGCACCACGTCGAAAAGCCCGTGGACACCGCGTTGGTAGTTGGACACGGGAAGGATGGGCTTCTCGTCGCGCACGATGGCCTCGCAGATGCGCTTCACCGACATGG
>ERZ826396.633-NODE-633-length-49427-cov-31.337600_pt1 | contig 49427 bp, 60 predicted proteins | sample MGYA00519926_ERZ826396 | MGnify/ENA primary metagenome ERZ826396 (study PRJEB31778, sample SAMEA3449230) | human gut metagenome | biome: human gut; feature: human-associated habitat; material: faeces | place: United Kingdom | collected 2010/2012 ... | reverse complement strand
CAAGAGGCTCTCCAGAATGAATGCTGTTTATCACATCAGATAAGCAGCATTTTTTTATTAATTACCGTTACATTTCAAGTAGCAAGTCCGGGTACACGTTGAAAAAAAGCGTTTATCGGTGCATCGTAAATAAACTTATCCAAAGCTTGCGCCCCTATTTGCGTCCTCTTCAAAAACAAAAAGCTCCGAAACCCTTTATTATAAGTAGTTTCGGAGCTTTGCTTGAGGTTCCTGGCGTACTATTTTCAGTACTAACAATCAGGAACTTATCTCGTAAGCGGGCTACAAACGTAACCGGAACCGAAACAGTTCTTTAGTTTCTAGAGTTTATCTTTCTTGTTATACTTCACTATTTATTTAGGGAATTTTCCCCCTTTAATAATCGTCATCCTGTTTTATTTTTGGAATCATCCAGTAATTCCAATCTTGTTCTCAAAGATGCGTTTTCTACGAGTAATCTCCTGTTTTCACATTCCAATTCCTTATTCCTATCACGCAAAAAAAAGACCAAATTATCACTATTCAAGTTGTTAGGAATATCGGATGCTTTCGCAGGCTGATCGTTCACATACATAGTGCCCTTACCAGTCATTAACCATTCGGCACTTAAGTTTGTGTAAGCACACAAGATTCGTTCTATACTATCAGAATTCATAGATGACCTATTCTTTAAAGCTTTACCTATAAGACCATTTGAAAGGTTTGCTGCAACAGTCAAGCTATTAGAATTCAATCCTTCAGTTTTCATAAAAAACTCAAGTCGGTCTATAAATGTCTCTTTAGCAATAGAACTATTCTCCATTATTTATTTTCATTTATAGAACAATTCGCAATAAAATATCTTTTTATTAGAAATGTTCTCGTAAAATATTTGCAAATAGAGAAAAGTTCTCTATATTTGCACAGTGATTTCAAAATTATTGCAACAAATGTACAACAAAACTAGAACATCTGCAATAGCGAAAAAACGCTATTCATTTAAAAAAGGATATCTGCAAGTCTCTTTAGAAGATAAAGACAAACTCAAATCAGACTTGACACAGGTTTTAAATAACCCATCACGATCGTACTTCTCCAAAAAGCTGAATGCCGGGATTATCGATATCTCTGTAACTCTATTCTCGGCAATTACAGAAGTCTTTAAGAAATATGATATAACAGACTGTTGGACCATTGAAGATATATAGCCATGAACTTAAAAGTCACACTTGCAAAACGAGAAAATGAAATAGCCGAATGCGTTGCATGGGGAGGCTCATATAAAGAGACAGCTTCACTGTTGCAGATCAGCGTACGAACCGTAGATAATACCCTCCGGAAAGTTAAAGAGAAATTGGGACTGAATAAGATCAACGAAATCTCCGCATGGTGGTTTTGTACACACCACAACATTAGCTTTGACTTATCTCCTTTTGTTAGAAGACAAATATCAGTCATACTACTCTTCCTGTTTATTGGTGGAGAAATCACGATCATTACAGACTCAACATATACAGTGCGCCGTTCTCGCAGAACACGGACTGAACATCGAGTCAAAAGACAGGAAACTTCTATTAATCAACCATATATTATTTAATCAAATTACGCATAAGGAATGCGTCCGGGACAAGCCCGGTATTTTAGTTATACATTTTCTATACTCAAATGAGGAAATAGAAGTTTATCATTATTAATCATAAAAAGCCATGCTTAAGGAGGCATGTAGGGTATCCAGTCCCTGGTTAGGTTTGTCACACTAGATTTGCCGGGTGAAATTCCCGGCATACGGATAATGGTGTAAGGTAGCATGGCGGAGTTTTCAGCATTTCTCTGTTGGCTGGGTTCGATTCCCAAATATCCACAATTTATATTATTAACATAAAAGTAAACGTTATGGAAAACTTTGAAGAAGCAGAAAAACGGATAACTTCCGCAATGATTGGAATTTCAAATATTATTAAATCAAATGATATGAATGCTCTTTGCTTTTTATATAAAAAGCAAGGTTCTCTCGTCGCCACTCCGGTAGTAATTGCAGGTTCTCCTATCAATATCATACCAGCAGTCGTGGAGATCATGCAAAATTCATCCATTGCCCGTAATATCATATTAACGGCCTGTGACTATTATAAATACCAAGAAAAAGAGAAGATAGAAACAAAGGAGATACCTCAATACTTAAAAGAATTTATTGAAGAACTATTCAAAGAATTATAATAGTAAGCTATGAAAGTTGTTCACTCTCCTAGCCCATCCACTCAAAAAAGAGAAAAGATAAACCTGTTTGAGAACGATAATCCGGAAGAAGTTGCAGCTCTTTGTCAGCAATCTGTTCAGCTAGAATCAAACAAGATATTGTTAAGAATAGACGCCCGGACGCAAGTTCTCGTTGATCCCCAAAATGCAACATCTGAATATGCGGAAAAACTACGCCAACGATATAAGTTAAACTATCACCATAAAGCCGTAGGAGGGCGCAAAAAAAGGTAATACTATGTATGTAGACATTGACAATCGTGGTTTACTCACCATTAATGATATTCATCCAAAAGACGCTCAACATCTTTTAGAGATAATTCAGCAGGCAGACACGCAACTTTTATCCAGTCCTATTGAAGTCCTTAGAAAACAGCTTCATTTGCAACTCGAAGAACTTGTTTTCTCCGTACCAAATAAAAAACCATAGCTATGAATTTTACTGATGATGATATAAAACGCATCAAAGACGCATCTGCCAGTCACCTGATTGATGTGGTACAAGACTTCCAAAATCTCCGTAAGTCCGGAGCTAGTTACGTATGCGACTGCCCAGTATGCAAGGCGTCGAAGAAATTTAGCATCCACCCGGTCAAAGATATTTATGGCTGTTTCTCCTGCCATCAAATTAATGGAGTTGGCGCACTTGACTATTTAATGAGAGTCGAGAAAAAAGAATTCCCGGATGCTCTCGAGTACTTGGCACACAAATTCAACGTCATTCTTGACCAGCGTCCGGAACAGAAAAAAAAGCCGACCGAGAAAATGAAGAAAGGAAGTAAAAAAGCTAAAGGCAATGACGTCGACAGCTTTTGTGCTAAAATGCTTTCTGATTCAGGGCTGACTTTTGAAGATGTCACAGCTAAAATTTATAAAACCGGTGATACTAAGTCGATTTTTGAAACACGTACATTTCGTCCTGGTACTATAAACGAATCCGGAGAAATTGATTCATCTGGGGACGACGTGATCATAGAATATTATGACCTCGAAGGTATGCCAGTTACTTATCCCAGGAAAGATCATCGCAAAAAAGACACAGGTGAACGGAAAGAATATTTTCGAATACGATGGCAATTTCCAGATGCACATTTAGACAAAGAAGGGAAACCATTCAAATATAAATCACCTTCAGGAAGTGGTACGCCTATCTATATTCCAGAGAAACTGCGCCGTATGTATAAGGAGAAACTGCAAATCCCCAGACTCTATATCCAGGAAGGAGAAAAAAAGGCAGAGAAGGCTTGTAAACACGGAGTTCCTTCAATTGCAGTTTCTGGTATTCAGAATTTAGGTAGTAAAGAAAACAACTCTCTTCCGGAAGATCTAGTAAAGATCATCACAACATGTGGTGTTAAAGAAGTTGCATTCATATTTGACTCTGATTGGGATGATATCAGCACTAATATCCGACTTAATGACCGTGTCGAAAAACGTCCTTACTGCTTTTTCTACGCTGCCAAAAACTTCAAAGAGTATATGCGTACTCTTAAGAATCGAAATATCTATGTAGAAGTTTATGTCGGCCACATTCAGAAAAATGAAGCCGGGGACAAAGGTTTGGACGATTTACTGTCAAATACCCTTAAGGATCATGAAGATGAACTGGCCAATGATATCGAATTTGCGTGTAATCAAAAAAAAGGCCTTGGAAAGTACGTTGAAATGTTCAAGATTACAACTTGGACCGACCACAAATTACTAGAGTTATGGTGTCTACATTCCCATGAAGCATTTGCCGAACGTCATAAGGATATTCTCAAAAACCTTCCTGAATTTGTATTCGGAAGATATCGATGGAAGTTTGATGACACAGACAAAGTTATCTTGGCACAGCCCTTCGATGATGATGAAAAATTTTGGGAAGAAGTAGAGAAAAAAGATCGGGGAGGAGATTCACGTATTGAATATCAATTCTGCTATGTCAATTCCCATAATTTTCTACAGAATCGTGGTTTTGGTCGTCTTCGTCGACTTGACAAAACCTATCAGTTCATTCACCTGGATCCACCGGTTGTTCAAGCAATCGACGCATCGGATGCACGAGATTATTTATTTCAATTTGCAAAACACTATTGCAAAAAGGAAGTAAACGAGATGCTTATCAAAGGGGTATCCCAGTATGTAGGCCCGGACAAACTATCACTACTCAATTTCATTGAACCCAATTTTATAAAGCCTAATAGAGAAAGCCAATATTTTTATTTTGATACCAAATGTTGGTACATAACCAAAGACAATGTGCAAGAAATGGGATATGAAAATATCAGTCACCATATATGGGCAGAACAACGAAAAATGATTCCAGCCAAGTACTTAGGCTATCCATTAATCACTTTCAGGGTAGACCAAGAAAATCATTACACCTATTCTATCTCAAAAGATGGGGAAAAATGTCATTATCTCCAATTTCTGGAAAACACCAGCAATTTCTCCTGGCGAAAGTCAGAAGTAGAAAAAGATGCCGATGAAGAAAATGAAAATAGGATTCATCTCTTGAGTAAGTTATGTGCAATCGGTTATATGATAATGGAAGCAAAAGATAATAATGTTTCAAAAGCTGTTGTTGGAATGGACGGAAAACAATCTGAAGTAGGTGATTCTAATGGCCGAAGTGGTAAGTCTTTAATTGGAGAGCTCATGCGCTGCGCTGTACCTACTGCTTACATACCTGGAAAAAGAAGTGACCTCTTCAATGATCAATTCGTTTGGAATGATGTACTTGAAAACACCAAACTAGTCTTCATAGATGACGTACTACAGAACTTCAATTTTGAGTTTTTATTCCCAAATATTACTGGAGACTGGAGTGTAAACTATAAAGGAGGCAGAAGAATCACTCTACCTTTTTCCGCATCTCCCAAAATCTACATTGCCACCAATCATGCAATTCGTGGTAGTGGTTCCAGCTTCACTGATCGACAATGGCTCCTCGCCTTTTCTGATTATTATAATGATTCACGTAAGCCTATTGATGACTTCGGTAGCCTTTTTTTCTCCGAATGGGATTTCGACCAATGGAATCTCACTTGGAACTTATTGGCCAACTGCATACAACTTTATCTTCAGTTTGGAGTTGTACAAGCTCCTGGAGAACGGCTCGAGCAACGGAAACTCCGACAGGAAATGGGTGAAACCCTTATATCCTGGGCAGACGAATATTTCTCTTCAAATGAACATTTGAATCAGCGTCTTGTCCGGAAAGACTTATATGATGCCTTTTGTACATATGACCCTGCTCAAAGAAAATTTATATCACCGACTGCATTTAAAAAGAAGTTCATAATGTATTGTGACTGGAAAGGCTTCATATTCAATCCACATAAATATGACAGTAAAACTGGCAAACCCTTCCAACTAGATAAAGATGGCCGCCCCATTATCGACGATAAAGCTGGAGGAATAGAATATTTTACCGTTGGAACTGGATCCTATACAGGAGATGGAATTCCAGAAGACGATGCAGAAAAAGAACAAACCCTAATAGACTTTTGAAAACATGGAAAAGTTAACGTTACAGCAAGTCTGTCTCAAATCAGACAAACTTAAAAAAGAAATCATAAAACGGCTAAAATGCCAAATAAAAGATCTTGAAGTAGTACAACATGAATATGAGATAAGTATACATTGGTATGCTTATTATCCAGATAATGCACATATAGAAATCCCATATGGTTGGATAATAAGCACAATTGATTGGTCGGAGAAATGGCTGCATATGTATGCTTCTCCAAAAGACATCTTCGCTCTTTGTTAACTAAAATAAATATACAATCAGAAAGGAGTCAATATGCGTAAAGATATAATGTACATGATAACCTACCCGGATGGTACACTTGTGATGAATACTCAAAAATATTACCGAAGAGATTGTGTCAGGTACTGGCTAGACGGAACTAATTTGACATGGAAACAGATGTATAAGAAAGGCTTTCGCTGTAAAAAAGTGAAAGTGACATTTGAAATAATTGATTAATAATAATTTAGAAAGGAGTAAATATGGCATGGGTAGTAACAAAAAAGAATATTAAAATTCATACCTGCATTGACGGTATAGATTCAGTTGAAGATACCAAAGTGACAATCTCGCATAAGAAATTGAAAGCTCTTGGTGCGAAACGTAGAGTCTATAAAGACACGAAGGAGATCTTTTTTCTTATTGAATCTGATTGTGAAATAATCCTCTAAACCAAATACAGATATGAAAATGCAGAGTTATAAAGAAGTATTAGACGAAGTTATGCCTATCTACCATCAGGATCCAGATCGATTCATGCGATTTTATCATGCAGTCAACAACATTTTGGCAACTATTCCTGAAGGTGAAAGTATTCGCATCGACGAACACTGTACACCAGCATCTCGTGACCTATTCATAAAAATAGCAACTATGTACATAATGGAAGAAATGATACTGAAAAGCTGTTTAGAGAGTTTTCTGGAGTTCTCTGATGATTATAATGCAATTCGACATGTCCCCCGAATAGTGCTGTCTACACCCAGACCCCATTTCTACTCGAATCGCAGATGATTATAATATCCCAATTTATTACTCTGTAAAGATACAATTTTCCGCTTTAACATGCAACATTATGACGATAAAAAAAGAGAATAAAATAATAGTTGTCATCGCGCCAACAACGGATGATCGAGAGCAACTCATATCTCGCCTGGCCGTTCGTTTAGGGTTTGCTAAAGTACCTTCAGATGCAAAGAAGATCATACGTAAAGACATCTATTCAATTGACCTACCTACAACCTATTTCGTGCTATGCAGCAATTATAACTTTCGTGGTTCTATCATCACGACACAAAGACTGTATGAGCTTGCAGCAAAAGGAATCTGCATAGTTGTTGGCGTTAAATCCTTGCCTCGTGAATATGAATTAATTTCTCAAGTGTTTTATCCTGATGATTTGCGCTAACATAAGTCGAATCACTTCTGTTATGTACACAATAGTATTATTGCCCGGTGCGCTTCAGCGTACCGGGCTTTCTTTTTTTTCGCTCCCCTCGCCTCCCCTTCATTTTATCAAAAACGTTTTGGACAAATGTGCATGGAATAGGGAGAAACGCAGAAAAGGACATATATATATTATTTTTATTTTTTATTTCTTTCTTAAAAATACCCTATCTAAAAATAGTAGAAAATTTTGTGCTTTTGTGCAGAACCTATATCTTCTCTATTTATTACATTAATAATCAAGTATTTATACATTGTACAATTTTTGCACAAAATCGTACAATCCGTACAAAAGTGCACAAAATCGAATTTTGTACGGAGAATAATAATATTGTACTGAAAAGTACGGCTTTTCGTACGAAGCTAATATCCTTATATTCAACAGATATCACAATCATTCAAAGAAAAAATGCACAGTTGCACAAAAAAAAAGTACGCATCCGCAAAGGGGTATTTGAATTAGACACATTTTTTATTGCAAAAGAAGTATTATTCAGTTCTTTTTTTGTATATTAGCTCCACACCTAAGCCACTATGATTTATATGATTACTACTAAGATTGAAGTTCCCCCACATCTTAAGGAGTATCTGATCGGAAAGTTCTGTGATATGCAGAACTCTCCGATTCATTTCCCAGACAAGATTGATATCTATCACACTATTTATGATCTGCTTGAACGTCGCCCAATCAATATACCACCTATTGATCAGGGTAATCTTGAGATTTATCTTCCTGAACGCAGTACCGGCAAAGATCCCAAAACCTACAACTATTTAGGAAAACGCTCACAAGTTATTCTCGTTAGAAAAATCGACCGGATGCTGTGGGCAGAAGTGCACGATTTCTTGGACGAGCAAAAACATAGTTATGGAATTACATACATTAATGGAATACATAATTTCATGACCATGTACGGTATTGACTCCATCACGGAAGATGCATTCAAGAAGAACTACTACCGATGGAGAGCCGATATTCGTAGAAAAGAGAAAAAAAGAAGCTATAATCGCTTAAAAAAATGATCGAGCAAGTGTCGTTAAATGTCCTTTTTTTGTTCGAAAAGTGTTCTAAAAATGCGTACTAATTGAAAATCAATAAATTATGAGAGAAATCAACAATATGGGAGGCATATTATTCGCTGATATCCTATACAAAAATGAAATATCCCTATTTGCTATTCATCAGAATACAGCATGTATCCAGATTATAAAGGGACATGACTGGCATCGTCTCCCTACAGTGGGTATCATTGAATCTCCTACTGTTACCTCGAACGAATCAGCGGCAGGAATTACATATAAACATTCAGCAGCAATTAAACTTCCCCAAACATTGTTTGCTCCTGAAGCAGCAAATGATTTACGTAACAGAATAACAGAAGGGTGCATTTTGCGTTGTCAGGATCCTGCCGGAGACAAATATATATACGGAACCGGCACATATTTACTATTCGGAGAACTAACCAAGGTTATCGGCAAAAAAGTCACTGATTTTACAGGGTATGAACTCAAATTATCAGGGACTTCACAATATCCTCTTTTACAGTATTACAGCCTGTAATCCGTCCTTCCATAGGCTTCTCAATAAATGTATCATTGCACCAAAATAAGTGCAATGAGCCAAAAACGTATTATTCTTTCTGATTCATCACTCAACTGCTACGGCTATCGGGTTCTTACTTCCGGAATGTCAATCGAAGCATTTAAGAAGAACCCTATCATGCTATATATGCATTTCCGCGATGAAGGTTCACCCTATTGGGGGGACTACAAAGCTATCGGCCATTGGGAGGATATACAACTTAACGGTGACGAACTTTCTGCCATTCCTATTTTTGACAAAGTTGATGATTTATCAAAAGAAATTGCCGCAAAATACGAAGCAGGGACTTTCAATGCCGCAAGTGTGGGTATTAAAATCATAGCTACATCAGCAAACAAAGATGTTCTGTTACCTGGTCAAACCAGAGAAACTGTCACTGAATGCGAGTTGAGAGAAGCATCGATTGTAGATATTCCCGCCAACTCCAATGCCGTTCGTCTTTATGACCGTTCCACATCCGTTCTCCTGGCAGCGGGTATGGACACGCATATCGTGCCAGAATTATCCAATCATACATCTAAAAATAAAATGAATCTCAAAGCAACATGGCCGGCTTTTCTCTCTTTTTTCAAAATCAATAAGGAAGATGCAGAAAATACCGAATTATCAGCAGAAAGATTGGATTCATTACATGGTGAATTCAATCGTTTGAAGAGTGAACACACTTCACTGGCAGATGCCAAAAAAGACGTAGATGAAAAACTTGCATCTTCTGTCACAGAAATCAAAACCCTGAAATCAAGCATAGAAAGCAAAGATCAGGAGATTTTGCAACTCAAAAATGAAAGTACCCAGAAGGATGATGAAATCACCCAACTTAAAGAACAGGTAAACAACCTGAAGCAAGTTCCTGCACCCGGATCTAACGGACTCTCTCCGCAATCAGAACCAGGAGCAAGTGAAACTAAGGATGATTTATCCACCTTCTGCGAAAAAAATCTCGGAGATTATCAGGCCATCACCGAACGTCTGAAGCAAGACGGTCTCCTTTAATTTTAGTAACCACACCCTTAACTATTAAAAATCATGTCTACTCCCCAATTAATAGACGTATCTAAATTAAACCAAGCTCTTGTTACTTATGACAAGGGGCTTCGTGCTCTTCCTTTCGCAACTTTGCAGGAAGTAGCAGCTATACTGGGACTAAATGTCATGGATCTGCAAGGCAAACACGCATTGATCAATGAACGTCGTCGTGCCGGTGGTACCCAGTCTTACAAAATTGGTAAAGATTTCCGCCTTACTGACAAACTGCTTGGCTATGAACCTTCAGTTATCGAACCCAAAGATGTAGTCTGCATCACTAAGGAAAACTCTCAAAAGTATGATGACGGTGAACTACTGATTGTAGGAGGCGAACCGGTTAGCAACATTAACAAAAAACATCCACTGGAAACGCGTGTTGCTTTCACGTTAGTAAAATCACACATTGAAGATGTCGTATATGTACTCTATCATGCCGAACGTGACGAAGACTCTTCCTCACCGTCCGGAGCATTTGACGGTCTCTTCACTAAGATCGATATGCTGATTACCGGTGGTGATGTTAACGCAGCTCGCGGCAACTTCGCCCAATCAGGTCTTTTTGTTACCCCGACATCTGACACAGACTATGCAGCATACGAAAATCTAGTTGAATGGATTGGAGGAGCAAATACATACCTGCGTTCATCCAAGTCAGGTATTCCTCAATTACAATGTGCGGAAACAGTATTGAAAGCAGCACGTGCAGCTTTGCGCAACAAACTACGTATGCAGGAATATCCATCCATGCAACGCATGATTGAATTGCTCCGTGAAGATGCAATGTGTCCAGCATTGGAAATCGTATCTCATGAAGCACTTGGACAAGGTTCACGTCTGGTATTACAAAAGAAAGGAAATATGGACGTCGCATTCAACACACAGGCAGCAACCAAATTCTGCCAAATCCGCGATATCTACGAAGATCCGAACGAATGGCAATTCTGGTTACAAACCGGATATGACACTCGTATTCGTGACTGGCATGAAAAGGCCTTCCGCTGTAATGAGCAAAAGAATGAATCACTTGATTTGGCCGGTGATTATTGTAAAACCGGAGCTATTCAAGTGGATATTACCGGAGCCGACAACGGCACTTGGAGCATTCAAGGGAAAGCAGCCAGCCGCACTAATGGACAATGTATTTTGGGACTGGCTCCTGGCAATTATACTATTGAATTCAATGCTGTGGACGGTAAAAACAAACCGGCTAACAAACAAGTAACAGTAGTAGCGGGAGAAGTGGTAACCGCAACCGGAACCTACTCTTAATCTTCAATAACTAAAGAGTGGTCATGTTTGGCCACTCCTATTTATTTATTCTAAACTTTTATACAAATGAAAAAATACATTTATTTGATTCTCTGCGTTTTATTTGTAGCTTTGGTTATTACAGTCCCCGAACTGCATTCGCAGACGTGCCATCTCAATGGAGATACTTTAATCATGATGGCTGCCGGTCCCGCATTCGCTCCATTAAAATGGGAAGTTGGTCAAAACAACATGGGAGGTTATAAGGGAATGTTGCTTTTTGTTCCTTTTAATGCTCCTGAGACAGTTCCAACCGTACCGGATCCATCAAAAGCAACCAGTAACGAAGAATTAATAACGGCAGCCGGATCATTTACGTTTCCAGCTGAAGGAACTTACAAACAACCTATTTACCTATACAGTACCGAAGCAACCGTTGAATATAAAGCAGAACAGCAAGGAGAAGCCGACGGTATCAGCTATAAATGTACGCTCGGTTTCTTTTTCCCTGGCAATACTCCAGGAATGCACGCATTCAATGCACTAATCAAAAACACTCCAGGATATTATATCTTTGAAGATGCAGATGGCAAACAAATGATCCTAGGGCAACCCGGCTTGTATGCAACCACCGCACCATCTTTCAACGGAGGTAAAGCAAGAGCCGATCGTCGTGGTACCACTTACACAGCTACCGTAGACTCCAATTATTCAGCCATCTTCCTACAAACGCCGATTGACATGGAAGTCATAGCAGGATTAAAACCTGCACCAACCCCAAGCGAATAATTATGACCAGACAAGAACAACTTACCCAATGGCTAGGCGACCGTCAGCGCAAATACGCTGACGGTATAGTTCTTTTCGAAGCACTTGCGAAGGAACCAGCTAAGAAAAGATTTTCCACTTATTTTGCAACCGCTCCGGAAGCACCACATATCTTCGATCCACATTTTACCCAGCTCGTCAATAGCCTTACGAAAATTGACAAGGAAATCAAGTTCTCTCCTGCTATCTACCCAGCAGCAATGGAAGAAATAGTCGTAGTAAGAACGATGAGTGATGACGAACGACAAGAAACGATCGAAAGCAAGAAACAGGAAATGGTCGATCTGGAGACAATGATCAGTGATATCCAATCTCGCGTTGGCGAACTAGAGAGTGACAGTGAGAATCATGCAGACGAATTAGTCTCCCTCCAGGAACAATTCGAAGAAAAAATGTCTGAACTCACAGAACTGCGTGATGAGATCGACGCATTGAACACACCAGGCGTTAAAATCATTACTGAAGAATCACTCAATCCATCCATCCGCAAGGCTTATAACCGTATCAAGGAAATCGCTCCATTATACGCAAGCCTACACAATGATGTCGCAAATCCGGAACTTCCCGTAGAAGAACGCCAACCAATTGCAGAAGAATTATGCAAGCTTGATGACGAACGACGCAAATTATGGAAGTTGATAGATTCTTGGGCGGAAGGTAAAGGCAATCTGCAATTAGAAGAGAAACGACCGGAATTCAGTGAAAACAGCATTGTACGTGGTATTGAAATAGCTCGTCAAATCAAACGTTTGAAGAACAATATAGCCAATAGTAAAGCAGCTGCAGACCGTGCACAAAAAGATGGAAAACAGACCGTTATGCAAAATGCTTTGGACCGTATTGAGAAGTATCAGACAGAACTTGCCACATTGGAGGCTGAAATAGCACTAACACAAGGTGAAAAGATTTCAGGATAACTTTCCACTTGCATTGTGTCCAGATTCTATTGAACCGTTTATGCACAAGGGAGACTGGGCAATACATGAAGTATTGCCCTCTCTTTTATCTGCGATCGGCCCAGCAAAAGTGAAGATCATGACATTCAGTATCTCTGAAGATAGCCTACGCCCTCTTTTTTTTTCTCGCTGACGAAAGAAAAATAGAAAGCCTGGCACTTCTACTGGATATGACAGTAAAACGTCATAAACTCGATCTATTACTGTTTGCCTCAAATATTAGTCCGTCCATCCGAATTGATTCATGTCATGCCAAACTATTATTAGTCGAGAATAGGCAACATAAATTCGGGATTGCCGGATCTGCAAATCTTAATCAAAACCACCGATGGGAAAATGGTTTCTATTTCACCTCCGGAAAACATTACGAATACTTCTCACAAATGTTTAACCAAGCGTATGAAAATGCCATTCGCTATGATATATTAGAATGATGACCTTATCCGAAGAAGTGCTGCAACAGATAAAAGAAATGTCTTCCGCCCTCTTACCACCGGGGGAAATTGCCATTTTATTGAATATCCCAGTTGACCAACGGGACTTCTTCTGTGATATTTGCAAAAATCATCATAGTTCGCCTATCTATACTGCTTATCACCAGGAAAGACTTCAGACCAAGCTCAACCTCCGGAAAACAGTCATCAAACTAGCTATCGCCGGCAGTCCTGCAGCTGAACCACTGGCCGATAAATACATGAAAGAACAAAGTATTAATGAATAATGCCAAAGAAAGATCCCACATACGAACGAATTGAACGTGCTTTATTCAAAGACAAAGATGAAGCAACAACCCTCCTTTCACCCAGAGAAATGGAGATTAAGAAACGTATGATGTTGTGCGTAAGCAAAAAAATGGAAGAGCCACTAATTCCAGATACAGAACTGGTTAACTTTCTACTACACGGCTGTGGAGGAAATACGGAACCGGTCTCCCAATCGCAAGCCTACCGTGACATAGGCATGATTAACCGCCTAGTAGGAAACATACAACTTGCAGCCAAAGCCTGGTACCGGTATATGATTGTAGAAGGTGGAAAAAAGGCTTTTAATATGGCAATGGACAAAGAAGATGCAAAGGGAGCTGCAGCTGCATTGGACAAAATAGGCAAATACACGCGTTCTGACAAGGAAGATGAAAAATTCGATTACTCGCAATTGGTACCTCCATCTTTTGAACCTTCAGATGATGTCACATTACTGGAGGGTCTCGAACCGATAGAGAATCTTGAAGAAGAACGAATCAGAATGCGCAGTATGTTTAAAGGAATGCTAAACAAGAAAGCAGTGGACACTCATCCCATTGAAGAGGAGGAAAAAGAATGAACACGCAAATCTCTCCTGTTCTATCCGCCTATGAACTAAGAAGAAAGCAGAATGAAGTCGTAGACAAATTCTTTAATAGAATGCAACGACAGGCAATGGCCATCAACGCACATGACGAATACATAGTCGCATCACGTGGTACCGGTAAATCGGAAGGAATCGATGCACGCATCATCTTACGGAATGTGTGGGAAATGCCAGGTTCTTTGGGTGGGCTTATCTCTCCCAGCTATGCAAAAGCCTGGGGAAATACATTGCCAGCTATTTGCAAAGCACTTGCCGAATGGGGATACATACAAGGCATTCATTATGTTGTTGGTCACAAAGCTCCGGAAAGCATGGGATTCGGCAAACCGGTACGTCCGGTATTAGCCGATGGTTGGAATAACGCTTTCCATTTTTGGAATGGTACCGTCATGGTGATTCTTTCCTTTAACCAGGGAATGTCTGCAAACTCCATGTCACTCGATTGGGTAATAGGTCCTGAAGCCAAGTTTCTCAACTATGAGAAAATCAAAAGCGAAGTGGATCCTGCTAATCGCGGTAACCGACAATATTTCGGGGACTGTCCTCACCATCACAGCGTCAGTTACTCTACAGATATGCCCACCGCTTCAATGGGTAAGTGGATCTTAGATAAGATAGACGAAATGTCACCATCGCATATCAACCTAATCCGGAACCTATATAGAAAAGTGCAGGAATATAAACGTAAACCACTGACAGACTATGTGGTGCGCATGATCAAAGAATACCAACATGATTTAGATCTGGCACGAAAATATCAACCACCTATTAAACAACAACAGGGAAAAACAAAAGAATATACTGTTTTCTATGGCGAATATGACGTGTTTGATAACCTGGAAGTACTTGGAGAAGATTTTATCTGGCAAATGTATCGCAACTCTCCACCTCTTATTTGGCGTACAGCATTTATGAATGAACGTTTATTCCGGGTACAAAACGGATTTTATTCTGCTTTGGATGATAATATTCATTTCTATACGCCTCGTGATAACGGACGCCTCCGGGATCTTGGTAGCAACTGGAGTAAATTAATAACTTGCGGCTGTCTAGGTGACGGTGACCTTAATTTCTCGAAAGAACTGCACTTGGCCTTCGATTCGAACGCTTCTATTTCTACTGCAGTCGTTGGTCAGTTGGATGATCATACTATGCGTGTACTTAAATCTTTCTATGTCAAAACACCGGGAAAGCTGCAAGATTTGGTCAAAACGATAGCTGATTATTACCGTCCGAAACAAAATCGTGATGTAGTGGTCTACTATGACCATACCTTTACCTGGGAATCCGGTTCTTCAACCGAAACTTATGCTGATATCATCGAACGTGTATTCAAGGAAAATGGATATAAAGTCACAATGGTATATGTCGGGCAAGCTCCCAAACATGAATGGAAACATTTGAATATTGACTTAACCCTGAAAGGAGATCCACAATTCCTTTGGATACAAATAAACCTGCACCAAAATGAATTCCTGAAGATCGCTATGGAACAGACTGGCATCAAACAGGGAAAGAACGGATTTGAGAAAGACAAAACACCTGAAGGGACACCCGATACTCCTGACAATCCGGATGAATACAAAACACATATTACAGATGCCCTGGACACATTATGGCTAGGTATGAATTTCTATTTCACTCTTCCAGGAACAAGTGCTGGTGGTATATTCTTCCTGAATAATAAATAATTTATTATTCGCATTTTTATTACATTTCTTTGTTTTTCCCGAATATTATTCCAACCTTTGTCGTGCCCTAAATATTATTGTTTATAACTCTTTAGTACTGGTGTTATTCAAAATGAATTCTACATAAAAATGGGCACATTATTGCTAAAGAGTGTTCTAAGGAGGTTGCAACTATGAAACAAAATAAATTTTGCGATATAGATTTATCTGATCCTTTTTTCGATTCACTAAAACAAGATTATCCCGAATTTTCAGAATGGTACACTAAAAAGGCTAAAAAAGGAGCTAAAGCATTCATTCAAAAAGATGCGCAAGGAAAGCTCCAGGGATTTCTCTATATGAAACATGAAACAGAAGAATTAAATGACATTAATCCTCCAATGCCTGCTGCCAGTAGATTGAAAGTCGGTACATTCAAGATAGATGCACATAAAACAAAATTAGGAGAATACTTTGTCAAGAAAATCATTGCAGCTGCTTTATATATAGGAGTCTGTGAAATTTATGTGACCATCTATAAAAAACATACAGGTCTAATCACGCTATTACAAAGATATGGATTCACAGAATACGGAACTAAAGGAGAAGAGGATGAGCCAGAGCTTGTTTTTACAAAATCAATGACAAGTTATACTGGAGATATACTATTAGATTATCCTTTCGTGCATGCTAAGGATGTCCGAAAATTCATTTTATCAGTAAAACCGGAATACACACTCCTCTTTTTCCTGATTCAATATTGAATACAGAAGAAAGGAGCAAGGATGTGCTCATTAAAGATGTTACACATACAAATAGTATCCATAAGATATATGTATCAAGTATGAATGGGCTTGATCAACTTGAAAAAGGGGACATCTTACTTATATATCGTACTTCTGATCATGCAGGACCAGCTAAATATAGAAGCGTAATTTCCTCTATATGCGTGGTTGAAGAAATTAAGAAAGCTAAAGATTTCGCTTCTGTAGATGACTTTATAAAATATGCTAATGCCTATAGCATATTTGATGAAAATGAGTTAAAGAAGTGGTACACAACATATAATATGGTTGTTATTAAAATGACTTATAATGCTGCATTTGATAGAAGGGTCACTCGTAATGAGCTAATTGAACAGGTTGGACTAGATGGCAATGAATACTGGGGATTCCTCCAAATAACAGATGAGCAATTTAACAATATAAATTCAAGAGGAAAAATAAATGAAAGTATTATTATCGATTAAACCGGAATTTGTTCGTGAAATATTTGCAGGAAACAAAAAGTATGAATACAGAAAAGCTATATTTACCAAAAATGTAAATCAAGTAGTGGTGTATTCTACAAAACCGGAGGGAATGATCGTCGGAGAATTTACCGTTGAAACAATCATAGAAAAAGAACCTCAACAATTATGGGATCAGACCAAAGAGGCTTCAGGAATTACCAAAGAATTCTTCGACCAATATTTTGAAGGTCGTAAACGAGGTTACGCGCTAAAAATTTCTTCACCTAAACTTTATGAGAATCCAATCAATCCATTTGATTTATTTTCTTCTTTTGTTGCTCCTCAATCATTTAAGTATATAGTAGGGGAAGATTTAGAACCAACATTGAGTATCTAAATTCTTCAAACTTCATAGATTGTTATAAATATAAAAGCACCAATATATATCTTATTTGTGCTTTTATATTTATAACAATCTAGCCAATACTTCTGCCTTTAGTTGCAACTACTACTTCGTTCCCTATAGATATACGCAAAGATGATATGAATTTCTATTTCACTCTTTCAGGAACAAGTGCTGGTGGTATATTCTTCCCAAATAATAAAAAGTAAAATCAAAAAAATAAGATTATCATCTATTCTAAACAAAAATATATCACTTTCTTTTGTCATATAATGAAAACATTGTACTTTAGCAGTCGCCAAATAATTATATAAAAATATGAATCCCTTTTCATTGCGTAATCCGTAAAATCGGATTAAGGTCATTATATAAACCTTTTGGCGCGCAATGATAAGGGATTCGCCATATTACTAAATGGAATATTCTAATTTTGAAGAACTTGTAGACGACATAAAAAACATAAACTCTGAACAAAACTACTGGATGGTACGTACTATGGGAGGCTCATACTTTGATGAGTTCTTTAATGGTAATTATATCGCAGTAGGATATAACGCAGTAACTTTAGCGGATATTAAATTACTACCTGAATCGGAAACAACTGCAAAAGAAGTTTTAAAAGCAATGTTTCAAGACCGTTATCCTAATCTTCGAAACACTGGATATCCAGTGGCACAGTTACTACGTTTTTCCCGTGACATTAAATCCGGAGATATTATAATTATTCCTTCGTCAGGAGCCTCCAATGTAGCCTTTGGTATAGTAGATGGAGAAATGTATGAGGAAGAATACCCTATAATTGACGAAGATCACCATTGCAACTTCAAAAAACGCTATCATATTCAATGGAAATATAATACAATAAGAGGATCCCTTCCTCCCACCCTTCAATTAATGTTCAACTCTCGTCACATTCTATCTGATGTAAAAAATTACGCACCTTATATTGATAGCATAATGAATGATTGTTATGTAAAAGATGACATTCTACATTTGGTATTAAAAATACAGACGCAAAATGAAGTATCATTAGATGATTTCTGTGATATAAAAGCCATCTCTACATTAATTGAAGATTTCTGCCGTCAAAATGACATACCGCATGAAGATGCATTGATTATGAAAATTCAGATGGAATCGCCTGGATGGTTAAGATTATCAACCAAAAATATATTTAAACTATTAGCCTTTGGACTATTCATTACAGCTTTAACAGGAGGCGGATTAAGATATAATACAGACCAAGGTTTCGAGTTATATACAACAGGTATTCCAGGTGCTATCAATGATTATTTAGATAGAGCAGCAGACAGAGAATTGATTAATTCCGCAGCGCGTGCTATGGACTCTTTAAAAATTAAATCCCCCGACGACATGAAACCCATAATCGAAATTTTAAAAGCTAAAAACGAAGGAAGACGCGATTATTAATCAAGCGGGTAAATAATAAAAGGGGATTAATATAACAGCTACAACAATACCGATTGCAATAATTCTGTAATCGGTATTTTTTTTAGTGTTCCAATTCCATGTAACACAACACACGATTCCTTGCAATAATAACATTGTACTTGTACTTACTACTAAAAAAGTACCAATAAAAGATAGTATATTTCTGAATAAGTCAAACATGTATTTCGAGTGATTATCGTTCGCAAATATAAGTAAAAACATTTTTATGCCAAGAATGTTTATGTTAAATTCAACCTTTAAACTGCTTTTTTATTTTTTTATTTTGCTCATTAAAAAAGATTCACCATCTTTGTAGCGATCTCCATTTGAAACAGGCGAGTAGGCTCGCCAATTATTCGCTGCGGGCATTTTTTATGTCCATAGCTCATAATATAGTTCCGACCCCCGTGTGGAGCGTTAATGCGCCCACTGCCTGTTTCAGGTGGAGATCAACGGGAAAGCGGAACTTTTTTGTTCCCTTCCCGTATTTAATCAACATATTATTTCATTTTAAATGATCTCCAAAATGAAAAAGAAAAACCAAAGCGCAAACGGACGCTATATATCCGTAGAAAAACTTCAGAAAGCCCTTTCCAACATTTGCCTTGAAGTAGCAGAAGGTAACGAACGTCTCCGAGTGAATAAATCGCACAGAGGTATTGTAATCCACGCCAATGGAGGCACAGTCAATATTACATTTAATGGAAAAGGAGGCGAGCTATGAAGGAATATGTAGAACGAATTATCCCTTCGCAATGCCGCATTATAGACAATAAGTCAGGTTTCATTCATATAGAGGGAGAATCCGCCATTTTTGATATGAACGGAGTTTACATAGGGACAGCAGAATCAACAATAGGTTCTATCAGAGAAAACTGCATAGATGCTGTAATTGAAACGCTAACCAATTACAAGAAAAAGATTATTGCTAATCAAGATAAAAAATTCTCTTGTAAAATTATTAAATTTGACTTCAACAATAAGATAAAAAAAGTGAGTCAACGATGAGCTTTTATCAACACAATATTCAAAATGCAGAAAAGAAAGCTGTATGGCTATCTGTACGTTATGCATTCAATCAATTCAAATTCAACAGCAATGAACAGAGAACAAGCTCTAAAACTCGTAACTAAGCTGCTCAATCCAAATACTCCCGCTGACGAAAGACAACGGGCGGCAGCACAACTTCAAGAACTAATCAAAATTCTACTGCCGGAATAATCATTAGTTTCTTCATTAGGAAGCACAGGTTATCACATACCTGTGCTTTTTTCTTGTCTCATGCAATTCCCACAACAAAATTCAGAAAATTCTGATTATCAAATGAAGCAGTTGAATAAAGGGGAAAAATTTCCCCTTTATCTGTCGCAAGACCACGCACCGCCCTGAAAAAAAGTTTCGACCTAAAGTTTTTCAATTTCCCTTATATGCTGCACTTTTAAAAATGTAAAGAAAATTAATTTTGTCAAAATCGGCTCTCCTCCCTGTCCTTTATCGCCTGCCATACACCTGATACCTTTGCTTAAAAAGAAGGTCATGAACGATGTCATTACACAAAACCTACTCACATTCTTGCTTGGTGGTGGTCTCTTGTCATCCATCACTGGAGTTATTACGCTCAAATACACCAAGAAGCAAGCAGAAGCCAAAGCTCTTAGTTCCGTACAAGATGTATATCAGGAACTAATCGCTGACCTGCGAGCTGACAAGGAGGCTATGAAAAAAGAGAAAATAGAAAGCGAAACAAAATGGACTACCCGTATAGAAAAGCTGGAAAGCAACCAGCTATCCCAAGATAAAAAGATAGCAGAAAACGAAAAAGAAATAGCTGATCTTAAACGATTCAAATGTGTAAACCTAACGTGTAACAACCGTAAACAATGAAACATCATGCACACACTCTCATCTATCTTGCTTGCCTTGCTATTGCCTGGCTACTGTGTAGTTGCCGTAGTACTCTTCAAAACAATCGTAGTACTCAAGAACAAAGCGATCTTTCTATCACAGATTCCGCACTGCGAATTAGAACCGAAGATACCTATTCCCGATTCAACCTCAACCAGGAACAAACGGGTAAAGACTGGAAAGTTAAAGTTAACTTCGACACAACGAAATCAGCAGACCCATCTACCGGACTACCCCCAATATCGAATATCGAGATTGAAGGGAGCAAGACAACGATCAAAACTTTGCTTCAGAAAGATGACACTACACGTATATCTGATAAACAGGAAACAACGACTGACGTCACGTTTCAGCAAAACAAACAATCCGAATCCCAAAAGAATGCCAGCGGTTCTATCGCGGACGGAATTGATGATGGATTCAAGTATGGCTTAATCATTGGTATCCCAATATTACTAATCATTCTCATACTACCTTTTTATGCAAAGTATAGACAAAAGAATCCATCAAAGTAAGATATGGAAACTCATGGAGCGTAGACAAGACGGTAAGCCTATCGAATTCTCCATTGAATTCTGTAAAAAGAGCACAGGCGAACTTGTCACCTACGATCGTGCAGTATTGACCTCATTCCATAGTAGTGGAAGCACTATTAACGTATTACCTGCCGGAGAAGCTACTCCGAGAAAAATCCGCCGATGCCTTATCACCAAATTCAACAATCTCAAAGTATATTTCTAATGAAGCAACAACAACCCTCAATCAATCTTATAATGAAAGGCTATGATACTTATGCCGTCTTAAAAGGTGGAAAGAATGTTATCAAATTCAGTGATAACAGTGATATCGCCACTGATAAGAATCCTACACCTATCGAAGTAGCTCCCAAAGGAGAAAAGAATCCAATCAAATGGATACCACGCGGACGAAATAATCATATGCCTTATGACATCATGAAAAAAATCGGTACCAACGTCACCATAGGCAGCAATATCGAATTCAAGAATAAAGTTGTATTCGGTGACAGCATACTCGTCTATCGGAAATACCGGGACCCTAAAACGAGGAAAATAGTCAAAGAGGAAGTTCTTCCGTACGAGCAGCCGGAAATTTTTGAATTCCTTGAAAACAACAACTTCAATTTTGTCCGTATGGAGCTGGCAAACGATCTGGTTATATTCTATGACGGCTACCTGGAGTATATATTCAACAATGACAATAAATCCCCCAAACTCGTACAAATCAAAGCTAAGGAGTCCACTTGTTCCAGGATCAGTGAAATTGACGAAAAGACTGGTAAAAGCGAATGGCACGGTTATTCTGCAGAATGGCATACCGGTACACCAACAGATTTGATTGCCACTCCCCTGCTCGATCGGCAGACTCCACTACTCGACCTCAAAATGAGAATGGGACTTGCTCCAAATGACAAAGGAGAGAAAATTGTAGGAAAAGAACGGAGATTTATCCATAACCTCCGCATCTCTACACCCGGACGGTTTTATTATAGTCATCCATATTGGTGGAGTGTTTTTGCATCCGGCTGGTATGACTTCTCCAGTGCAATCCCTGTTTTCAAAAAATCATTGATTAAAAATCAAATGGCACTGCGGTACATTGTGTATATTCAAGAGCCTTTTTGGGAAAAGTTATTTGCATCTGAAGGCATAGTCAAAGATGACGAGAAGAAAGCACGCAAAGAAAAGTTCCTGAAGGATATGAATGATTTTCTTGCCGGTGAAGAAAATGCCGGCAAAGGCTTTGTCTCTCACTTTCGCTACGATCGTGTAAAAGGCTTTGAAGAAAAAGACATCATTATTACTCCACTCGAATCTTTCTTCAAAGGTGGTGAGTATATTGAAGACAGCGAAGAGGTCAGCAATATGATGTGTTACGGTATGGGCGTACATCCTTCGATAATCGGATCCGCACCAGGTAAGGGAAAAAGTATCAATGGTACCGAAGCACGGGAGTTATTTATCATAGAACAGACACTCATGAAGATGTATCAGGATGCAACATTGGAACCTCTCTACTTTGCAAAAGCCATGAATAACTGGCCTAAAGATATTTATTTCTCGGTGACTAATTGTCAACTCACCACGCTAGACCAAGGTACCGGAGCGACAAAGAATACAGGTTTAACCCCAGAAACAGAATAAAATGAACGCACTAATCCCCGACATCGACACCCTCAAAAAGGTAGTAAAGATCAACTCCTCACTGCCTTACGAATCAATCGAACCATACATCGAAGATGCACTGGATATATACATCAAACCGTATATCGGTAAAGCAACGATCAGTAAAGCTCATGAAGACAAAGGATCTGACTTATACAACAAACTACTGCGTGCCCTCGGCCCATTAACCCTGATGCTCGCATCTGATGAACTGGGTGTTATGTTCGGTGATGCCGGTATCACAGTAAGTAACGTGCAGGGACAGCGTTCTCCTGCCAGTGACACTAAGATCGCAGCAGCAAAAAAGAATCTCTGTTTTCGCGGAATGCAAGCACTTGACCGGCTAATATCATACCTGGAGGAAAACAAAAAGGATTATCCTGATTATGTTATCGATAATATACCCCGTTTTTGCTTCATTCGTAATGCAGCAGAGTTCCAAGATCTCGGTATGGTAGACATTGATTATTCTATCCTATCTTATCGTATCATGTTCCCTACCATTCGTCAACTTCAAGAACACAACATTCGAGAAATGATAACGGATAAAGTCTATGACATACTAAAAGAAGCTCTTTCAGAAGAGACCGAAACACCCAAACAACAAGTACTTATTGACTATATCATCCGCTATTTAGCCAATAAAACTGCCGAATTATATACCTCACAGAAAACAACCGAACAACATGTAGCCGGCAGAACGATCGAATATACTCCCACTATTCGACCAATCTATCAGGATCCGGACGCAAACGGCAATTTTTTTGCAGACCAGGCAACTTATTATTCAGGGAAAATACACACTTATCTGGCCGAAAATGCGGAAGAACTGGGAATTGAAACAACGTCACAAGCTATTGACTTCAATTCTAAAGAAAAGAAACTATTCACCTCAATATCGTAACACTATGCATACTATACAAATTAATGATGATACATACACACTTCCAGGAAGTTGGGACGAACTCACCCCGAAACAGCTTCTTTATCTAGTCAAGCTCACAAAGTCAGATATACCGGTAGAACAAGTTAAGGTATACATGATGCTTTATTGCCTGAAAGCTCATGTATGCCGGCATAAGAAAATATTTAAAGAGTATGTACGTATCAGAATTGGGCAAGAAAGTCCAACAGTCCGCTTCTATGTCCGTCGCCATAGCTATCTTCTTCATCCGGAAGAAGTATCAATGCTTGCCAACTTGTTTGACTTCCTTATTTGTTCGGAAGAAGATAGTTCATTGCCCATGCGCAAATACTATCACCTGACACCGGATCTGACAACCAACCCATATCCAACCATTCATTGCCGGCTTTGGAAATTCATCGGCCCAGAAGATCAGTTGCTTGATATTACCTTTGAACAATTCATGTATCTACAGACCTATCTTGATGCAATGCGTTCAGATCCAACGAAGATCGACCACCTACTAGCCTGTTTGTGGCATCGTAATAAGGTATTCGACATTAATCAATTAGACAAAGATGCAGCCATTCTTCACCATCTTCCTGAAGACAGAAAAATACTCATGTATTGGTATATTTTAGGAAGTCTGTCATGTATGGCCAATTCCTATCCGCGTATTTTTTCAGGAGAGGGAAAGGGTAGTTACGGTCGCGTATTCGATGCACAGCTCCGCCTTCTTGATTCCCTGGCACAGTCCGACATGACTAAAAAGCCGGAAATCCGAAAAGGTCTTTTACTTGATGCCCTGTATTCGATGGACGAATCGATCAGACGTAAAGAGGAAACCGAAGAAAGTCTAAGAAACAGATAAAAGTTTGTTAGTAGCAAACAAATAAACAACAAAAAGTTTGTTAGTAGCAAACTTTTCTATATATTTGCAGTGTCAAACAAACGCGGGTGACGTCCGCATAAGTTCTTTTATATTATGGAACAATTGTTCGAGGCTATCCTAAAGATAGCAGATGCGAATCCTGATGGATTCACGGTTGACCTCACAACCTTAAAAAAGGTCACAAAAGGTATTTCAGTCGCCTATCTTGAGACTCAAGACAGTTTCGGAGAAGAAGGATTGAAAAGAGTTCTTAATCATGCTTTGATGCACGAAAAGAAAGTCGGTGGATGGCTTAACGAAGAAAACAATCAGTTTTATTTCGACTCCATCAGGATTTTCACCAACCTTGAAGAAGCCAAGCAATTCGGGCGTGAAAACAAACAGATTGCTATTTTCGACATCGGGCAAATGAGACTCATCAAATTGTGATCCGGAGGGGCGAAAGCCCCTCCATTACAAAGTATATTGCATTATTAAATACCCGATTATCAAATCGTAAATTGATGAATTATGAAGAATTTAGACTTACTACCTCTCTCTGCCGAGAGTAAAAAGCGAATCGACGAATTCGCAAAGCAGTATCAACGTTATGGACATATATCCATAGAAGTAGTCTCTTACTCCGATAGCCGATTAATCGTTCGCGCAGAGCAAAAAGACTTAGTAAATGACAAGTTCCTTACCAAAAAGGAACTAACCGAACGTGTACGAGAAATGTTTAAAGGAGAAATCCCGGATGATTGGAAGCTGACTGTATCGGCTGTAAACTTTGATCGTAAGGATATCGACAGCATTACCGTCGATTGGATTAAGAAGCGTATGGAAAAGCTTGGCTTAAAAAGCAAGCACTTAAGCAACTATACAGGCATCGACAAATGCACTGTATCATCACTTTTATCTGGTGACAAAGAATTAACTAAATGGCATAAGGTAGCCCTCTACTACTTCTTTAAATATTATGAAGTTGCAAATTTCTGATGTTACCTATTTTTAGTGTAGAAAAAAAGAGCATTTATTGTCCCTCTCTTTTCTACACTAAAATGTGTATATCAAATAACTATATTAGCCTTCAGAACCATATCTATAATACAGTTTCCCACAAATGTCAACATACTTATTTAGGAAATCTATTTTTTTTATTGATTGAATCTTAATTTTGTCCTTATTATTCTCCCATATATTCCAAATTACTCCATCAAATTTTTCATATAAATCATTCGGTTCAAGCTGATTAATCATATCTTTTAGATAATTATATCTAGAAAAAAAAGAAGGATGAGATTTAGGAGTCTCAATCAGCTTTCCCTGTTCATAACAACTCAATATAGCAAAAATAAATTGGGGACCATATAAAAGATAAAACGACTTACTCTCCCTTTTACTCATAAAATATAAAATAAGCAATGCAATAGAGTCAGCTGCAACTTCCTCATCATTCATTATCATCAAAACAGTTTCTTTATTAAAATAAGAATTAAATTTAAATTTTTCATATCCATACGTTCGGATCATTAAATGAGCATACTCATGAGATATAACAAATTTTTCAATACCCTCTAATAAAGAATCATCTTCAGGAATTAAAGACATAAGCATCAAAGCAGATTGAAAATCTTTACTAACATAAGCTACGGATGATATTACAAACCTTCTATTCCAATACCAATTCAAGCGTTGCCCCCACCACGAATTTTGTCCAAACTGAATATCTATAAAATATGGTTGCAAACATCTTACTAAAATATGACTATAAAAACAAATACCTGAATTTACAGCTATATAATTCTCACCAAACCAAGGTACAGACTCTGCATTAAAGTGTTCAAAACCACTAGTATCATTTATCGCTTCTAATAAAATTGGGGAAGGTAAAGAACTTTTTTCTAACAGTGTTACTATTTCATTTAGATGTTCTTCAAGTACATTTTGATAATTATTACTAAATTCTTTCCTACGTTTAGTTTCTCTGTAGTATTCAAAATTTTCAAAACTACATAATAATCTACCAACCCAATTCCACTCTGTTTTATCATATATCCACAATAACCAATGAAATCTTTTAATAAAATGAATACCAAAATCATACATAAAAGATTCCACATAAATTTTCTTAATCCAATCATTCATTTTCATCACATCATTCTTATTTTATAATTATTTTTCAGTAAATATAAATAAAATATCAGACATTGTCTGCCAAATCTATTTTTTATTTATATCTTAGCACTCGCCAAATAATTATATAAAATATGAATCCCTTTTCATTGTGTAATCTGTAAAATCGGATTAAGGTCTCTATATAAACCTTTTGGCACACAATGATAAGGGATTCGCCCATTTCACTATTTTACAATTGAAAATTGCGAACAGCTTAATGGCAATATTGAAAAAAAGCACAAAAAATCAATAAGAGAATGGCATAAAACTAACAAAGCTGTTTTAGTTAAACAATGGAATCTAACTCGGCCATCCGATAGATCACATACTCTTATTAAACCTAAAAATAAGCATTTATTTATTGTTTTTACCATAAATACAATCTAAAACGAGAACCTATGAAATGCAAACTTGAAAAATTAGAAATCCCAGCAGAACAACCTTTTAAAAATTGTAAGCTGGATCGGGAGAAGTATGCTGAAGTCCTTAAAACGATTATCACTACATATAATAAAGGCTTCGTATTGGCAATAAATGGCAAATGGGGAACAGGAAAAACCACATTTGTAGAAATGTGGAAAGCATATCTTAAATTAGATCATTTCCACACATTGTATTTTAATGCCTGGGAAAATGATTTCATATCAGATCCCCTTGTCGGATTACTTGGGGAAATAAAAAAAATGAATCCACAAGAAAAAGCAGAAGCAGCACTAACATCAGTCATAAATACAGCAGGAAAAATCGTATTGAAAGCGGCTCCCGCAATGTTCAAGGGAGTAGTAAAGAAATATGCGGGTGAAGAAACTGTTGATATACTTTGCGATGGAATTGAAGAGGGTGCTTCAATGTTGAAAAAAGAAATAGAAAATTATGAAAGCCAAAAATATAGCCTGAAACAATTTCGGGAAAAACTCGAAAAATACGTTAATGAAGTCTGTGACAAAAAACCATTGATATTTATCATAGATGAACTTGATCGATGCAACCCACATTATGCAGTAAAAACTTTAGAACGAATTAAACATCTTTTCAACATACCTAATATAGTATTTGTCCTATCCATAGATAAGGAACAATTAAGTAACTCTATACGTGGATATTATGGAAGTGATCTAATAGACGCCAATGAATACTTGAAAAGGTTTGTTGATATTGAATATATACTACCAGCCCCTAATATAGGACAATTCTGTAACTATTTATATGATTATTATGGCTTTGATAGCTATGAAAAGGCGAGAGATTCAAGAGATGGAATAAAGGAGTCTTTTTTAGTTATAGCTAACATTCTATTCATGTATAAAAATCTATCATTGAGACAAATAGAAAAGATATTCACTCATATTCGTCTATCATTAAATATGTATAACTATAATCAAATCATATATTCAGATTTAGTATGTTTACTCACATATCTTCGAATTTGTGAACCTGATTGCTATGATAAAATCAGTTATAAAAGCTACTCAATACAAGAACTTATAGATCAAATAGAAACTATACTTCCAAAACTAATATTTAACGTTAAATTAAGCGCAAGTTATTCTCCTAACCGCTATTTTTACTATACATTAGCTTTATTATTAAGATGTTATGTCTGTAGTTATCAAAATTCAGACAATAATGATGAACTTTTAACTAGAACATCATCTCAATCAAAATTAGAAATCAACTTTAATGTAAAATTTATCAATAAAGAATTATTGTCCGAGGCTTTAGAATGGGTATTCAAAAATAATAAAATGATACCATTATCATACTTTACTAACAAAATTGATTTACTGGAAAATTTCATGCTCGTCAACACTGTGGAATAAATTCGTTACAAATCTACATAATTATTTCAATCAATATTAGTCACAAATAAGTGGAGTAAAAAACTCCGCTTTCTTTTTGTTACATTCAGAAAAGATTGTACCTTAGCATTCGCCAAATAATTATATAAAACATGAATCCCTTTTCGTCGTGTAATCCGTAAAATCGGATTAAGGTCTATATATAAACCTTTTGGCGCACGATGATAAGGGATTCACCCATTAAAATATTTAGTAAAGAGATGACAGGATTAATCATCGAAGTTTGCATCTTCTTATTTTTGTGTGCATCATATATGTACTATCATATATCGACAAAGAAGCGCACATTAAAAATGCCTGTTATATTTTCGTTAAACGAAAAATATATCGAAGAGTCTCTCTTTTTTATAAAGCAACTATCAAAAGACCTTAAAAAGCCAATCTATATAGATTGCCATGATTTAAAAAATATATCCGAGGAAGCTTATATTATATTCATTGCAAAATTAGAAAAAGAATCCCTACAACCTAATAAGAATCTACTTATACTAAATCCCAAATTATTAGAGAAGAGATTGGATACTGCATACTATGCACACAAATATTCAAATATAGATGAAATTGTTTATGAAATTGAAAAATATGATGATGACAACCCAGAGAACCTTCGCGAATATCTCAAGTTTATTTCTTCAACTGGCTTAAACCTATTACGCCACCATAACTATAATATTAGAAAAAAAGAGCAAATGCCTTTAGTCCACGAAAATGAACAAGTAACGGACAAAGAGATAGAACGTTCAAAATTAGTAGATGTTAACTTAATAGCGGAACTCACCCAAGAATTAAAAAACAATATTGACATAGAAGATACATTTGAACCATTATACGATTTATTAGTTGAGCTAATTGGAAATGCAGCAGAACATGGCATCAAAAACAAAAATATAAACTGGTGGATACATAGATATTCTGACGTACATACACAATCAATGCACTATGTTTTTGTGGACATGGGAGGAGGGATTATTAATTCGTATAAAGAATCCATGTTATTAACCAAAACAGAAATGAATTCCGAAAAAGACATATTACTAAATGCCTTAAAAGGTAGATTGGGATCTACTACTCGACAACCGGGAAGAGGAAATGGGATGCCACTAATTTTAGAGAATATAGAAAAAGAATGGATATCTAACTTTTTTTTAATAACAAATAGTGTATCTTTGCGTTATATAAAAGGAGATTTTAGGATTCTCAATACTCCTTTTTTTATAGGTACATATTATTCATGGTCAATTAGTAAAAATAATTATTTACAATGGAAAAATTCTCTATCACAATAGCAAGCGACTATAGTCGTATCCTTGGAGGTAGATGGAAATCTTTAGGAGAATTTTCAGGCGAAGATTTCTATGAGACCAAATTATGTCCAGAATTTGAGAAAGCTTTTAGTCAAGCAGAAAAACTGCACATATATTTAGATGGTGTAATTTCATATCCTCGTTCCTTCCTTGATCAATCTTTTGGAGAATTAGCACGACAAAAAGGGATACAGAATGTCTCTACTACAATTATTTTTCATACCAATAACTTTAATTGGGTTATCGATTATATCAAAAATCAAATATGGAAAAAATAATAAAGAAAGGTCTGATAATCCTTTTGATTATTTGCTCCTCATTTCTATTAATACATTTTATACGCCTATTTTGCGGTTTCATATTTATAAGCGAGATAGATTATTCTGTTAATGCTTTTGAGTATGTAAGTCTTATTATCACATCATTTCTGACACTTATAGTTGCATGGTATATTACTAAAAGACTAACAGAACAGCGCTTTGAAAAAGATTTTTTAATAAATGATCTTAAATCGATTGAAGAAATAGTCCATAGTATAGAAGATCTTTTAGAAACCTCTTCCAGTATCAATATTACTCATATGGCATCAAAAATAAATTCGATATTTATGCTTAAAAATCGAATGAAGGAGGCTATAGAACTAACAAGTCTTTTTGGTATGGATATCCGCTCATTAGAAAATAGTATCAATGACTTATTTACTTCTGCTACCAACTTTGATGCTCAAGATGTGCCTATTTCTGATGTTGACATCCCTGAAATCCAACAACGTTGCACTAGACTTATAAAAGAAACTCGCAGCTTAATTATCAAAATCAACAATAAATAATCCCATTTTTATTTCCCGTCAAAAAAATAAGATATTGATAGATACAAACTAAAGATGGCAGGTATCGATATGAACTATCTGATTTTCTTATGCAGGGATTTAAAGCAGGTTTAGTTCCTAAAGTTTTCAAAGAACCTTTTGAAATCTATTTTAAAAATTATGATTGTGAGAAAACAATTCATAAGAAAGAACTAACGGTCATCAAACGAAACATAGAAATTTCTATAATTGAAAGTTTGCGTGCCGCAATGTTAAACACACGTTCTGAAACCAACGATGATTGGTGAAATAAACATTATTTTGTTTGGCACTCTCAAATATTATCCTCATATTTGCAGTGCCAAAACATTACAGATATATCTGTACCGAATGAGCCCGGTTAGATGCTCAATACGAAATTGGGCTTTTTTTATGTCCATCAGTTTGCAAGCGACATTCATGTCGGAAGCAAATTCATATACGAAATAGTAGAAGTTTATTTATAAACGAATACGGCTGTCTTTCCCACATTGTTATAATGCTCTTCGGGGATTATACTGTGATGTTTTGGCGAACTCGGGAATTGGCAGCCGTTCTTGCATCCAAATGGATGCAAGAGAACTTGCCTTCAACAGCCAAAACATCACAGTATATGAAACAATTAACCCAGGGCACGAACTACGTGCCCTCATTCCGCGCAAGCGAAACAAATGAAGATACACCTTTATTAAAAAGCCTACACAAACTTGAGACAAAAGACATTTGCTACCTATCCGCAATTGCCTGTTTTTGCTTAACTTTTGTTTATCCTGCTGCTGTGATCGGAGCAGTCATCTGTGTCTATCGAGCAAAGAAGTGTCAGAAAGGAGGTGAAAAATGATATTCTTTATCCATCATGTACAGACCTATCAGAAAGTCAATCGTAAGGGTCAGGAAATGTGTGAATTTGCCCAGGCATACGACCGTATTCTAGTACAAGATGAATGTGCTATGGATTCCCTAAAATGCGAATTCGAAGAAGTTGTCAAGGAACTGAATGAGAAATACCCTAATCAAAAAAAACTCAAATTCAATGGGCATAATGGAGACTCTTTCGGTGGACAATGGAGTATAAAACTAGGAGACGATGATAGCAATCCTGTATGTTATATCTCATACAGTAAAGTACGCGGTCATTATTCTTTTGGAGAAGGATCTCACCTACTGGAGCAGAAAGGAGACCAGCCATGATACCAACAGAAATCAATGGCATCATCCTCACCGATGATTGCATTGAATCAATAAAAACTATCCAGGAAGGAGAACATTCATGGATGGAAACCACTTTGGAAAAAGCTATTGACCTGGCTCTTGATATAGACTCTCCGGACATCGATTCCACTAATCGACTAACACTTATTTCTGAAATCAGAATAATAAAAAAACATATTCAATCAATAAGCAGTATTCAACACCCTAAAAAATAACATTATGAATAGATATGAAGCCTTACGGTTAGTAAACAAATTACTGGATCCGGAAACACCAATGGACGAAAAGCAGCGTGCAGCCGCACAACTTTCTGAATTAATTCGTATCTTGCTTCCAGAATCAGACGAAGAACAAAAATGATCTTAGCGATAATAACTATATCCGGAATAGTACTTCTGTGCCTGGTATTCTTTAAAGCCTCGCGCTCAATCCTTGCAAAAGTTTTTTGGCTTCTGCTCATGTTCGCCTTGCTAGCACTATTCCTGTTCTTCTAACCTATCGTTTTGTCCTTTATAGCCCGCCCGCAGCGGGCTATTTTTGTCTCCATAACCTAAACATTATACAGTTATGGAGTATGACCATTTCGCTTATGGTGAGGCCTTAGCTTCGGCACTCAAAGCCATTTCACACACATCTCAAAAGAAAAGGTTCTTCACAGCATTCGGACTGGAGGACCTGATCAGCCTCGATGACAGCTTATCCTCCATTGATGGAACCATCCTTATCGCCGTTGATGGTTGCGAGTCCGAATCCGAAGACAACGAAGCCGATTCACTCAATGACAAACAAGTCTACTCATTCATCGTGGCCAGAAACACAATCTCCGGAAATCCGGAAACGATTAATCAGGCAGCCAAACAATGCAAGAGTATATGTAAACAGATCCGGAATAAATTGCTGAAAGACATTAAATATGTAGACCGCAATACTCAAATTAACGGTATCGGCCCGATCGGTGATAACTTCTATGGCACCGTGCTTACCTTCTTTGTTAATGTTCCGGAAGAATTCATCGTCGATCCAAACTACTTTTGTAATGGAATTCTATAAACGAATGTCAGACAAGCAGTCGGAAATCAAACGCTATAATGCAGTCCGACGAAAAGCGGATAAGTTATCTTCTACTCCGACTTCCCGACTAATCCGAATGGAAACCATCTCGGAGATAGAACGCTATAACATCGCCCAGGATGCCGACCGACTCACCGCATTCAACAAAGAGGTGGAACAATGGCAGGATGCTGTCAGTAAACAACTCAAAGCCACCATTTCATCCCGTAGTTTACGCATTGCTCGTGAACTACAACCTAAAGCCTATACTGACAAATACGGATTAATCAACCGACTTGGTTTCTCTTTTCCTCGTCATGGTGTCTATATCCACAAAGGTGCCGGACGTGGGCAAGGTGGTCTTATCGGAAGTAAATGGAGCTATCTGAAGAGAATCAACGGAATGGAAATCAATACGAGTATCATCCGACATACTAATCCCGCATCACTTGGCAAACAGAATGAAGGTAACCGGCAGGCTTACCATTGGTTCGATCCGGTCATCAAAAACCGTCTTCCGGAACTTGCCGATATCTGTATGCGCTATTTTGACACTATGCTTATCGACGCAACCAAAATATACATTGAAAAGTAAAGCCATATGAACGACCTAAACCGAAGTATTAAAATATTTATTGATGGAACTGAAGCATCAGCCGGCGTCAAGAAGATAGAAGATGCCATCTCCCAGCTAGAGAATAAAATATCTTCTCTTGATAAATCAGAATCAGGATATGCCAGAAAATCCAAAACTCTGCAAAAAGAACTGGAGAATAAATATAAAACTCTCAATACTTATAAGCAAAAAGTAGCCGAGACCGACCGAATCCTGAAAAACCTCTCTGGAGCAACCTATGACGAACTATTATCTGTCAGCCAAAAAGTCCGTAAAGAACTCCGTGCAGCCATACCCGGTACTGAACAATACAATGCAGCCCTGGAGCAAAATAGGCGCGTCGCTGAAGCAGTAGCCAGGGCACAAAAAAATATGCGTGTAGAAGTTGGTTGTCAAGCTAGTCCAATAGGAAAAGCCGTGGAACTGTTTAATAAATATGCTGCAGTTGTCACCACCGTCATAGCAGCTGTGACAGGCTTAACACTAAAGCTGAACCAACTTCGTGAAAAACGCAATGAACGTGAAGATGCCAAAGCCGATGTCGAAGCATTAACAGGACTTTCCAAAGACAACATTAATTGGCTGGAACAAGAAGCAATCCGGCTTTCCACTACAATTAGTGATTCCGGTATCCGGATCCGACAATCAGCAACCGAAATTCTTGATGCTTATAAATTGGTCGGTTCTGCTAAACCGGAGTTACTATCTAACAAGGAAGCACTAGCCGCAGTAACAGAACAAACACTCATCTTAGCATCTGCTTCAGGAATGACATTGAAAGATGCTGTTGATGCTGTAACTCTTTCACTCAATCAATACGGAGATGGTGCTGATCAGGCAGCCCGTTATGCGAATGTCATGGCAGCCGGTTCTAAATATGGATCTGCTGCAGTTGAATCAGTTACTAATGCAATAACCAAATCCGGTGTTGCCGCTTCATCCGCTAACATCCCCATTGAGCAGTTAGTCGGAACTATTGAAACTTTGGCAGAAAAGGGTATCAAAGATGAAATTGCCGGTACCGGTCTAAAGAAATTCTTTCTTACTCTTCAAACCGGAGCTAACGATACGAATCCTAAAATCGTAGGACTGGAGACTGCACTGGATAACCTGCAGAAAAAACAGTTGTCTGCAGCACAAATCAAAAAAATGTTTGGTGAAGAGGGGTATAACGTCGCTTCTGTTCTGATCAACGAAACTGAAAAAGTCAAATACTACACCCAAGCAGTCACCGACACCAGTGTCGCCATGGAACAGGCAGCTACCAAATCCGATACGGCAGCCACCAAACTCGCACAAGCGAAAAACAAAATGAATGAGATGGGAATGGAGTTAATGGAAAAACTCAATCCTTCAATCATTAGTGCAGTAAACGGTACAGTAAACTGGACCAGAAAAATTATAGACCTGATTGGGTTTATGGTCAAACATTCGGGTATAATCATCACTCTAACAACTGCCATTACAACTTACTACCTAGCTGTAAAGGCTACTGAATTTTACGAGACAAAGCTCAAAAATGCCAAACTATTAAGTATTGCAACCGACAAAATAGCGGAGACATGGAGTAAGATCAGGTTAGCCTCAATTCTAGCTTTATCTGCAGCCAAATATGCATTAGCCGGCAACACAACGATGGCCACAGCCGCCATGCAGCGACTCAATGCCATAATGAAAGGAAATATGATAGGAATCATTATTTCATTATTGGCCACAGCAGCTATGGCAATCTATCAATTCACTAAACGATCCAAAGAAGCAACGGAGGCACAAGAGAAATTCCAAAGCGAGTTACTTAAAGAGCAACGTTCGCTCAATAATTTGTTTGATGCTCTTAAAAGAGCAAGAGAAGGCACAGAGGACCGCCGCCGGCTGATTAAAGCTGTTAATGAAACCTATGGCCAGTATCTTCCACATCTTCTCACCGAGAAAAGCTCACTTGATGAGATTAATGATGCCTACAAACGAATAAACGGTTCTTTACAAACACAAATAGCTCTCAAGGTACAAAATGAGGCTACTGATAAAATCGTGACTAGTGCCGTAAAAGAACAGGCTACAGCACTTGAGGGTATCCGTAGCAGAGTAGCCAGTTCACTCGGAAACGGACAGCTTACTAATATTGTAATTGACGATCTGAAACAAACAACCTCGGAATTCCAAAAAGCTGGCATGAAATGGCAACAGGCTTGGGGACAAGCCTATCACAACATCAGTCGCAAGTATTTCAAAGGGCAAGCACTTAGCGATGAAATGGGAGAATATATAGAAGACTATATTAAAAGTGTATATGATATGGAAAAAAAGATTGCTCAAACCGAAGCTAAGTTCCGCCCTTTTCTAAACCGTATCAATAATAGTCTTCTCCCTGAAACTGTTGTTACCGGAGACAAACCGGAAGGAGATAAGACAATCGAGGATGAAAAAGAATCCGAAAAGAAGCGAAAAAAACAACTTGAAGAAGAAAAAAAACTATATACCCAAAAGCAAGCCATACTGAAAGAAATGTTTCTGGAGGGTAATGATGAAACTCTGAAGACAGAAAAGCAATTTCAGAAAGAAATGGAATGTCTGCAGATGGAATACCTGGAACGGTCCCTTAAAGTTGCTGGATCCAAATCCAAAGAAGGTGCCGAAATCCAAAATCAGATTAATGATCTGAAGTTAAAAATGCAGAAAGACCACACTCAACAGCTACTTGACGAAGAAACAACTCAATATGAAAAGCAACAACAGGATTTAAAAGAACTGTATGCCTCCGGCAAAGATGAGAATCTAAGCTCCGAAACAGCCTATAATGATGCTATGGAACAACTTACCATCATGCATCTTGAACGAATGCTTTCCATTGCCGGTTTAAACGCCGAACAACGAAAACAAGTTGAGAAACAACTTCTTGATTTCAAAATAAAATGCATGAAGGAAGAACAGGCCTCACATGCCAAAGCAAAAGATGCTGAACAAAAGAAGACAGCAGCACAAACCAAGAAAGAACAACAACAATATCAGGAACGTCTGCAAACATACAAACAGTATGGTTCAGCACTTGGTTCAGCAATGGGGAACATTATCTCCGGACAAGAAAATGCAATGCAGGGTTTTGCAGACACAATGATTGATATCGTATTCGATATACTGGGAAAGATCATCGAAGCCGAAATTATAAAAGCTACAGCCACTGCCACCGGTGCCGTGGCCAGATCTACAGCTGAAGCAATGGCTATGCCGGATTCCGTTGCATCATTCGGAGCTTCCGGTGCAGCTCGTGCAGCCATTCTCACCGGCTTGATTATGGCAGCACTTGCAACTGCAAAAAGTGCTCTGAAAGGAATGGTTAGCGGCAAACACTCGTCCGGATCTTCCGACTCCGACACGTCTTCGACCGACGCTCCCAAACGAGCAACCGTCAGCGTATCCCAATGGGCATCCGGTCGGTATGATGTCATCGGGAAAGATGACGGCAAGAACTATCAGGACATACCTTATATTGGGGCTGCACAAACCGGAATCGTCCGACACACTTCTCTAGTTTCAGAGAATGGTGCAGAATTAATCATTAACGCCGAGGACTTATCCCGGTTACAAAAACATATAAATTATCCTTTGGTACTAAATGCGATTGAAGATGCCCGTAAAGGTCATGTGCCCCAACGAGCTTCGGGTAATTACGCAGCAATAGATACTCCTGTCCGAAATAACCAGGAAATCCATGAAACTGATACATCAGCAACAGAACTAGATAAACTCATAAAAGAAATCGGAATGCTGATTAATACCCTCAAAAATCTAAAAGCATACGTATCCCTACGAGATATACGAAATGCTGAAGAACTAGATGAAAAATCCAAGAAACCATTTACCCGATCAACCAAATAAGAATTATTATGGCACTAAGAATATCAAATACATCCGGTACTTTTGATCTGCCGAAAGACTTCAGTACAGAAATAGAAGACAGCTCTCCTATCTACAACGAACGGGGATCACAATCTATTGCCGCTACCATACCTAGTACCAGAAATAATCTACGTCTTAACAATTACATTAACAGAACTGATATTGACAGCGCCCCTATTGCTGATGAACGCGTGACCATCAGTGACGGAGTTTACCATCGAGTGGGTAAAATGAATACGACAAAAGCTTCAGAGAATGACGGAATAACTTTTAATGTAGGCTTTGGAGAATCTGAATTATATAGTATATGGGAAGATATTTCTTTGCAGTCCATCAACCTTCCTGTTCTTCGCCTTGGAGGAGTATCAGAATTAATACCTTATATTATAGAGAATAGTCAAAAGAATGATTCTCCTTTCTGTCTGTTTCCTGTGGCTGTATCTTGCAATCGTAAGAAAGATAATGATACTGTTACGGATTATGCAGAATATATAAATAATTATCGTGATGGATATTGGTGGAAAGCACGGACGGAAACTTTTTTCATCAATGGAGAACCCGTGGAAGTATCGCTTCCTGAAGGATATGGAATAGTTCCATTTATAAAAGTCAGCTATATATTAGAAGCTATATTCTCAACCTACGGATATACTGTCACGGAGAACCCATTTACTAACCACCACCAGCTCGGTCAATTGGTTGTTCTTAATAATGCAGCCGACTGCTGTGTAAAAGGAGAACTAAAATATGCTGATCTCATGCCTGACTGCACAATCAATGAATTCATGCAAGCCTTATGGTGCCGTTTTGGATTACTTTACTTTGTAGATGGAAATACCCGTAAGGTCAGACTTAAATTCATTCGTGATATCCTTAATTCCAAAACTACTTCTGATTGGACGCTACAAAAAGCGTCCAAACCAACTATCAATTTTGAAGCCCCACAGCAATTAAAATTATCAGCTGCAACAAACGTACGGGGAGAAGATCCAAAATGGACGGCAGCTCCTGCCGCTGATTCACTGGATAAATTCTTAAAGCCATATCACTATATTGTCACGACTAAAGCAAATGGATACCTAACCTATTCTACAGAGAGCGGATTATATTATAAAACAGATAACATAACCGGACGTTCAGAATTAGTGTCAACGGATTTCTTCCCCTGGGATCGTGGAGCTGATATGGCATATAAAGAGATTACCTCTATTGATGAATTTTTGCCTTCCGCAACGGAACGTTTTAAAGGAGACGTATATAAATATATACGAGTTCCTTACTATCTCTTCGGTAAAGTACATCGATACACCACAATTTCTAGTTCCGATGTTGAATTATCAGAAAACTTAAACTACCAAACCCCTTTGGCATTTTGCTTTTCTTTCTTCGATACAAGAGATCGAGTTACTTATGGTTCACAAATTTGTCTGGATATTTTCGGAGAACCGGTATTAAACAAACAAAATGGAAAAGCCTGCGAAATTTCTCTTTTATTTGTTGGCAAATATGGACTGTTCAATCATTTCTGGAAGGAATATGACGCTATTCTTCGCCACGCCAATCATCTCATAGAAACGGATATGCATCTATCGGCTCAACAATGTATGAATCCAGATTTCTCCTCTCCTATTTTACTTGATGGTCAACGAATGTTGCCTGATACCATACGTTATACGTTACCCCAAAGCTCTTCATTCCCGGCAACAGTCAAATTGCGTACAACCAAATTACTCAAACCATATAATCTGGAAGAAGAACAAACCGTCCCCATCGTCGATCAAAAATATAAGTGGGCGTTATTTGATAACAAGAATTCAGTCGTAGAAGCTGCCGTAAAACCACAAAAAGATGCCTGGAGAGACGAAGCGAATAGAGATGGGAATAGCTTATATGACCTACAATATAAGAATGTTTCTACTGATACAGTAGATATTAAAGTCCCTCTTTCAGTACCTACTGAAGAAGATTACAATAATAAAAAGGAGTATTTTATAAGGAAAGTCAATTATAGTTTCGATCTATATTACCGGATTAGGTATTACCTCGGTACAACGCCCGATGGACACCTCCATTATGAGATTAGTAATTCGAGAGGAGGAGTACATTATGACCTGCAATATGACCAATCAGTGCGTGCAGAGTTATTATAAAATGTCCTTTATATCCCGCAATATAACATACAATTTTGCAATATGAATACATCAGAAACAGTAATATCAACTATTCAATCAAATGATATTGAAAAGATGCTCATCACTTATCAGAAATATATGAAAAATGCATCTATTACGTTTGATGACCTCTTTCTTTTTCTCTCTCACCCCACCGCTGATAGAGAAGAATTCCTGCATGACTATTGTACCTGTAATTATCTGGTACAAGAACAAATTATCTCACCTAATTATCTAGTAAAATGAGTCTGACTGCAAACATATCGCCCGCCAATATGGCATTGACCGGCAATCCAATCAAGTTGTCGATCAACAGCAGTTCTCTGGCAACTTATACCATTTTAGTAGGAGAACAAACAATATTCACCGGCAGCGGAGAAGGCAACTTCTTTGTTTTTATTCAGGACATACTTGCTGATATAGTACAACCGGCCCAATTATATAATGAATCGGAAGAAGTTCTGCTACAGGCAGAAGGTTGTTCTCGTAATGTTACTATCAATGTTTCCAATAGTGAAAAAAATAATCTAACGATCTCACTGAAAGTATTTATTGGCGGAGTAAGCAAAAGAATGTTACGTCATCTCAATGATGAAAATAAGAATGTGTTTATCTGGAAATTGATGAATCCGGACGGTAATTTCTTCCAAACAACCCGTACTTCCGAAAGACTTATTACAATCCGGGAAACGGAACTACTTCCGCTCTCCTTCATCTATCCTGATGGTGGTATACTAAGAGTAATTGCAAACGGAATGGAGACCGCCCTAATCGGAGTAGCCGGACAACCGGTTGCACTCAACTTATATCGTCTTCGGAAGCAACTTTTCGATACTCACCATATTCTTGCCTCCATATTTGATATCTATGTAGGAGAAACTAAATCCTGCACGATCGTAATTACTCCCGGAACAATAAGTAGAGAAAGGTATCTCTTACAATTTCTTAATTCATACGGTTCTTATGAGCTGATCGAAATTACCGGCATTGGAAGTATTAAGCGTGAAGCAGAAAAAGAAAATGCATTCAATAAGTATGATGAAGTCATAGATGATTATGTTGAATCCTGGGAAAGGTTATCCGGACGCGAATCTATGACTGTAGAATCCGGATATCGCACAAATGACGAACTGATACATTTGATTGATCTGTTATCTTCTGACGACATAAAACTCCTTGGACTGGACGGACGAAATATCAGAGTAAATGTCACAGCGGAAAATCTTACCAGAGCATCCCGTGCAACCGTTCCGGAGAGTATAAAGTTATCTCTACGTTTTGCGGATTCAGAACAACGTTATACAGGTTCATTTAATGATGATGATTTAGGGTCGCCACGAATACATACCGAACAATTCACTAAACAATTCAATTGATATGTCAACACAACAGGATCTCATAGATCAACTGATAGACTACATTGACAAGGCTATTTTGAAGAACAGTGTCTCCAACCGACATGTCGCAACAGTACTATCTTTCCTAAATGAAAAACTGAAAGATTTTGCTGAAGGAGATACTTTTTTGCGTCGTAAGCAACCAGACAGCACCCTCTTCTTATTGCAGTTACTAGGAGGACTTGAAGTTGAGAAAGGAGTAAAAGCTGATAATATAGAGGTGCTAAATGAACTTCTTGCCAATACCGCCTCTTTCACTGGAAACATTTCTACTTCAGGAGATATTTCTTCTTCAGACTATGCCTGCAAAATGTTGGGATGGTTAATATCGGCTATCGGAGATGCAGAGTTTAACTCTGTACACATACGCGGATTCTTGGAATCAGATGAATTTAGATATAATCGTATCTCGGTAGTTAGTGGAGAAACTTGGAATGCACCTGGCGGGGGCATCATAGAGGAAGTAGATCCACTGGAGAGAATTATCTATTTGAAATTAGAGCCCGGAGAACTTGCAGAAATAGAGATTGATGACATCTGCAAAGGAAAATTCAATGATTCGGTCACTGGTTTTCATACCTCTTATTTCCGAATTTCTGAAAAAATTGATGAAAAGACTTTTAAATACATACTTCGTAGCGGAACTATACTTCCACCACAAAAGACCATGCACTTCGTCGCGTATGGAAACTTCACGAACGAAGAGCGACAAAGATCGAGCTATTCGACGCAAAGCTATGTCCGCTATCTGACAGGTGTTAATAATTGGGAGATTACTAAGGAAATGATCGCTATGCAGTTGGGCGACCTGTCTAACTTAAAACTGTTTGATATTGATATGACCGGACATAGTGCGTATCTCCGTAATGTATATATGACAGGGGTAATCAAACAGATTTCAGACGATGGAATAACAGAAAGTCGAGTTCCCTGCTTTAAGGGAGAATGGACATCCGGAAGCTATTGCTATTATGACGAGGTTACTCACAATGGTTCGTCATGGCTATGTATTTCAGATAAGCCTACAACGCAAGAACCGGAGGAAGGTGCTACAGACTGGCTTGAAAAGTCGGCAGCGGGAAAGGACGCAGTAATAGTTTACATAATGAGTTCTAACGGTAATATATTTCAGAATGGTTCTGTAGCTACCACTTTAACCGCATACGTGATAAAAGGAGACACGGACATAACAGATAGCGTTCCGGCTTCTCGCTTTTCGTGGGAGAAGGAAAGTGGTAATTCGGATACCGATAAAATATTCAATGAGACGCATGTCGGGCACGGACATGTGTTGACACTTACCTCGGATGATGTTTGGGGACGTGCTACATTTAACTGTATTGTTTCACTTTAAAATATAAATTATGCCAATCGCAAGAGGTCAAATTACCATCGTCGATTTGAACGACGCAAAATCAATGAACATGTATCTAGGCTCTAATCAGCCTTTGACGCAAATCTTTAACAAGGAAAACAGCACCTATGTACCGAACTATACGGCTTCTCCTTTCCTTGTCATTACCCCTGAAATGTATGTATCCGGAACGACAACAAACGTAATCAGTCGTTTAAAAGCTGCTCCTGCCTATACAGTGAATGGAGGTGCAATCACTGCATTCGGTGGTACTGTTGCCGCTACTGCGCCGTATGCGTTGACGCTTAAGAACAATATGACATCTGTATCGCAGATGAAGGTCGAATGCTCCGGTATTTATGTTGATCCGGATACGAAGTTAGAAACTCCTGTCAAGGCAGTTATCAACTACACTAAAACTGAAAATGCCGGACAGCTTATTTGTGCTATTGCGTATGCTCCTGCCGGTAATGTTTTCAAAAACGATCAGTCTTCAACTTTAAAAGCGCATTGTGACATGTGGCGGGGTAGTAGTATCGATGCTGATAAGGTTGCATATCAATGGTTTAAATTGAAATCTGATGGAACCTGGGAATCTTTGGCAGCTTCCAACTCATACGGCATTACGGGTACAACAACTAATGAGATCACCATCCCGGCAAGTGCTGTCTTAAATTTCGAGTCTTTCAAATGTGAGATCAAGGATACCGATACAGCATCCGGGACCTACAACACAACAGTGAGCGATATTATTTCGTTCTCCGATCTTTCCGATCCGTATATAGTGGAAGTCTCTTCTACAACGGGGGATAAATTAATAAATGGTCAAGGAAGTACAACTATCAATGCCAAAGTATGGCAGAATGGGGAAGCATTCACCGATAGTGCCGCTGATACCAAATTTGTATTTTCTTGGAAGAAGTACAATAAGGATGGTACACAAGATACGGCTTGGGGAACTTCCGGTGTAAAGACTGGAAAGACCATTACCGTCACTGCTGCCGAAGTCGATGTAAAAGCGACGTTTGTTGTTGAATTATCACTAAAATAATAGCATGATAGTAGCAAGGGGACAAATAACAATTAGCGTAACGAAGGACGGGCAATATCCCGCGCAGGAGTTCGCAAAGTCTACATCTGGTACGGTTGCGCCTACAAGTGGGTGGAGTAAAACTCCGCCCGCCTGTGGTACAAACGAATATTTGTGGATGCGCACGGGTATTGTTATCCCTCCGGCTACGTCTCCCGTTTCATGGACTACTGTTCGTATTGGTGCAATAGATGGAGCAACTGGGGCTAAAGGTGACAAAGGTGAAACGGGACCGACTGGATCGCAGGGTATTCCTGGCACATCACAATTCTTTCATGTGAAGTATTCCGCTAATGCGAACGGAAATCCTATGAGTGATACCCCTAATACCTACATTGGTACAGCAGTTACAACGAGTGCGGCCGCTCCGACTTCTTACACCTCATACAAGTGGGTACAGTTGAAAGGTTCGCAGGGTGTTAAAGGAGATCAAGGTATCGCGGGACCAACCGGAGCGGATGGTAAGACAAGTTATCTGCACATCAAGTATAGTGATAACGGTACGACCTTTACGGCAAATGGCGGCGAGACTCCTGGTGCTTACATCGGCCAATACACCGACTTCACGGCGGCAGACAGCAATACGTTTTCCGCTTACACTTGGACGAAGGTTAAAGGTGATAAAGGAGACAAAGGCGACAAGGGAGATACGGGTGCAACTGGAGCTAAAGGTGAAAAAGGCGAAACGGGGCCGACCGGTTCACAAGGTATTCCCGGCACATCGCAGTATTTTCATGTGAAGTATTCCGCTAATGCGAACGGAAATCCGATGTCTGACACTCCGAACACTTATATCGGCACGGCGGTAACAACAAGCGCGACCGCTCCGACCGGATACACTTCTTATAAGTGGGTACAGTTGAAAGGCTCGCAAGGTCCTAAAGGAGATCAAGGTATTGCCGGACCAACCGGAGCCAACGGGCAAACTTCTTACTTACACATCAAGTACTCGGACAATGGTACGACGTTTACCGCTAACAACGGTGAGACGCCGGGCGCATACATCGGACAATACACCGACTTCACAGCGGCAGACAGTAATACGTTTTCCGCTTATACATGGACGAAGGTCAAAGGTGATAAAGGAGACAAAGGCGATAAGGGAGATACGGGTGCAACTGGGGCAACCGGGCTTCCCGGCGCTCTAATCCGTCCGCGCGGCGAGTGGAAAGCAAATACTAACTATGTTAACAACACGCAGTATCGAGATACTATTATCTACAACGGTAATACTTATTCGTGTCGTGCAGATCACAATTCCGGTTCTTCTTTCGATGTAACGAAATGGACTTTGTTTAACGAATTTGTTAATGTCGCTACGCAGTTGTTAGTAGCTCAAAATGCAACGATCGATATACTTGGTACGTCTGGTCTGTTTATCGGTAATCAAGCAAAAACGCAAGGTTGGTTAATGACGGGCGGTTCGATTAAGCATAATGTAACCGGGCTTGAATTAACAGCGGACGGGAAATTATCACTTCCTGCAACGGGTGCGATATTGGTTGGGAATAAAACGTTTATCAGTGAAGGAAAGATCGTTACCGATTTTATTGACGTTGATAACTTGAAAGTTAAACAATTAGACGGTGCGACAGGGACATTTAAAAAGCTGCAGGGAATAGATGATAATAATATTGTTAAATGCGCAATAGGGTTTAGCTCTAGTGAGGGAAAGATGTATTTTGAAGGAGATATGCAGCACCAAGGTACTTATAAGGAGTCAAACGGAACAGAAAGAAGTTATAGGTTTTACACCGCCGACTTATGGTGTAGAGGACAATTCGGACACCAACAAATGACCTCTCTTTCATTTAGTTCAAATTCAACTTGCGATTTTTTTGCACATATTTATAATTATGGAACGGATACTTTTTATCATAAGTACGGGAAAGCCGGACAGCCGATAGACTGTGTCTTTTTGGAAGGAAGCGGAAATAATGTGGCATATATTTGTGATTCGCCTCGGCGGAAAATGGTTACAGTTGTAAATAACTCCAATTATGTAAAAAGAGTTATGGTTACGTATCAAAGCAGCAATACTGTAACTATTCAACCGTGGAACTTTTTAATTTTTATAACTGCAGATACATACACTCTTAATAATCCAGCCCGTGTTGTTAATTTACATGTTATGCAATAAATTATGATAATAGACTTTAGAAATATTCAAGTAAAAGACATCGAAGGGAATAACAGTACCGTCGATATTGCAAAAGTGTTAGGTAATACTATCTACCAGAAAACCGCTGATTTGGGCGAGTTGGAATTAGCTCAACAAATCTACAAGAACGGTGAGGTGGAATTGTCTACGGATCAGGCGGAACGCATCAAAGAATACGTAAGAACTAACTTTGTCGCAGTTGTACAGATTGCGGTTAATGAGGCCTTTTTAAGTAAATAACTCCATATCCACCACTTTTAATAAAAGACATGAACAATATTGATTCAATCATCATTCACTGTTCCGCTACACGTGCCGGACAAGATTTCAAAGCAAAAGACATTGATAAAATGCATCGAGATCGGAACTTTTCTATGATCGGCTATCACTATGTCATTGACCTAGATGGTACTATCGAAGAAGGTAGACCCCTCGATATGGAAGGTGCACATTGTAACACCAAAGGAAATTCCGGCATATCTTACAACAAACACAGCATTGGAATATGTTATGTAGGAGGCTTAAACAGTTATGGCAAACCTACAGATACACGTACAGAAGCACAAAAGAAAGCCCTCATGGAGCTAGTGTCCCGTCTCAAACAACAATTTAATATCACTGAAATATTAGGGCATCGAGACACTTCACCTGATTTGAACGATAATGGCATCGTAGAACCTAATGAGTGGATTAAATCTTGCCCCTGTTTCAATGCGGCAGCAGAATTTGGTTATTCTCCTACAATAGTCATACGCCCTTAAATTCGATTTAGTACGAGCGTACAGTATTCTGTACTAAAGTGTACGAAGATTGTACGCTCGTTATTATTTGATTATCAAAGTTATAATAGTCCATTGCACAAATGTACAGTTTAAAAAGCGAAACAATTAAAGCATTGTACTCCTTCTTGTTTGCTTTCATTTAATACATGAGCATACACTAAAGTCTCTTTTAAATCAGAATGTCCTAGTATCTCTTTTAAGGAAGCTATGTCTTTAGTCTTACGCAAAAAAATAGTCGCAAAGGTATGTCTGCCAACTTTATGTGTAATGTTCTTTTCTATTCCGGCAATCACAGCTATTTCTTTCAGAAATCTATTCATTGTCTGATCAGCAGGTAGTTTCTCAAAAACGATACCTTTTTTTCTGGTACCAACAATATTTTTCAGCAGTGTATGAAGTGGATCCGATATAGGTACTTGAATAGGAAATGGTTTTCTTTTCTTCAGTTTTATTCGGAAATAAGTCAACGTATTATCTGTAAATTGTTCAAGAGTCAACTTCTTTGCATCCCCTATGTGTAATGAGCTAAAGCATAAAAACAAAAACATCTCTAACGTTTTATGGTGCTTATAATCCAATTCTCCATCCATATATAAACCCATCAAAGTCTGCAATTCATCTTCCTGCAGATACTCTCCGGAAGGAATCCCTTTCTTTATCTTCCAGTTTTTAAAAGGATTTTCATCCATATACCCTGCGTTATATGCAGCCAGGACATACTTTTTGATTGTGGCCATGTTTTTATTTGCCGTATTCTGATTATTCTCCAGCTCATTCATTAAATGAAAGAAGTACTCGTCAAGCCACTCACCGGTTATATCATCAAAATAAAGGTTAGGGTTGTATTCCTTCAACTTCTTGATTACAGACAAATTGGTCTTGTACGTAGAATCTTCAAGCCGGAGAGATTCCTTCTTCTGATACTCCGACACGAACTCAAAGAAAGTATTATAATCAGTCGGACGATGATATGCTTTGAGAAAAGAGTCTCTAGTAAGTTTCCTGTCACGAAGACGATACTTTACAAAAACATTGTTTACCCTTGCTAGAATAGTTTCTATAATCAAGTTCTTATCTTTTGCTAACTTATCCCCTGCTCCTACACACTTCTTTTTATCATTCCAGTCCTTAATGGCAACTGAAACCTTCGTGGAAAAGTTCACTTTTTCACGATCGACATAAAAGGATAACCACACGACTCCATTTTCCGGGTCGTTACCATATGTTCTTAGATATATTTTTATAGTTACCATAATCTACAATGGTTCCTTTTTGCAGGTAAGAATTGATCATCGGTCTACACCTGCACAGTTTGTCACACAAATGAAGAAGTAGCTAATTAACTGAATGTCAATAAATAACAAATGCCGGACACATTTCTGTATCCGGCATTTTTCCTTCTTCGAGGTTCCTGGCGGATTCGAACCGCCGTACACGGTTTTGCAGACCGCTGACTAAGCCACTCATCCAAGGAACCATTATTTCTCGTTTGCGGTTGCAAAGGTAGTACAAATTTTGAAACTACCAACTATCCGCAGCAATTTTTCTTTGTACTTTTTTTCTTTACATCACACTCTCCGCGTTTCTTGTCCATCATATCCTTTAGTTCACAGCCACTTACACAGCTATCGCAAGGATTCTGATTTTCTCGCGTACGACGAAAAAAAAGAAATATTCCATATATAACGCGGGCAATACAGAGTACAACCAGTACTCCGACTACCCAATCTTGCCAATTATTCATACAAACAGTCCTCCAATCTGATAAACAGCAAATGATACAAGCCAAGCCAAGCCCGTTGTGTAACAAGCAGCAAAGAGCGCCCATTTCCAACTACCCGATTCCTGTTTTATAGCCGCTATCGCCGCAATACACGGGAAGTAAATCAATACAAACAACATATAACAGAAAGCAACCAATGGAGTAATCGGAATTCGTTCTGCCAAACTTACTGAATCAGCATCCGGATCATCTGCATATAAGACACCTAATGTACTTACTACCAATTCTTTCGCTCCCACACCGGAAAGCAAGCCAATACCTAGTTTCCAATCAAATCCCAGTGGTTTTATAACCGGCTCTATGCCACGCCCCAACTGGCCGATATAAGAATTTTCCTGCTGTTCAGCAGCCGTTTCATAAGCATCATGATTCGGATAATATCCCAGGAACCAGATTATAATAGAAGCAATCATAATAATTCCTCCCATCTTTTTCAAATACTGCGCTCCCTTTTCCCATGTGTGACGGAAGATCGATTTCGCTGTCGGCATCCGGTAAGGTGGAAGCTCCATCACAAATGGAGTATCATCACCTTTCACTAAAAACTTGCTAAATAAGCGGGCCATTACCACAGCCAATACAATACCAATCACATAAATACTTAACAACACCAGACTTGCATTGTTCGGAAAGAAAGCACCCACCAACAATAAATAAATCGGCAGACGCGCACTACAAGACATCAAAGGATTCACCAACATTGTAATAAGGCGGCTCTTCCGGTTCTCAATAGTACGGGAAGCTATAATAGCAGGCACATTGCACCCAAATCCCATAATCAAAGGTATGAATGATTTTCCGTGCAATCCCATTTTATGCATGATCTTATCCATGATAAAAGCCGCACGAGCCATATAACCCGAATCTTCCATAAGAGAAATGCAGAAATACAAAATCA
>ERZ826396.611-NODE-611-length-50360-cov-63.427870_pt1 | contig 50360 bp, 37 predicted proteins | sample MGYA00519926_ERZ826396 | MGnify/ENA primary metagenome ERZ826396 (study PRJEB31778, sample SAMEA3449230) | human gut metagenome | biome: human gut; feature: human-associated habitat; material: faeces | place: United Kingdom | collected 2010/2012 ... | reverse complement strand
TACCAAGCATGGTCCTAAGCTGTGATACGTCGTTAATACTTCCAGGATAGGCTTCATAAAAGAGTGGTTCTTTATTCTTAAGATCATATCCAACCGAATAGTTGATGATAGCTGAACCGATATCTGTCTTGGCATGACCGAATTCAGCCAGTTCAATCTCTCCGGCCTGACAGTTCTTATTCGTAGAATCATAGGAAATATAAATACGCTCCCTTCGATTTCTCTTTGCATTCCATTCATTCAGAAAGCCTGTACTCTTACCCTTAGTGATGCTCTTAAAGAAATCACTTACTGACGCATCACTATAGATCTTCATACCAGAACTATACAGTGGATGATTGTATGCGTAATCCGGATAATGCTGTGCCACATTGCTTTCTTCTACAATAGAGTAAGAGGCAAGGTCAAGCAATAATGCCATATCCCGCTCAGAGAAGAACTGTCCGAGCAGCTTGTCTAACGAATAATCCAATACTATTTTATGCATTACAGCATATGTACCAACCCGCAGACAGCTGCTACGTTCTGTCCGGTCTTCCATCCCTGATAAGACTGCATCTGGAAAGTATTTCAGAAAGGCTTCGTTAGGAATCATCATAGTGTCATCATCTGGACATACCTTGCCTATAGTCGCTCTCTGTGGATAGGTATATTTTTTCTCCGGATCATAATAGCGACCATACTCATACTTAATATATGTGATATCCCCGCGTCTTAATCGGGTCAATTTTCCATGCACATCTGGTATTTTGACTCTTGATTTCAGGTACATATTTGCCTCCTTTATTTAGGTTTATATAGCCCTAAATTTATTGTACGGCACAACCCGTATTTTTGCAATAATTTCCGCAGAAATACGGGCTTTTTTAAAATTTTATTTTCGTTAGGGCTACTCATTTTTGGAAGTTAAGGAGCTGGCGAGCTTTTTTTATTTTTAAAATCGGTCATATTTCACCAGCGTTTTATGGTGCTTGGTACAATAGATATTATTATACCAAATGGGGTTCTATTATGTATCTCAAAAAAACGCCAAACACTCATGGACGAATTCGTCTTTCCATCGTTGATAATTATTATGACAAAGTTAAAAAATGTTCCCGCCAGAAAACAGTGGCGTCTATTGGCTGGCTTGATGAACTAGAAAAACAGTATGATGACCCGATCGCCTATTTTACAAAACGTGTGGCGCAGCTCAATGAAGAAAAACAGAAAAAGCAGGCTCCAATCAACTTTACTTTTTACAATTCAGATAGACTTTGTGTCGGTGATAACCTGCGAAAAAACCTTGGCTATACTGCATTGTGTCAAATCTATCATGAGCTTGGCATCCATACATTTCTGACCAACCGGCAACGTCATTCTAAAGAACAGTATGATTCCAATACGATTATGAAAATGCTTGTTTATTCCAGACTCCTCTTTCCGGTCTCAAAGAAATCTTCCTATGACAACCGGGAACGTTTTTTTGAAAACACAGATTACTCACTGGATGATATTTACCGCTGTCTTTCTTTTTTAGACAAGCACAGAGAAAACTTACAGGTATGGATGAATGACCGCATCAAAAAGAATTATGGCAGGGATACCAGCCTGATTTATTACGATGTTACTAACTACTATTTCGAAACAGATGAACCAAATGATTTTCTTCGCAAAGGGGTCTGTAAAGAATACCGGCCTAATCCTATCGTACAAATGGGACTTTTCATCGATAACAAAGGAATCCCCATTACTTATGAATTATTCCCTGGAAATACCAACGACTGCCTAACCTACCGACCAAACTTAGGGCGCATAAAAAAGCAGTTTGACCTTGGCCGGGTAATCACTGTTGCTGATAAGGAGATGACAACAGGTGATAACATCTGGTATACGATCAATACTCCCACTCATGATGGATATGTTTTCAGTATGTCCATCCGGGGAGCTGAAAAAAGCCTCAAAAACTATGTCCTCAAAGAAGATGAGTATGAATGGCTCGGCACGGAATATAAACGAAAATCCCGGAAATTACACAAGAGCCACTTCTTATGGAGCTGCCAAATATGTAAAAAAAATAGATTATGACAAAGAAACCGGGGAAATCCTCACTTCCTCCTCCATTCTGAACCTTGATGAGGAGAATATTCGGGAAGAGAAGGCATTGGACGGTTATTACATGCTCCTGACCAACGAAATGGAAGCGTCAGATGATGAGATTATTGATATGTATCGAGGATTATGGCGGATTGAAGAATCCTTCAAAGTAACCAAAAGCGAACTGGAAGCCAGACCCGTATATGTCTGGACTAAGGAACATATCGAAGCACACTTTCTGACCTGTTTTGTAGCCCTGACAATCGCAAGAATACTGGAAAACAAGCTTGAGCATAAATACAGCGTTGGAACAATTCTTGAATCCTTGTCAAAAGCAGAATGCAGTCTGGTTCAGCAAAACTACTACTTGTTTGACTACTATGATGAACTGTTAAAAGATATCGGATTGATTTTGGAAAACGTATTCGGACTTTAGGAGAAATAAAAAAATTTTGGCAAAAGCAAAAAAGTAGAAAAAACACCATGAAAAAATGACAAAACAGAGAAGCCGCAATCCAGCATAATCTAATATTTTTCATGATTTAAGTCCTCTCTCATAAGTCATTCATTAGATACCAATAAGATACCTCATTATAAAAATCCCCCTTAAACAGTTTCCTTTACTCTGTCTAAGGGGGATTTTTAATAATACTACTATAAGAACATTCTTTTTGATATATATGCAGAAAAAAATTAAATTTCTGGTCTAAATCACTTTTCTACTTCACAACTACTTTCTTTACCTCTGACCATTTCGTATAATTTTTTGCATATCCTTTTACATAAGCACGTCCTGTAAGATAATAAACTCCAGGTTTTACATTTTTAAAAATGACTGTAGTTTTCGTCTGATTTTTCTTAGTATAAGCATAACCGCTGACATATGTATAACTTCCATCTTCAGATTGAGATACTTTCTTTGCCAGTACCCAGTCCGTTCCGTCACAGGCTTTTGGTACAGTAAACTTCACCGTTACTTTTCTTTTTGTTCCCTGTCTGGAAACCTTTGCCGATTTAACAGCTGGTTTTCCTGTTACAAGGCTTGTCTTTACCGTTACTTTTTGAACTTCCGCCCACTTACTCAGTACTTTTTTATTTGATCCATCCAGATATTTATAGCCATGTACACCAATATACCAGTTTCCTTTCGGTACTCCTTTTAGAATGAGTTCCTTGCTGTTTCCTGAATATCTGCATTGTACCTTTATATAATCTGATGGCTCATCCCCGTCTTTACTTCTGGCAGCAACAACATCATAACCATCCAGTTCTTCTGTATTACTGCCAAGGATAATTTTAACGTCATTTTTCTTCACCTGTAGTTTTTGAACCACAGGTGCATTTGGTGTCTTTATATTTACCTTTAACAGAAATCCTTCAGACCATTCACCATATTTCTCCGTATGACCACTTTCCTCTTTATATGCCCTGCAATAGAGATAATGCGTCCCTTCAGGAATATATTTCAGTTTAGGATAATGATTCAGTTCAGATTTTGCGACCTTCACCTGTGCGATATAATTTTCTTTTTCCAGTTCCTTTTGAGATTCTGCTGCTACAAAAAAATATCCGTCTGCTTCATTAGAAGTATCTCTTAAAGAAAGTTCTGCATAATTCGTGATCACTCTGGTCCATGTCGAATCAATCACCGGTCTGTTCAACCCCTTGTACGCATCCACCTGTACCTTTATCTTTACAGACGTATCCAGCTCTTCATTGTTTTCACCTTCACGCAGTTCCAATTGTCCGTTAACTGTGAAACTTTGAGACGCCGTATTTTTCGGGTTATATGCACAATTCTCCACATCCCATTTTACATCGGCAGAAAATGTCGTTTTTTCTCCATCCACTTCAGCACCATAGACTTTAAGAACCGATGGCAAATGTAAAGCATCAGCAGTTTTTTCTACGCCATTGGTAATTCCGGTCACAGGTTCAATGGTATCCACCAGTCCCTGAAATGTCCTTGAATCTACTCTGAAAGAATCCCAAATCTTCTTTGTTATAGTCTCTCCTGTCGCTGTTTTCGCAGTCACTGTCACTCCAAGATCATGTTCTCCAACTGGCAGTCCCATCTGCGGACAAAGGCTCAGTTCTGTACTCTCTCCAGGTGCCAGACTGGTATTTCCGCATAATGATACACTACAGTCTTTGCTATAATCGAAAGACAGTTCCATATCCATGTCCGTAAAATTTTTCAAAACATAAATTCTGGCTTCCGGAAGTGTCTTATATCCCCAGTGCATTATCGGGAAACTCTCGGAAGATTTTTCGGTAATTTCCAGACTCTTCTTTTCCGTTGGGTTCTTCTCTCTATTCATTGTGATATGAACCGGATATCTGCTTCCGTCATCTGCAAGGAAATCAAACGTTTCATCATATGTTCCGTATTCCTGCTTTGGCAGTACAAAAAAATCCAGAGTTTCTCCCGGCTTCAGCAGTCTTTTGGAATCCTGTTCCTCATAATCCTCTGACCACTTTGCCATCTGATCATCTACCTCAAAATTCTTAAGACCAGAAGCATCTACCCGGACTCTTGTTTCTTTTTTTCCTGAATTTCTGACTTTCACATATTTCTCTACACGAAATTCCGGATCATAAAAATCACTTTCTGTAAGCTCTACATCCGTACCTGTTTCTATGCTTAACTCATAGTCTCTTTCAGAAGATTCACCAGACAGAGCCGAATCTGTTACTATGTCAGGAATATTTTCTGTTCCATCACTGAAAGATTCCCCTGTCGAAAAACTCTCCGCTCCCCATACGGTTAATGGAGCTGTACCCAGCATTACTGCTGACAAAAAAAGTGCTGTTATAACCTTGTATTCTTTCATCTCTTTTTCCTCCATTCAATGATATTTATTATCATAGTATATCACCATTTATATAAACATCTGTAATTATAGAATAAAACGTATTCTAATGGGCATGAATGTTATAATCTATTTTCTTACCTGAATGACAAAAGCTCTCCCTACTGTAACATTCATTTTGTAGAGAGAGCTTCTATTTCTTTTTCTTATTTTTTTCCTATTTTATCAAAAAGATTTTTTCACTTTCAATGCCGCCTTCATCCTCATGCCATTTATTCATTAAAATGAACTCATATCATTTTACTGATTTTCCAAAATATGTAATTCCATACTGAGGCTCAGAAAGACGATATCTATTTTTTGCTTTACCTTTTTTTGATAATACAACAATATCTGATTTCACATTATTTCCCATTGTATATCCACAAACATATAAATTTCTTTTCTGACATTGTACCTACCATATTCATTTCCTCCTGAAATTTATATTTTTTCGAATTTGCAAATTCTACTTGATAAAGAGTTCTTAATTTCAGCTTTGCAAACCTCAAAGAATAAATTTTCCTTTGACAATTTTATTTTATATCTGAATTTTTACTCCTGCTTATGCTTACCAAAAAGATTCTCTTTGATTTCTGATAAATCACTTTGTACCTGATGTAAAATCTCTAATTTCTCTGTCAGTTTCTCTATTACAGACTGATAATTTTTTTCCCGCTCTTCCTGTTTCTCATCTCGTTTTTCATTTGATTTCACAATATAAACCAAAAGAAATACCGCCAGCACTGCCCAGATTCCATGCGAAACTGCCACATTCATAACCGTTGTTTCCATAGTTCACCTCCCTCCTCTTAATCTTCTTTTATTACGCATTTTTTTCTATATTCCATCCACTAAAAGTCTTTTCTGGTCTTATTATTACCGTTCCAATTTAAGGCACAGTTTTATTCTCTACAATTATTCTACCAATCTCTTTTTACCATATATTTTTTCTCCTCTTATCATTAATTTGAATTTGCAAACTCACTTAATAAAGAGTTTTTTCTCTTCCATTTGTAAACTCATAATTTTTTTCTTTTTTAGTTTCTGATCAGCAGTTTTCTTACTACTTCCCCTAAAAAGGAGGTAGATACCTATGAAAACACTGACAGAACTTATCCAAAATTATCAAAATGGTATCCCAGATTCAGACAGTGAAATTCTCAAACGTATGGAACCGCTTGTGAAAGGATATGCATCCCGGATTCACTGCATGGAACGCGAAGATTCCATACAGGAATTGTATCTTACTCTGTTAAAGACATTGCCATATTTAAGTTCTTCATCCTCAGAAGGTGAATGTATCAGATACATGCAGACCTCTGTCGAAAACAGATATCGTTCCCTTTGCCGCAGTTGTCTTTCCGAACCTGAAAAAGATGATTTTGATTCTTGTTCTGTTTCATTACAGGCTCCCGACAGTTTTGATGACACCTATTATGATGTAACCGCATATATCAACTCTTACCCTTCGGACAGTGTCCAGAGAAAAATTCTGTCCATGTACTTTTATCAGGATAAAAGCGATGCCCAGATTGCCCGGAAACTGAAGCTGTCCCGCCAGTACGTCAATCGGATGAAGAAGAAACTAATTCTCAGATATATTTCCGAAAACAAATAAAAGAAACACCTGCTGACCATAAATTTACAGTCTGCAGGTGTTCCCTTAGTTTTCATAAAATTTCCATTAATGCCATTCCCGTACCGGAAATGCCATTCATAAAAGCCAGATTCAGATATTCTGTCCCAGATATTTTTGCCGGGTGATCCAGTTGAAATAAAAGGCAGTCACATAACGCCTCATATTGCTCCTTCATTTTTTTATTACCATATTTTCGAAGGTACTTCTTCATAATAAGTAAATTCCCGGACATCCCATGACACAGACAAATTTTTTCATCCTGTTCTCCATAAAACAAAGAGTCTGCAGCATTTAACCTGTCTTTTTTAATCTGCATATCCTCAGGAAACAGCTCCTCCAGTTTCATTCGTGAAAGCAGGATTCCCGGCGCCCCATGGCACCATGCATTCATGAAGCTTTCCCCTGAACTCTCTCGTAAATCCTTCCAGTTTCCGGCTTTCTCTGAGTACAGAGAATCCTCATATCTCAGCAAAAGCTGTATTTTATCAGCATATTCCACTTTATGATCACATTCATACAACATTGCATAAGCCATCATAAATCCACTGTTGCCATGAGACATTCCAGCCAGCGGTCCGTCTGTTCCTTTTAATCTCCATCCGTATCCATTTCCGGTTTCCTGTCCTTTCTTCCACAAATCTTTTTCCATATCTGCCGCTATTTCATAATATTTCAGATTTCCGGTTTCTTTATATAACATCACTGCCACTACAATAGCTCCGGCATTTCCGCTCAGATAATCCAGTTGTGAATCTTCTTTCCATACCCTCTCAATAATGCTGAAATGCTTTTCCGCATAAATCATCCACACTCTTTTTCCTGTAAGTTTAAACAGATAAAGATAGGTATATACCACCGAGCTTTCTCCATTTACAATACCTGTCAGAAGATTTTTATCATAAATCTGTTTTTTGTGTATTTCATCTGTATAAGCTTTCAATCTCAAAACAGCAAGATGATAAATTTCTTCTGCACTTGCATTCTTTTCTTCAAAATCATGAAGATATTTTGCAAGAAACAAGACTATCCCGGATATTCCATCATATAAATATATTCCACCTGATCTGAGATTCCAGTGACCATTATCCCAGAATTGCAGACCCGCCCAGCCAGCGCTCTGTTCCCGGATAATTGCTCTGCTGCAGATTCGATGAACTATCTTTCTGATCTGACTGTATATTTTGCGCTCTTTATCTGTGTCATATCCCTTTATCCTGGTCGGAAACATCTTTTTCTTTCCATCAGATGCCTTCAGCATTTCCATGGACAGCCTGATATAATCACACTGACATTCCATATCAGAGTAACTCATCTGCTTCATATGCATTCGCCATGACTCATAAGGAGTACAGGGCAGATATTCTTTATGTTCTCCGCCATTTCCATCATAAACAGATCTGCTGTTCGCATCAATCTCAAAGCAGGGTATATCCATTTCCAGAAGACTCTCAATTTCATAATCATGAATCCCCTTCATAAAAGAAGATTCCCCCTCTTTGTGAATCACATTCAAAAGAGCTTTCCTGCATTCTCTTGACTTCATATAATCCGGATGAAACGAAGCCATAAGATACATTGCATACTGTTGGGTATGCCGCAGTACAACTCTGGAACGTCCGTCAAAAAAGCCGGACAACATCACCTCCACTTTCTTATCTGCCATTGCCACCATGTACGCTCTGCAAAATCCTCTGATAATGCATTCCGTATAATCTGCCGCATTGATAACCTGATCATTTAATCTTACAATGCATTCCTTTATCTGCATTTCCACAGGTTCATATTCTATGTGGATATCAGATGTTTTATCATCCTTTACCACAGGAAGTTTAAACGGTGTTTTTATCTTTTCCTCTGTTCCCATTGCACTTATAAGAACTCCTCTGTTTCCTCTGCCCCATGTGAGAACAGGAAGCATTCCTGTATGTATAACCGAATTTGCCAATTTTATTTCTGTACTTTTGTTTATTTTTTCTTCTACACTACTTCCGTCTTTCTCTGATTGTTGTTTTAAATATCCCGGATATGTCTCCATATCGATAATCACAGGATATTCTCCATGTGCGATAATATTTTCACCATGAAGATCTGTTGCTCCGAGGGCATATCCCAAAAACAGATGTATGCCCATTCTGAAATAATAATGCTCCACCTCACTTTCGTTTTTACAGGGAATATTCTCAATTTTTTCTTCCCATCCATAGGAATCATGAGATAAATATTGTACCGTCCTGCAGGAAATTCCTGTTTTTCTGCATAAATAGTTATAAAGTTCCTGATATTTTATATTTTTATCAAGACTATGTGGCTTATAGTACAGGATTGTTCCATTATCCAATTCTACCTTCGCCACACTTCGTCCTCCTCTGTGTGTATCGCCTTTCGACATGTAAATTCCCACAGTCCCGGAAAACTTCCTTCCATCACAGAACATTTTTTGTATCTGTTCTTTTTCTGCATAAAGAGATTTCCTAATTTCACATTCTGCTCTCTGGGTAGAGTTATTTTTTAATTCAAGCAGACGTTTTAACTCGGGATATTCCTGCAGTAAAGATTTTACATATGTTGCATTGTTAAGATATGTTTTTTCATAATAATCATATTGTTCTTTTGGCGTACATCCTTTTAGATTTCCCCTTACCTTTTGTTCATAAATATCTAAAATTTTTATACGAATCACAAGATATTCTTTTAATATTTCCTCATTGCAATATATTGATTTTTCTAACAACATATAATTGATACTACACCAAGCCCCATACTATGTACAGCTTCTATATCCTCTGTTTCTATTTTTTCTATCTCTTCTAGTTCCTTTAAAATGTCTCCATTCATCTTTTGTTCGTCCATAATAATTCCTTTCCAGCTAGATACTCATTTGATTTCAATCATGAGATTTGCTTCAAATATATTTTTATGAAATTTAAAATCAACCATTCCCTCATATTTGTTAACGATTTCTTTTACACTTTCAATTCCCCATCCGTGTTTATTTTTTTCTTTTTTGTTACTTATAAACCTCTCACCTTTTGTCACTGGTTCGATTTCATATGTATTTATAACTTTCAAAATAAACATATCATTTTTATTCGCAATATATAACTTTATCTCTTTCTTTTTACTTTTCATTGAGGCTTCTATTGCATTGTCTAATAAATTTCCCAATATCATGATAACATCCGAGTCTTCCAAAGGAATATTCTCAAAATCAGCATTTACCTTAAATGCAATGTTATATTTTTCTATTTTCCTATATTTGATATTTAACATAAAATCTACAATAGGTATTCCCGTCCAAACTAAATTATCGGAAGTAAAATTATTATTTTGAAAATTTTTAATGAACATCAACGCCTCTTCTATTTTATCGTTTTCAAGGCATTCTTCCAAAAATGAAAGCAAATGTTTTTCATCATGAATAATACATCTGTACTTATTATAAGCACAATTTAATTCTTCATACTGTTTTTGCATAGTTTCATATCGGATATTTAAAATTTCGCACTGAGCATCATTCATCTTTTTCTGGTATCTCATAGTCAAGGACAAAAATAAAAAAATCAGAATTCCAAAGATAATTAAAGTTCCCTTTAAATTACTTTCATATATCTTATCTTCACTAAAAATGAATACACTTAATATCCCGATTTCCAACATACCAATGCCCCAAACAATGCTTTTATTAAAACATAACGCATTTTTCATTACTTTTGATATTTCAAATATCTTATTCATAATAAGCATTATGCAAAACAATACAATCAAATAAATAATTTCACTATACGAATGTGATCTCGGGTAATGCAAAAAATCCACAAATTTTTTTTGTTCAAATATTCCAACATAAGCAATGTATACTTCTTTAGCAATTGCAATATTTGCCAAATAAAAAACTTCCCATATATAAGCTTGCAATAATGTAGATTCGTAAAACAAATATAAATACAATACCGGTAAAATATTTCCTAATCCAATCATCGTAATAGATTGATACATATCCCAGTATTGTCCTTCAATCCAAACGACCATAGCTATAAACAAAAATGTTCCACATGCTCTCGAATTCTTTTTTATTCTTTTATAAAAACACATAATCATTCCAAAACTTATATATAAAAATATGAAACAATTTCTTAGTTTTTCTACATTGTTTTTTCCCCAAAAAAGACATGATAAAGTATATCCACCAACAAACAATAAAGTGTACATCACTCCTTTCGAAATATAATGCTTCTTTTCCAATAGCTTCCGCTTCGGAAACATTTGTCCAAATATCCAGACACCTATCCCAGTCTCCATAAACGTTGCCAGTCCATACAATAAAACTTTCAGCATTCTTCATACCCCCCAGTAATTCAGAATTGCTTCTCTGACACCTTTGAATCTTTCTCTGCCAACTGTAATAATATTACCGTCCCGCATATAAAGATCCCTTCCTTTCATCTTCATCACATGTTGGATGTTTGCAAGATATCCTCTGTCAGATATAATAAATTCTTTTGAATTCAGTTCTTTTTCTACTGTTGACAGACTTGCTCTGATCTTTACTTCCCCACGCCTGTGCACAAAAATCACATATTTTCCTTCTTTTTTCATATAGAAAATATCAGAATATGCCAATTTTTCAACTTCATTTCTTTTATTTATGATATAGTACCGCTCTTCTTTCTCCATAATTCCAGGAAGAAGCGCATCATAAGCCTGCGGAAGTTTTTCCTTCAGACACTCTTTGGGGATATAACGATAGGTGTTTACCTCATATGCTTCTATTGCATAATCCACAAAATTTGTAATAAACATAATAATCGGATCCGGATAAAATCTGCGAATTTCCCTCGCTGCCTCTATTCCGTTTTCTCCAGGCATCCGGATATCCAGAATATACATATCGAATTTTTCTTCATTCAATCCCAGCAGAAACCATTCCACATTCTGGTATGTCGTTACCGTGCAATCTACGTTTTTCTCTGCAAAATACTGTTCTGTGATATCCTTTTCTTTTTTCAGATACATTTCGTCATCATCCAGAATCATTATCCTTATCATAGCAATTATTCCTCCATGAATGTATAAAATCTGAATTTCTTCACATCATAAAAATAACTTTCATCCTTATTGATGACCAGCTCATAAACCTCGATATCCCCTTTGGTTGTCACATCAGTTCTGTGATACTGATAAATGTATCTGCCTTCCTCATGGTTTTTTACCTTTCTGATGATATCATCCACCAGTTCTCCGATTGTCATCGGACTGTCTCTGGAAGGTCTCCATCTTCCAATCATACCACGAACCTGTGACTTGGTCAGTTTAATTCTCTTTCCAAGAAGATATCCTTTCGGGAAAAAGTCTTCTCTGGTCTTTCCTGTCTTTTTTAATATCTCACGTATTGTCTTATTTTCTTCATCTAAAGCAAATCCCATATTAGCATAAGCCTGCATATGAAGCAACGCTAATTCGAGATATTTACTGTTTTCAGATTCTTTATTCCATAACAGTAATTTGTCCAGACTTTTATATACAGTTTCTCTGATTGTAATTCCCTGATTTTGCAAAGTCTGTAAAGAAAACATCATGGTATACAAATCCTTTGTATATTCGTCCATATTCCTATATTCCTCCTGTCATAAAACATATCAAATTTGATTAGTCGCTTGTCATTTATATCCTTATACATATTTAATTCCGTCTGTTAAACTTTATCAAAGGAAAGGATTTTTATTTATGAAAAACAATACTATCGGAAAAAGAATTGCAGAAGCTCGGATCAACAGAAATATTACCCAGGAACACCTGGAAGAATTAAGTGGTTTATCTGTAAGTACGATCAGCCGGATTGAAACAGGTAAGTATATGCCTACTATTGAAAATCTCCTTAAGCTTTCTGAAATTCTTGATGTGGGACTTGACTATTTTCTTTATGATCTGCTTCCTCATAATAAAGATATTCAAAGCCCGGCTATTCAGGATGCGATTTCAATCATGAATCAAATGGGTGAACGCCAGACTGAATACATTGTAAAAATACTGAAAATATATCAGGCCTCTCATCAGGATTAAATATAATTACAATTCGACAATTTTCGTGTTTTTGTCCTCGAAAAGCATTTTTCTGACCTCGAAACAACAATCAGGAAATGCTTTTTATTTTTTTCTGTTTCATGTTTACATTTTTCCCTTTTCTCGCTCTTTATAAGATGTATCACCGGTGAGCAAATAAATAATCAAATTTCAGGAGGATAAAAAAATGACAAAAACAGAAAAAGCAGTAACATGGGCAATTGAAATCGCAAACGATCCGGCACACGGATATGATCAGGATAACAGATGGGGACCGGACTACGATTGTTCTTCACTGGTAATCTCCGCATGGCAGCAGGCTGGTGTACCTGTAAAAACAAAAGGAGCCACTTATACAGGAAATATGAAATCCGTCTTTCTGTCCTGCGGCTTTAAGGATGTGACTTCCAAAGTTAATCTCAGCACAGGAAGTGGCATGAAACGTGGTGACGTATTATTAAACATCGCAAGTCATACAGTAATGCACATTGGCAATGGTCAGGTGGTATCTGCCAGCAAAAATGAAAATAATGGATATCATGGTGGTAAACCCGGAGATCAGAGTGGAAAAGAGATCAAACTTCAGAATTATTACAATTTCCCCTGGGATTGTGTTCTCCGTTATACTGAAGATTCTTCAACTACTGATCCTGAGCCACAGCCAACTACTGGAAATGCAAAAATCCGCAAAGGTCAGAGTTATGCCAATAAATTCGCAAATGCCGGAATTTCCATTACCGGAAAAAGAGACGCTGCTACTAAAAAAGCAGGGATTAAAGTTCTTCAGACAGCTCTGAACAGGGATTATGGTGCCGGTCTGGATGTAGACGGTATCTGGGGAACCAACACAAGCGACGCCCTTGGTAAACATTACGTAAAAAGCGGTGAAACTCAGTATATGGTAACTGCCGCCGAGATTCTCCTTCTTTTACGTGCTTATGATCCAAACGGTGTAGAAATTCCCGGTACCTTTGGCTCAGGACTTCTCTCTGCTGTAAAGGCATTCCAGAAAGCACAGGGCTTAACGGTTTCCGGAACCTGTGACAGAAATACTTTCCTGAAACTGATCAGCTGATCTTTACCAGATAAACATCCGGCAGAATTCTTTTCACGGATTCTGCCGGAGATGCCCCTTCACTATTTCTGGTATATAAAAAGAAACAGTTTTGAAACCCATCAAAATGATTTCAAAACTGTTTCTTTTGTTTTCTTATTTTTTACCACGGAACATATTCGCCGCTGTCTTCATCATAATAATACCAGCCGTTTCCTCTGCCTATAGGACTACAGTCAGATTCCGCAGCCTGAAACGGTATATAGGAATTGGTTCCCGGATCCCAGGAATACAGGTCATACGGATCTGTGACCTCTTCTGATGCATCGTGAGGTGCTGTCCAGTAATATTTATTGCCATCCTGATCTGTGACACCATTTTCATTTACCATAGCATCTTCGATATCTTCCCAGCTTCCATAGTAATTTCCGTCACTGTCATACCAGTTTCCATCATCAGCTTCAGAAATCAGTCTTCCATTTCCCTCACTGTCATATATCATTGCCTGATCTGCCCTCTGATCAGATTGAGTACCACCATTACCTGTTGAACCATTATCTTCAGATGCAGAAGTGTCCACCCCTGTGGTCTGGGAATCGTCTGTATCAGTTCCCTCAGTACTGTCTGTTCCATTCCCTGAATTCTGTACATCGCCCGCATTATTGGATGAAGCAGATACTTTCGTCTTCTTATCCGCAGTCTGATTTGAATTTTCTTTTCCACCGGATGTACTTTTATTTACCTGTTTTTTATCCGGCTGAGATTTTTCTGCTGTTTTTTGTTTTGTCTGTTCGGATTTCCCCTGTGCGTTCTGCGTATAATCAACCTGTGTCGCTGTTTTATTCTGTTCCGCACAGCCCGTCATAGCAGCCGCTGCTGCTAAAATCCCTGCCATAATAATTACAATCTTTTTCTGCTTCATTTTGTTGTCCTTTCTACATTTGTTAAAAATGTCACTGCCTTTATCATAATGTGCTTTCCCTGTTCATTATGACATACTTCACAGGCTTCGATGCCTCATATGTCCCTTATCTGTCATAAAAAGGACATTATTTATCTCCAAATTCAGACAAGATTTGAGTATAATAAGTTTATTGGCAGTACCCAGTCTGTTCCATCACAGGACTTTGGAACCGTAAACGTCACCGTTACATTTCTTTTTGTTCCCTGTCTGGAAACCTTAGCTGATTTAACAGCAGGTTTTCCTGTTACAGGGCTTGTTTTTACAGTTACCATAATTTCCGGCAGGGAGATTCTTCTTATCGACAATGTCCACAGCAACACAACTTCCGGGCTGCATTTTTTCATCCGTATTCGTATCGAAACTCGGTGCATAGGAAAAGTCAAAATATCTGCTCTGCGGAAAATCAGAAAGATAAAGTGAATCTGTTCCTGCATTATAAAGAAATAATCGATCTTGTGACTGCTGCCCCTCTGCATGAATTCCCAGATTGATCAAAGCTGTACCTGATATTCCGTTCCAATCTCTCCATCCGGCAGAACCATATCTGTCAATATGGCAGGAATACTCCCCGTTCCATCACTGAAAGATTCTCCCGCCGAAAAAACTTCCGCCCCACATACTGTTAACGGAGCTGCTGCTGTCATAATTGCCGATAAAAAAACTGCTGTAAAAATTTTGTAATTACTTTTCATTCTTCTCCTCCAGATAATAAAATATAAAAGTATCAATTTACCTAATTAATATACCACTGGACGGAAATGTTTCTGTAATTACGGAATGATATGTAGTCTAATGGTCATGAATATCAGAAAAGCCAGTAATGTTTCGGGTATATGTCAAAAACATTACTGGTCTTTTTTATAAGATTATTCCACACTTTTTATTCGATACAGGGAATCTCATAATTCCAGGATTTACGGATATCGTCCATGATTTTCATAATCCTTATTGTCTCTGCATGAGGCATTTCCGGACACTCCAGTTTGCCCTCTTGGATTGCTTTCATGCAGGATTCTACCTCATATTCATATCCTGAGATTTGTTCCGGCACAACATAAGAAGCCACTTCTTTATGGTCAGTATCAAACACTGTTATCTTTTCCGGATTATTGATATTCTGTACCTGCATATATCCTCTGGTTCCGAAAATACTTCCCATTCTGTCTGAGATTGCTCTTGCTCCACACTGAAGGGTTGCCATGCGGTCTCCCTCAAACACCATAGCAATGCTGTCCAGAATATCCACTCCATTCTGAAAGATTGCAGTAGCCTTTACATCCTTTACCTTATCGCCAAGCACCATGGAGGCAAAATTGATCGGATATACGCCTACATCCAGAAGAGCACCTCCTGCAAGCTCCGGTTTACGGATACGTTCCACATGACTTACTGTATAGCTGAGATTCGCGGTAACTGCCGTAACTTCTCCGATCACACCGCTTTCAATAATATCGTTGATCATCTTTCTGGACGGCATATATCTTGTCCAGATTGCTTCTGTGATCAGAAGCTTTTTCTCTTTTGCAAGATCAAATAATTTCTGTGCCTGCTCTACATTTACAGTAAATGCCTTTTCACAAAGCACATGCTTTCCCGCTTCCAGACACATCTTTGCATGCAGATAATGGTGTGAATGAGGAGTTGCGATATAAACCAGTTCAACCTCATCATCTGCCAGCATTTCCTCATAGGATCCATATGCTTTTTTTACTTCATATTTCTGTGCAAATACCCGGGCACGTTCCAGATCACGGGCAGCAACCGCATACGCCTCCACATCTTTCATTCCTGCCACTGTTTTCGCCATAGTAGAAGCAATGCCTCCTGCTCCCAGAATACCTAACTTCATTTTATTGTCCTCCCATATTTCTTCGCTACTCCAGAGCGTGTCTGAAAAAGGCTTTCTGCAAGATGTGCGTCACAATTTGTAGGAGATTTTGTTCGAATAAGGGCGTCATAGCGGGCTACGACAACCGAATTCGGGCAAAATATACCGCAAAATGGGGCGTGCAGATTGTGGGAATGATTTTTCAAACACGCTCTAATACCTGTTCTTAATTTTACAGCATCATCGTCCGGAGAACAAGCTTATTCCATATTATTTATTTTTTCAGTTTCTCTTTTTTTCGTTTCGTCATCAACCCTCCGATCCGTCCGGTCTCTTTCGCAGACAGACTTTTCCATCCATCACTCAATACCCTGTCCAGCAGTCCCATTTCCTCTGCAATTTCATACTTCATTCTGACCTCCGGCAATAATTCTCCATCAAGATAAGCTTTTATTTCCTTCTCTTTATCCAAAACAGCCCACACTCCTTTTCTTTGGAGTATGGGCTGTTTTCTTAATTTTTATACTGTATTTCATTCAAACGGATATTCGCAATCCGCTTCGCTGCCTGCCTGATTCGGTTAAACTTCTGTCCATTACAGATTGGATCCTGAGATTCTGTTATCTTTTGGGAATAATAATTGCCGCAATGATATATGCCCAGATTCCCGCACCGCCAAAGCAGGTAAGGATCACCCATGCCAGACGCACCAGCGTAGGGTCAATATCAAAATATTCTGCGATTCCTCCACATACACCGCAAAGCATACTGTTTTCTGATGATTTGTATAAACGTTTGTCACCCATGTTCCATTTCCTCCTTAAACCCAGATTAGTCAAGCAGATAAAATCATCCGCTTCGCTACTTACTCTACACCGAATAACTTCCTGATTCGGTTAAATACTACTTTTATTTCTGCACGTCAGAGTATATGCTCTTCAGGATATCTGCAAATCTCTGTGCTCTTTCCCGGAGAAATCTACTGATATATTTCCCATACCGCACTCCAGATCCAGTTTCCTGTCTGCGCCTTTATTGGAAATGGTTTTCTCCCGTCCAAGTCCACTGTAGGAATCAGAACCTACATCCAGATTTCCCACTCCACATTCCAGATCATAATTATAATCCTCCTGCGTACCGGTCAGTGTCAGATCCAGTTCACCCAGACCACATTCTCCATCTGTCTTCCTGGCGCTCAGATCTGCAAATGTCATACTTCCGGTTCCGATTTCCAGATCTGCCTCCCTTGCAGTCACCGGATTCTTACTTTCAAATTCCCCGGCTCCCATCTCCACACTCAGCTTCTCTGTCTCAATATCTCTGTTCAGATAAACAGTACCTGCACCCATCTCAATCTCCAGCTCCTGAAGCTTAACATCTTCCGGATAGGAGATACACACCTTTCTGTTTTTAGACAGTTTTTTCGTGCTTCTGACCTTAAGAGTATCCGAACTCTCCTTCACTGTCACATTCTTCCCACTGTCATCATAAACTCTGACACAGAAACTGTCGCCCTCTTCCAGAATCAGCTCATCGTACTTCAGCTCTATATCCAGCTTTGTGGGCTGATACTTCAACTGATATACAGTGCCATCTTCCTCATTCTCATCAACAGCGCGGGCATAATCCTCACTGTCGTCACAGTCGTCGCTGTCGTCATAATCATCGCTGTCATAGTCATCGCTGTCATCATAATCATAATCGTCATAATCATCATCGTCATCATAATCATCGCTGTCATCATAATCATAATCCCCATCTGCCACCAGAAGCACCCTTTTCAGACTTTTCACCCCTGTCAGTTCCGACATACTGGCTCCCATAACACCACCGGCAGCTGTCAGCCCGATTCCCACAGCACCAAAAATCCCCGCTGCGATCAACATTCCTTTTGTAAACTTCTTCATTTAACCTCCTCCTTTCTCTTTCTGTAAAGCACCCTGTTAAAAAAGTCAGTAATCTTCCGAAACCATTTCGGCACAATGCGTACTGCAATGCTGATCAGTCCTAATATCATAAGGATTGCCAGAGCAATCATCAGACATCCAATTCCTATGGTCAGGATCCCGGTTCCGGTCATTACAGCCAAAAGCCCTGCTCCAGCCACAACAGCTGCGATTCCGCCAACCAGTAAAACCACAGCACCTATGCCCAATCCAACGATCAGCCAGAACGGAAGCAGTAAGATTCCAACTGCAAATGTCAGAATCCCACCAACAGCCCCCTTAACAAAAGGAGAAATAAAAACCAGCAGGATCACCGCAAGGATCAGCACCGCCTGATTCCCCTTTCTGAAAAAACGCTTCCCTGTTCCCGACTCTTCTTCATATCTCTCAGGCATCTGGCCTCTCTCTTTAGTCCGGGCATCCTCATAGCCATGCTCCGTATATTCTCCATACTCATAGCCTCCTGCCGAACCTTTCAGATCCACCTTGATGATCGCTGCAACCTTCTCTGGACTTCCAAGTTCCCTGAGCACCGAAGCTTCATTCTCAGCTCCTGCATCATCGAAATAACTATTATAAAAATCAAGGGCATCCTGCCTCTCTGTCTCGGAAATATCAGCAAGCAGCTTCTCCAGCTCCTGCATAAACTGCGCCCTGTCCATCATCCTATTCCTCCCTCAAACATCCCGCTTATCTTGGATGCATAAATTTTCCATTCAGCTTTATAAAACTCCAGCTGCGCAGCACCTCTGTCCGTCAGCTTATAATAACGCCGGTTACGTCCTGCATACGCCATATCGTAAACCTCCAGACAATCATCCTTCTGCAGCCTCCTGAGCACCGGATACAAAGTAGACTCCGAAACATCCAGAACTCCACGCACATCCTGCGTGATCTTATACCCGTAAGTCCCTTCCTTCTCCTTAGAAACAACCGCCAGAACAACCGCATCCAGAAGCGCAGCACCCGTATTAAAAACCATATGCTCACTCCCTCGTTTCAATTATGTTCTGTACAGACAGCATCATCTCTGCAATCCAGTCTTAGAGCGTGTCTGAAAAATGCTTCAGACTATACCAAAGGTAAACGCCATTTCACATCTGATACATTTATTCCATCCTGTTCACATACTATACAGAACATCAATATTGTTTTGTTAACGATATTATATGATGTATAATATGATTTTGTCAATACTATTTAGCAAAAATCATTTATACTTTATAATCTTTTTGATACCTTTACCGAAAATACCTCCTTAACGTCTTCCGGTTTACTATAGCACTCCTCATAAATAATGTATTTAAAAGCATTGCTATATATCAATTTCTTATTTCATAAATTACTGCAAACAATCCAGTCCATCATAGCGTGAAGTCCTGCTGAACTGTCTTGATTGCATTATTTTATGGCATTGCTATAGTATTTCATAAACTTAATATTCCATAAACCTCACGTTATACTACAGTTATTTTCAGTAAACAGCGCAGGAAAATATATCTGTCTGAGTGCATTTGCAGGCATCTTAGATCTTCTTAACCGGTAGAAATCTGCGTTATGGAGAAAAATCGCAACCTGTCTGAGCGAAGCCTGCAGCGGAGCGAGTTTTGCATTTTTCTCCATGCTTTTAGCAGATTTTTACCGACTTAGAAGATCTTAGATGCCGAAACCACACTCAGACAGATATATTTTCCTGCGCGTCCCCCCACCAACCCAAAACTACAGCAAAGGAAACCTACCCAATTATGAACGAAAACACAACACCCCTCCACCCCGCCTTCCTCACCCGAATGAAAGAAATGCTCGGCAACGAATACCCCTCCTTCCTCTCCAGCTTCAGCGCTCCCCGAACCTACGGCCTGCGCATAAACACCTCCAAGATCACCTGCGAAGACTTCGAAAACCTGTCTCCATTTCCAACCCGTCAGATCCCATGGATCAAAAACGGCTACTTCTACGATGAAGACATTCGTCCTTCCAGATGCCCATACTACCAGGCCGGCCTCTACTACCTTCAGGAACCCAGCGCCATGACCCCCGCCTCCCGCATCCCCATCGAGCCGGGTGACAGAGTCCTGGACCTCTGCGCAGCCCCGGGCGGCAAGGCAACTGCAGCAGGCGCAGCACTTCAGGGACAGGGACTTCTGGTAGCAAACGATATCAGCACTTCCCGCGCCAGAGCCCTCCTTCGCAACCTGGAACTCTTCGGCATCCCAAATGTCTTCGTAGCAAACGAAACACCTGCAAAGTTAACCAAAGCATTCCCCGAATTCTTCGACAAGATCATCCTGGATGCTCCATGCTCCGGAGAAGGAATGTTCCGTAAGGAAGAAGCACTTGCCAAAGACTGGACTCCCGAAAAATCCATGGAGCTTTCCGAAATCCAGAAAGAGCTTATCCTCCAGGCAGCCGATATGCTCCGTCCCGGCGGACTGATGCTTTACTCTACCTGCACATTCGCGCCTGCAGAAGACGAACAAACTGTTTCCCATCTTCTGGAAAACCGTCCTGACATGGAACTGGCAGAAATGGAAGATTATGAAGGCTTCTCCCATGGAGTTCCTGAATGGGGAAACGGAAATCCTGAGCTTATCAAATGCATCCGGATTTTTCCACACAAAATGAATGGAGAGGGACACTTCCTTGCGCTCTTCCGTAAAAAAGGACAGGCCATCAAGGAAAGCTCCCGTCCTCACACAAAACCGGACAAAAACGCATTTCCACTGATTGAGGAATTTCTGAACGAAATCGGTCTGAAAACCCTCTGCGGCCAGCCATTTGACTGGGAACGTGTGGAAATCCGCGGTGATAAAGCCTACTATCTTCCCCCGGTTGCCCACAACTTCCGCGGCATCACCTTCTTAAGAAACGGTCTCTATCTCGGTGACCTGAAGAAAAACCGCTTCGAGCCGTCTCAGCCACTTGCACTGGCGATCCGCAAAAATGAAGCAGAAGCAGTCATCTCTCTCTCCGCTTCTGACGAAAGGATCACCAGATATTTAAAGGGCGAAACCTTAAATATCGAACCCGAAGAAGCAGCTCACAAAAAAGGCTGGCATCTCCTCTGTGCAGATGGATATCCCATTGGCTTCGGTAAACTGGTCAACCAGATCCTGAAAAACAAATATCCGGCAGGGTGGCGCGTATAACACGCGCTTATCCCTGCCGGATATTTGAATTCACAATAATAATATTTATTCCGCTTACAGCAATATCTCTTTCTGCAATGTAAACGAATAAATGATCTTTTCCTTCACTCTTTTCCCTGTCATCCGCTCCAATGCCCGGGCATAATCCTCAAGCTGCACATGATACAGATCGATCAGCTTCTGTTCCTGTCCTCTCTTCACTCTATCCGTTTTATAGTCCACAAGAACAATCTCTTCCTCTTCCATAAAATAGGCATCGATAATTCCCTGCACCAGCACTGTTTCGTTCTTCCAACCATCATCGAGCATAGAAGCATTTCTCTGGATCACAAAAGGCTGTTCTCTGTAAAGATGTTTTTTCATGGCAGCTTTCTTCATCCTCTGCCCCAGCCCGGACTCCACAAATCTCCTGATATCCCGGATCCGGATACATTCCGCTTCCTGCTCTGTCATTTTCTGGCTCTCCAGAAGTCTCTTTAACTGAGCCCGAAGCTGTTCCTCTGTATCTGTTTCTGCATAATCCAGACATTCCATTACTCTGTGGTAAGCAGTACCTCTGGCAGCCCCCTTATACTCTTCCTGCTTCTCTGCCATAAATGCGGGAACCGGCGCTTCCTGTTCTTCCTCCTGCTCTTCGGCAGACACACTGATATTCTCTTCCAGTTCACTTTCATCATGCCAGCTTCTCTTTTTCAGATCCGAAACACTGACTTTAACCGGAATATCTTCCAGATATTTATACGGATATACAAAGGAAAATCTCTTCTCTATCTCTTCCTTCACAGCCTCATCATACACTTTATTTTCATCCCAGTTCTTCAGATATTCCTCCTGCATCTGGTTTCCTGCCTGGATGAGAACTGCTTTTTCTGTCATCTGACGGACAGTGATCTTTTTTATCACAAACTCAGAGATATCATCGTAAATCCCCGGCTGTTTCTTCATGAGGATTCCATATTCCCACAGAAGTTCACTCATGGCCCGATGCCGCACCAGTGCAGGCAGTACAAAAGCCCAGTAATTCTTTGCTTTCATTCTGGTTCCCAGTGGGAGCAGTTCTTCTTCCTCATCCAGAAAACGCGACAGCGACAGCATCTGCTTTTCCAGCTTTCCGACTGTTCCTGTAAGGATCAGTTTCTCTTTTGCTCTTGTCATGGCAACGTAAAGTACCCTCAGTTCCTCTCCCAGACTCTCTTTCAGAAGCTGTCTTCTGATCACCTGCTTATTCAGCGAAGATGCGATCACCCGTTTCTCCGGTATGATAGCATCAGCCCCTATTCCCAGTTCCGGATGAAGCAAAAGACCTGCATTCATATCCTGAAAATTAAACTGTTTTCCCATACCGGCCACAAATACTACCGGAAATTCAAGTCCCTTACTCTTGTGGATCGTCATGATCTCCACTGCGGTATTGCCCGCTCCTGTCAGATTGACTTCTCCATAGTCTACCTGATATGCCTGTAGCTGTTCGATATAACGAACAAAGTTAAACAGACCCCTGTAGCTTGTCTTCTCGTAGTCCATAGCTTTCTCCACAAGCATGGTAAGATTTGCAAAACGCTGCTCCCCTCCCGGAAGTGCCCTTGCATAATCTCCATACCCGGTTTCTTTCAGCACATAAAGGATCAATTCGTGGACCGGCGTATATGCAGCCATATTTCTTACCTTTTCAAGGAGACTCAGAAATCCTCTTAATTTAATATTCAGAGAGTTCTTTTCATCTGTTCGCAGATTACTGTTTAACAATTCAGATTTCACCTTATCCGGATCCAGTTCTTTTTCGAGGATTTCATTTTCTCCTGCATATGCCGAAACACTCTCATAGAGCAGACCATCAGGATACTGTATTCTAAGCTCTGCCAGTTCCTGTGAAGTGCATCCGACAATCGGTGAACGAAGCACTCCCATAAGCGGAATATCCTGCAGCGGATTGTCACACACCTTCAGATAATTCAATACAGTCACAATCTCGGTTGCAGAGAAATATCCGGTTCTTGATGTACAATATACGGGAATCCCCTGAGATGCCAGCACTTCCCTGAATGTTTCTGCCCATCCATAGGCAGTGCGCAGCAGGATTACAATATCCCCGTATTCCACAGACCGGTATTCCTTCTTCTCCTTATCTACGATCTGTTCTTTTCCCACAATTTCTTTAATTCTCTGTGCAATGGCCAGCGCCTCCAGTTCCTGCCCGGTCTGATTTTCCATTTCCCTGCGGTTTCCCGATGCACCTGCGTCTTCATAGTCATGTACATCAGACAGTTCTTCTCCGTCTCTCTCGACCAGAAGAACCTCTGTCTTTACAAATTCCTCTGACTCTCCTTCCGGAAAAGAAGCTCCGGGATAAAGGGCTGCATCTTTGTCATAGGTAATCCCTCCCAGGTCTTCCCCCATGATCTGTCGGAAAATAAAGTTTACACTCTCCAGAACCTGTTCCCTGCTCCGGAAATTTTTGTGCAGGTCAATTCTCTGCTCCTGTGCTTCTTCTGTGGAATAACTTTTATATTTTTCCATGAAAAGCTCCGGCCTTGCCAGACGGAAACGATAGATACTCTGCTTTACATCTCCTACCATGAAGATATTTTTCTTCTGGTTGATCCACCCGGATACTGCTGTTGTCAGAAGCTCCTGCACTAAGTTACTGTCCTGATATTCATCCACCAAGACTTCATCATACTTTGCGGAGAGCTCTCTCGCAGCCTGAGACATATGGATTTCTTCCCCTTCTTTCGTCATCAGTATCTGCAGGGCAAAATGTTCCATATCCGTAAAATCCAGAATATTCTTTTCTCTCTTCGCCTCTCCGAACTGTTTTTTAAATCGTGCCGTCAACTCAACTAACATCTCTATTGGGCCTCTGATATATCTGATCACTTCCAGAAGTTCTTTCTCTGCACTCTGGAAATATCGCTGCCCCAGTTCCTTCAGAATCCCCTTTTCCTCATCCCGAAGATCTTTCACTCTCTGCTTCTTCTGTTCATCTACATCCGCAGCCTTCTTTGTGCTCAGCCGGGCAAATGAGGGTTTCATAAGTATTTCTGCAGTTCCATTATAATCTCTTTTCTCTGCCAGTTCCTGCAGACTTCTTATAAGAAGCAGATCACTGCTCAGTGCCTCATCATACAGATACGGACCATCCGGCTCTGAGCAGATTCTTCGAGCCTCCTGCACCAGAAGCTTCGCTTCCTGCAGTTCATCCTTCACTGCATCCCAGAGCATCCTCATCCACTCAGTCTCTCTTAACTCTTCCAGGGAATCAATCCTGTAATCATCCATACACCCGGACAGCCATTCCTGCGGAAAAGGATTGCTCATAGCCATTTCATATAATTTCTGTATCAGGTTTCCCAGATTTTCATCTGACTTTCCTGTTGCAAAGCATTCCACGAATTTCTGAAACTTTTCATCTTTTTTGGCATAATATTCTTCAAGCAGTGCTTTCACAACATCTCCTCGCAGAAGCTTCAGTTCCCCCTCATCTGCCGTCCGATATCCCGGATCCAGTCCGATCAGATGAAAGTAATTCCGGATAATATAGGCACAGAAACCATCAATAGTTGTAATCTGTGCAGTATGAAGCAGGGTTGTCTGTCTCTGCAGATGCTCATTATCGGGATCCTCACAGAGTGCTTTTTCAATAGCTGCCGAGATCCTCTCTTTCATTTCACCTGCTGCCGCTCTTGTAAATGTCATGATCAGCAGTCTGTCAATATCCACAGGGTGTTCTTTATCTGTTATCTTACTCAGGATACGTTCTACCAGTACTGCCGTTTTTCCGGACCCGGCTGCCGCACTGACCAGAATATTTCTGTCCCGCAGCCGTATAACCTCCTGCTGCTCCTTTGTCCACTGTACGCCCATCTTATTCTGCCTCCCTGTCAAATGCTTTCCATAATTCCTCATCAGAGAAGTTTTTCAGTCTGCGGAATTCATATCCTGACAGCCTGCGATCAAATCCGCATACCGTCATATACGGACAATAAGTACACGCATTCTTTTTTCCGAGCTCATAGGGAGAAACCTCTGCATCTCCCTCCAGAATAGAACTTCTTATCTTCTCAATCTTCGTCCTTACATACCGTCCAAGCACTGCGAACTGTGTTCTGTCTGCCACAGAAGAATTTTTGCGAAAGCTTCCGTCCTTATTAAATGCGACAGGAATGGAGCCAAGACTGCTGTCCATCCTGTACACAAGCTCCGGATCTGCCTGAACCAGCCCATTCATCTTCAGTTCTTTCATAAGACCTGCACTGACTGCTTCCACATCCGCATCTATCTTCTCCTGGATCATAGGATCCTTGATATTGTAATAGAAAACTCCCGCAGGAATAATCTCCTTATCCGGATATTTCTTCTGCTCTACACGCAGAGCACCATCCAGATAGATCATCAGCTGTAACTGCAGGCCATGATACAGATAAACCAGGTCAAAGGATGTATTTCCGGTTTTATAATCAATCACCTTCACATACACCTTATTCTGATCTTCCATGATATCTACTCTGTCAATTCGTCCTCCCCCGAAGGTTACCTCAAAGCCTTCCGGCTGAAATTCTCCCTGTTCCAGCTGTTTCTGAAGTGCCCATACCGTCCTTCTGAGGATTCTCCTTGTTCTCTCGATCATATATTCATTCCTGGCACTGCTTTTGAGCACCGTGTTTCCATAATCTGCCACAATATTATCCAGACACCGGTCCGCAATCTCATTCCGTTCCTGTTCTGTCAGCTCTGTCCATTTCATGCCTCTTTTTCGCACTTCTTCTGCAAAGCTTTCCAGTGCTTCATGCATAACATTTCCCATATCCATAGGTTTAAACTCATATTCCACACGCTCGGTAAGCTTCATTCCATACTGAAGGAAATGTGCAAATGCACAGGCTGCAAAACGTTCCAGTCTGGTAGCACTGTAAGGTGAAACCTCTCCGTATAATGCCTTCGCCACACTCTGGCTGATAATGTCCTCTGGTTTTCCGGCAAAAGCCGACTGTACCAGCTTCTGTACTCTGCTTCTGTATTCCGGATTCCGCAGATACCAGCTGTAAAGCTCTCCAAACATTGCATCCGTCTCATCTGCCTGCTCCAGAATATCCTCATGTTCTTTCTCTGTCTCCTGTACCAGCTTCTCCAGAAACAGATCAATCCCTGCTTCCGGATTTTCCGGATAATAATAATTGTTTATAGAATTTTTATGGGGTCTGACCCCGGCTCCGCCCTCAATTTCCAGCTTCGGATACAGACTGCGTATACTCCCAATCAGATATGCCGGACTTATACCTTCTCCTTTTGCATTTGTATCACTGCAGGAAAGGATCAGCTTTTCTCCCGGTTTCGTCATATTCAGATACAGATAAAACCTCTGCACATTCATCAGTTCTTTAGGCCCCGGTGCCAGTTCCACTCCCTGCTCCTGAAAGAAATCTCTGTCAAGCTCTGATAAGATTCCGCCTGTCTGTGTGCTCTTTGGGATATTTCCCTCATTCACGCCAACAAAGAACAACGCCTTAATCTCCTTTAAGCGGGATCGTTCCATATCACCCACCATTACCTGATCTATGCTCGGCGGAATCAGCGCTACTTTTGCCTGAGAAAGTCCTGATTCCAGAAGCTGTCGGAACTCCTGTCTGTTTACCGTTTCTTCGCCAAGAATCTCAACCATCTTATCCAGCAGGTCCATCACAATTCCATAAATCTGGTTATATTCTTTTTCCATTGCTTTATCGCCTGACTCTTTAAACTTTCGCTCCTGTCGTTTCAGTTTCTGCCAGACATTGCTTTTTTGGATAAACTCATAGAGAATCCGGCAGTACTCTTCCACTGTCTTCTTACCGGAACCAAATCCCTGCGCAAGTTCCCTTACTTCTTCCGCAAAGATTTCTCTGATCTCATTCAGTTCCTGTATCTTCTCCGCTTCCATTCCTCTGTATATACGAACCCATTTTTCAGACCATTTCTTATATCCCCGGATTCCCAGCGCCAGCACGTAATTCTCCAGCTTATCAGCCTGTTCTCTGGTAACTTCTGACATCCCGCATCTGAGATAACGGAAAACACTCTCATAAGGAAATCCCTGTACCGCCATCTCCATGGCAGCGCGCAGATACTCCACAAAAGGATTCATCATTACCGAGTGCTTCTCGTCAATAAAATATGGAATATCTGCCTCCTCAAATACCTGTGCTGCAAGTCTTGCATATTCTTCCAGATTTCCTGTGATCACTGCAATCTCACCATAGTGGTATCCGCAGGTACGCACAAGTTCTGACATCCTTCTGGCAGCCTCCCGCATTTCTTCAAGGGGGGATGGCGCAGTAAATATTTTTATCTCCTGCTGTTCTTCGGCGTACACGCCCTTTCTGTAGCGGAAGATATTTTTCTCCAGAAACTGTAAGGCAGGTGCCTGTGCAAACCGGGACTGTCCGGATGGTTTCAGATACACCGGATCCTCCAGATCTCTGGTCAGCCCTGCAAGTGTCCGTATCATCTGTTTGCTCATAAAGAAAAGCTGATAAGGTTTTCCCGGCGAAAAAGCATCCTCCCGTTCGTCCATAGTCACAGTAACACTTATTCGGTCAGCAATGACCAGAAGTTCCCTGAGCACATTGACCTGAATTGGCGTGAATCCGGTAAATCCATCAAAGAGAAATTCCGCTCCCTTAAGTTTTTCGGAAAAAGGAAGCTGTTTAAGCAGGACATCCATCACTTCTTCCCCTGTCATATAATGCCCCTTCAGGAATTCCCTGAATGACTGATAAAGGATTCCCACATCCTTAAGCTTCATTTCAAGTAATGGCTGATCTTTGGCCTTCTCTTTCATTTCCGCCAGATTCTCTTCTCTGATATCATACTGCATAAATTCTGACACCAGAGACTTCACCTCATCCAGGTATCCCGGCTTATTCATCTGGCTTCCCAGATAGGCAAGTTCCTTTCTGTGCTGCTGCACCATTTTCTGCAGCACCATGCTTTTTCCCGTATCTTCCAGAACCTTTCTGTTATCTCCGCCGGTTTCTTCAAATACACGGTACGCAAGACGTTCAAAGCTCAGGATGTCAATATTCAGGATTCCTTTTCCCGGGTGCATTTCCACCAGCGTCTTCTGTGTCTGCATGGTAAACTGCTCCGGAACAATAATATAGTAATTTCTCTCCGGGTGTTCCATGGACTCCCGGATTACTCTCTCATATGCAAAATAAGACTTTCCGGCACCGGAACTGCCGATAATAAACTGTAATGACATTCTTCTCTCCTTACTGTCGGTTACTCACATTCGTTGTTTCAGTATATCATAATTTAAGCACTTCTGTAATAGAATATACAAAACCATCCAGGAGGCGTGTACCATGAGTGCAAAAACAAAAATCATAGTCCTACATATGAAGGAAGTTATATACACCGGCATTTTCCTTCTTCTTGCTGTCATCCTGGCTATTGTACTTTTTTTCATGTTTGGACCCAGTCAGAAAAAAAGTGCCTCAGCCGATGCCAAAAGCCTGTACAAACCGGGAATTTATACTTCCTCCATCGACCTGAATGAAAACACCTTTGACCTGGAAGTAACCGTTGACTCTGACAGGGTAACTTCCATCCGTCTGGTAAATTTAAGTGAAAGCACTGCAGCCATGTTTCCTCTCATGGAACCGGCTCTGGAATCACTGGCCAGCCAGATCTATACCTCCCAGTCACTGGAAAATATCCAATATTCCGAAGATCAGAAGTATACTTCCATGATTCTTTTGAATGCAATTGAAACAGCACTGAAAAAAGCGGAGAACAATTGATCGTTCTCCGCTTCGCCATGCAAAATCACGCGGCTAAAATCCTCCACTCCGCTATGCGATTCTAAATATCCATATTTTCAAGCTGCTCCAGCCATACTCCTGCACTTGCATCACTTGGCATTCTCAGATCACCTCTCGGTGAAACCGCAACGCTTCCCACCTTCGGGCCATCCGGAAGGCAGGAACGTTTAAACTGCTGTGCAAAAAATCTCCAATAGAAGGTTTTCAGCCATTTGAAGATTGTCTCCTTATCATACATTCCTTCAAAAGTCTCACATGCCAGCCTGTAAATTTTCTCCGGTTCAAATCCTGCACGAAGCATATAGTACAGATAGAAATCGTGAAGTTCATAAGGTCCCACCAGATCTTCTGTCTTCTGTGCGATCTTGCCATCCTTAGGCGGCAGAAGCTCCGGACTTACCGGTGTATCCAGAATATCAAGAAGAACCTCTGTCAGCTTCTCATCTTTGCAGGTATCCGCATAATAACGTACAAGATGACGCACCAGAGTTTTCGGCACTGAAGCATTCACGCCGTACATGGACATATGGTCACCATTGTAGGTTGCCCATCCCAGAGCCAGCTCAGACAGATCTCCTGTTCCCACCAGAATCGAGCCATCCTGATTTGCACTGTCCATCAGGATCTGCGTTCTCTCTCTTGCCTGGCTGTTCTCATAAGTCACATCATGCACAGACGGATCATGAGCAATATCCCTGAAATGTACATTTACTGCTTCTTTGATATTAATCTCACTTAAAGTCGCACCCAGACACTGACTTAATTTGCAGGCATTCTGATAAGTTCTGTCTGTGGTTCCAAAGCATGGCATGGTAATACAGTGGATATCCTTTCTGTCCGCACCGGAAAGGTCAAAGGCTCTTGCGATCACAAGCAGTGCCAGTGTGGAATCCAGACCTCCGGAAAGTCCCACTGTTGCCTTATGGCAATGGATATGATCCATACGTTTCTTAAGTCCCATTGCCTGGATATTCAGAATTTCATCACAGCGCATATCCCTTTCTTCTTTTCGTGAAGGTACGAAAGGATACTGCGAATATTTTCTGGTCAGCTTTGTCTCTTCCACATTCAGATGGAAGCACACTTTAATGTGATCACTGTCGTCAGCCGGCTGATAAGTAGTCAGTCTTCTTCTCTCATCGTTCAGCCTCTGCACATCAATCTCACTGTATACAATACCATTGTGGAAACGTTTTCCTTCCGCAAGGATCACTCCATTCTCTGCGATCATATTCTGGCCGCCAAAGACCAGATCCTGTGTGGACTCACCTTCTCCTGCATTTGCATATACATATCCGCACACCAGACGTGCAGACTGTCCGGAAACAAGATCTCTGCGGTAGCTGTCCTTTCCGACCATCTCATTGCTGGCTGACAGATTCACGATCAGATTCGCTCCTGCCTGTGCATGGAGAACGCTTGGCGGCAGTGTCACCCATAAATCCTCGCAGATCTCTGCAGCTGCCACAAGCTCCGGCTCCTCCTCACAGATAAAAAGAATATCTGTTCCGAAAGGAACTCTCTTTCCCTCAATATCCACATATTCCAGACAGCCAAGACCTGATGCAAAATGGCGCTGCTCATAAAATTCTCCATAGTTTGGAAGATAAGTTTTCGGAACCAGCCCAATGATCTCGCCTCTGTTTAAAACTGCTGCCACATTATATAATTTTCCATGATTTCTGAAAGGCACACCTACAAAAACAAGGGCATCCACATCAGCAGTTTCCTTTGTGATCTTCAGCAAAGTTTCCCAGGCGCTGTCGAGAAGACGTCTCTGCAGGAAAAGATCCTGACAGGTATAGCCTGTGATACAAAGCTCCGGAAAAGTCATAACCTTCACATGTTCTTTCTCCATCTCATGGATCAGTCTGATAATCTCATTTCCATTGGCATTGCAGTCTGCAACTGTGATATAAGGTGTTGCGGCTGCTGTTTTGATATAACCGTTTTTCATTTTCTACCTCTTCTTCCCTGTGCTCCGGCAGATCTATCTGTCAGTACATTGGCGTCTCTTATTTACATTTACGCAGGATTTCTTTCAGTTCTTCCACTGTAAATTCATAATTCTTATTACAGAAATGGCAGTTCATCTCAATGGACTTACCTTCCTGGATCATTTCATTGAGTTCTTTTCTTCCGATGCTGATCAGGGCTTTCTCCACTCTTTCTCTGCTACAGTTACAGTAAAATTCCGTAGGAACTTTCTCATTGATCTCCATGTCAAAGCCCTCCAGGACTTTCTCAAGCAGACTCTCAGGAGTATGCCCCTCTTCCAGAAGATTTGTGACAGATGTGATTTTCTGCACATTTTCCTCAAGCTTCGCAATTGTGCTTTCTTCCGCAAACGGCATCAGCTGCACGATAAATCCGCCAGCCTGACGTACTGTATTGTCTTTATTCATAAGAACTCCAAGACCAACTGCTGACGGTACCTGTTCACTTGTAGCAAAATAATAGGTAAGATCTTCTGCGATCTCGCTGGTCTGAAGCGCAACCTGTCCAACATAAGGCTCTTTCAGTCCCATATCCTTGATCACGTTCATAAATCCTACACCGACAGCACCTGCAACATCCAGTTTTCCCTTGCTGTTCGCCGGGATACATACATCAGGATTTCCCACATATCCCTTTACACGACCTTTGGAATCTGCAGTCACAGTAATTCCTTCCAGAGGACCTCCTGCCTTAATCTGAAGTGTAAGGATATCCTTATCCCCCTTCATCATGGTACCCATCATGGCACCTGCTGTAAGAAGACGTCCCAGTGCTGCTGTGGCTACCGGGCTTGTATTGTGATCCTGTCTCGCTGTTTCTACTGTTTCTGTAGTAACTGCCGCAAATGCCCGAATCTGATCATTCGCTGCAATTGCTCTGATAATATAATCGTTCATTCGTTTATTACTCCTGTTATTTCTTTCATATTATTTTCATTTTGTCCATGGCTTAACATCAAATCAATAGCAATCCCCGTAAACAATGCATTAATTAAGAGGCCTGCTATAATCGCATCAATCCGCGCGATGTGTCTCAGGTTTCTCCGGAATCCTTCCATGATATCCGTTCTGTGCACTTTTTCCATGCTCTCTTGCAACAAAAGTCAGACGTTCACAGTTCTCATCACCCGGATTATGAGTATATGCATCACAGACTGCCACCAGTTCCATTCCTGCTTTCACAATCATAGCCTTGATTGCTTCTATGGAATATGCTTTCTGTACATGTTCCTCCTCACACTTCTCATACAATCCGTCTTCTCTCGGAAGAAAAAGTGCCAGTTCATATACATTCAGGGCATTTTCCCTGTCATAACTGTTCTCCCAGATAAAACTTCCGTCCTCTCTATCCTCAGCAATAGTCGTATCACCGATCACATCCCGGTATTTATGGATCGTATTCATATCAAAAATGAACAGCCCGCCCGGATCCAGATAATTATTTACCAGTGCAAAAAGATACTCCAGATCTTCCTCGTCCGTCAGATAATTCATACTGTCACAGACACTGATCACAGCACGAACCGTACCATATAACTCAAAATCCTGCATATCCTGCAAAAGATACAGAATATCATGACCGGATTCTGCCCGCTTCTCCATAGCCTCTGCAAGCATCTCCTCAGAATTATCGATACCGATCATATCATATCCGGCATCTGCAAGCATCTCTGTCACAGTACCTGTTCCACATCCCAACTCCAGAACCAGACCATCCCTGATCCCGTCCTGAGCCAGTGTTTCTATAATATAGTCTGCCCATTCACGATAGTTTACATTATCCATGAAAACATCATAAACACCGGCAAATCTTCCATATGATTCCATTCATCAGCCCTCATTATCTACCTGTTTTACTGTTCACTCCGTTCACAGTAACACATATTTTCCCTGCTATTCTACCACAACATCCGTTCTTATGTAAATAACAGGTTGGTCTCTGTCAGCGCAAAAAAGGACGACTGTTTTTTACAGCAGCCGTCCTTTTCAACTTTTCTGTTACTGATTCTTAGGCATATAGCGGACATACGCCGGTTCTCCATGATAGTAATAGTCAACGCCATTCTCATCATAAACGTCCTCACCATTAGCAAAATCATAGGTATTTCCGTCATCATCACACCATGTACCGTCACCGTTCGGATAAATTACAAGCGGATATCCGTCGGAGTTTCTGTAAATAGTTCTTGTCTGATCTGTATCATAGTCCGGATCATCTGTTCCTACAGGTGTTCCATCTGCATAATATCCATTGGAGGAACCATCGTCATAATCATAAGATCCGTCACTGCTGCTATCAGAAGTATAGTCTGATGAACTGTAATCTGATGAACCGTCCGATGAAGTATCACTGTAAGAACCGTCTGTACCTGCTGAAGAGCTTCCATCTGATGAACTGCCGGATGCTGTTCCGTCTGTACCTGCAGCCGCTGTTCCTGTAGTTCCTGAAGTACCGTCCGCAGTTGTACCTGCTGTAGTTCCTGAAGTTTTTCCTGTTGCTGCTGCTTTCAGTACAGAATCACCGGAAATAGTGAATGAATCAACAGAAGTCTTGATTCCTGCCAGTGCTTTCTCATCCTTTACAGAACCTGCAACACTGTAAAATTCTGTTGTATTATCTGTGAAATATTTATTTACAACATATTTATAGTCACTCTTATCAGTGAGGTAATGAACTGTATAGCTGTAAACATTTACACCGCTGACTTCCTCTGATTTATAATCCTGGATCTCAAAATCTGTACCTTCTACAAGATTATCTGCCTTTACAAGTGCAGAGGCTGTATCCTGTGAGCTTGGAATGATCGCCACAGACATATCCTCCTCACCGGAACCATGCAGGATCAGGAGTTTACCCTGTTTCGGTGACTCGAAGCTTAACATATCGTCAGAATCTGATTTATTCGCCCATGTCGCATCCGGAAGTTTAATGGATACTGCTTTGTTCTTAGATGTATAGGTAGTATTCTGGGCATTGGCCGGTGCAGGGGTAGGAGTTGCTTTCGCTGCTTTGGTTGGCTCCGGTGTAGGAGTTACCTGTACCACACTTGAATCCTCATCACTGCCGCCTCCAAAGTTACATGCAGTCATGGAAACAGATAATACAGTTGTTAAGGCCAATAACATTAGTACTCTTTTATTTTTCATAATATCCTCCTTAGAATAGATATATAGTCTTCAGGTAATATTTGATATCAGTTCAGGAGAGGAAACCTCTCTCTGATATTATTATAACTGTTCCGTACTTTATAAAATATGATGTCAGGGTCAAAAGATATTTTGCCCCTAACATTATATATTTTACAATTTCATTACATAGATGTCAATGTCGATTTCTCAGCCTTCTGCGATTTGCATAGTCTGTCATAACGCCATTTTTCTGCTTCATCATACCATTTATCTTTTTTTCTCTGTAACTGAGAGATTACTTGTTACTGTTCACACACCACTATCCCGAAACATACAAGCCAAAATCCCATTGCCGCAGGCAATCTGGAATGAATTTTGGCTACGTTACTGTGAACGGAGTGAACAGTAACGATTACTTTTTTATTTTTCCACTTCATACATATGCAGTTCATGAAGGGCTCTTGTTGCAGCGATATATCTCGCCTGACGCACAAGCGGGCTCTGATCTTTCTGCGGAAATACTGCAAATACCTGATCAAATTCCAGACCTTTTGCCAGATAGAATGTCGTAACTGTAAGACCTTTCTTAAAGCTTGTGCTGTTTCTGTCCAGATAAGACAGACGTTCTTTTATATCAAATCCTTTTTCTCCCAGAATTTCCTTCAGAAGAAGCCACATATGTTCTGCTTCTTTCTCTGTACGCAGGACAACCGCTGCTGTTTCATATTCTTCTTCGCCGAGTTTCAGAGTTTCTGCAATCTCTTCCGCAGCATGGCTCATATTTGCAAATATTTTCTCCTCCACCGGAGCACCATGACGTTCAAAGAGTTCCATATCTTCAATACCCGCAAGCTGATTTGCATAAGACGCAATCTCTATGGTGTTACGGTAACTCTTATTCATAATGATCTTGTGGATATCCCTCCCGAAAATCTTCGGCAGAAATTTCAGCACATCCTGCTGTTTATCATCCATAGTCTGTGCCCGGTCACCCAGGATCGTCATTCTGCAGGAGAAAATCCTCTGCAGAATTTCATACTGAAGCCTTGAGTAATCCTGCATCTCATCTACCACCAGATGCTTGATATTGCTTCTTCCCTGCTGGCTCTGCAAACGATATTTCAGGTAAAGAACAGGATAAACATCCTCATATTTCAGCTTTCTTTTCTCATAAGAAACACGCGGAAGTCCTGTGTATCCATTTTCTTTCAGGAACTGACTGTAGATCACATAAAGATCTCTGGTCACATACAGCTTCATGAATTTCTCACGGATCAGGTCTTTCTCATCATCCGCCAGATCACGATTCCTCAGGGTTTCCACCTCGTCAATGAAATAATCTGCCACTGCATCCATTCTTGAAAGAAGCGGAAAATCCTGGAATTTAAAATAGAACAGTTCAATAATCTCTGATTCTGTCTTTACAAATCCCTTATATTCCACATCTTTAAAATTCATCAGCCGGTCTTCCAGTTCCACCAGATAGCGTTCCATAAGATTTATAAATTCCATGGACTGTTTCTCCTCTGCAAGAGAAGCTTTCTGCGGAAAACGGATTCTGCGTTCAATTTCATCATAGCGGTCTTCGCAGTCAGAAACTGTATCCCTAAGCTGCTTATAGGCAAAAAGATCAAAGCTCATTTCCTTAATATTCTCTTCTCCCAGTTCAGGAAGGATATGGGAAATGTAATCGGAAAACACTCCATTTGGCGACAGGATCAGAATATTGGAAGACTTCAGATTCTGTCTGTCATGGTAGAGAAGATAGGCGATCCTGTGAAGCGCCACGGAAGTTTTCCCGCTTCCTGCTGCACCCTGGATCACCATGATCCTGTCTTTGGTATTTCGGATAATGGCATTCTGCTCCTTTTGAATGGTACGGATAATGTTCTTAAGCTGTACCTCACCGTTACTTCCCAGCTCTGCTTTCAGGATCTCATCATCGATCTTCACATCACTCTCAAATTCGTAGATCATTTTTCCGTTGCGGATCTTATACTGCCATTTCGAAGCAACCTCGCCATGGATTTCACCCATGGGAGCCTCATAAGAAGCCGGTCCTTTGTCATAGTCATAAAACAGACCGCTTACCGGAGCACGCCAGTCGTATACTAATGGAATATGCCCTGCTTTCTCTGCGAAATTTCCAATTCCAATATAAAAGATCTCCGGTTCGTCCTCTCCTTCGTAAATGAAATCCACTCTTCCGAAGAATGGAGAATCTGCCATTCTGCGAAATCTCTGTTTCAGAATCAGCTGCTCTTCATTTGCGGAAATCTGGCGGAACAATGCCTGCTGATTATCATAATTCTCATAACCATACTGGTCCATCTCTGTATAATTTTCCCAGTAATACTCATGCATTCCCTCAATCTCTTTCTGGCCTTCCACCAGAGAAAGGCTAATTTCTGTGATACGTTCTTTTAATTTTTCCAGCACATAGCCCAGATATTCTCTGCCGTTTTTCTTATCTGTCATATTGTTGATATCCTCTGATATTTGCAACTGTTCAGCAACTTCACAGTTACAATACTCCTTATTATTGTTATCATTTTCTCTTGTTATTATGATGATAAAATATATCAATTTTCGTAGATTGGTTTTTAATTATAACATATTCCCCTCTTACAGAAAAGACAAAAATCCGGCAAAAATCCCTCAGCCGGTATCTGTGTGATCCTATATCTTCCTGGCGAAGGAAATATCTGCATTAGCCTGGAGCCGGATATATTCTCTTTCACAAATACCCCTGAGGGATTGTAACTTTATATTTTAGGCAGTTGCCTTATTCTCAAACTGGCTGTTATACAGGTCTGCATAGAAGCCTTTCTTAGACAGAAGCTCTTCATGATTTCCCTGCTCGATAATGTCACCGTCTTTCATAACCAGGATCAGGTCTGCATCCTTGATGGTAGAAAGTCTGTGTGCGATCACAAAGCTGGTTCTGCCCTTCATCAGATTGTCCATGGCTTTCTGGATACGTACTTCGGTTCTGGTATCTACAGAGGAGGTTGCCTCATCCAGGATCAGGATCTTATTATTGGCAAGAATTGCCCTGGCAATAGTGAGAAGCTGTTTCTGTCCCTGGGAAATATTACTGGTTTCTTCATCCAGAACCATGTCATAGCCGCCCGGCTGCTGCATGATAAAGTTGTGCACATGGGCTGCCTTTGCTGCTGCGATCACCTCTTCATCTGTAGCATCCAGACGTCCGTAACGGATATTTTCCATAATGGTTCCTGAGAACAGCCAGGTATCCTGAAGCACCATACCAAACATCTCTCTCAGACTACTTCTGTTAAAGTCTTTGATGTCATAACCGTCTACCTTAATACTTCCGCCATTGAGATCATAGAATCTCATGAGCAGTTTCACCATAGTTGTCTTTCCTGCACCTGTGGGACCTACAATGGCAATCTTCTGGCCATCCTTCACATCTGCAGAGAAATCATTGATAATGATCTTATCCGGATTGTAACCGAATTTTACATGTTCAAACTGTACATCTCCTGTAAGTGTATTAACATCTACAGGGTTCTTCTCATTCTGACTCTCTTCCGGCTCCTCCAGGAATTCAAATACTCGTTCGGAAGCTGCTGCTGAGGACTGTAACAGGTTTGTAACCTGTGCGATCTGCTGGATTGGCTGTGTAAAATTACGGATGTACTGGAAGAAGGACTGGATATCACCGACTTCAATACTTTTTTTGATTACAAACACGCCACCTAAGAGAGCTACCATTACATATCCAAGGTTACCTACAAACTGCATGATCGGCATCATCATTCCTGAGAAGAACTGAGATTTCCATGCAGATTCATAAAGCTTCTGATTATCTTTCTCAAATTCTTCTACTACATCATTCTCTTTGTTGAAAACCCGGACCACATTATGACCACCGAAGTTTTCTTCGATCTGACCGTTTACTTTACCCAGATAGCTCTGCTGATCCTGGAAGTATTTCTGGGAATGCTTCATGACAGTCTGGATGATGAACATGGAAACCGGCAGGATCAGAAGTGCTGCCAGAGTCATCCACACATTGATGGAAAGCATCATAATAAATACACCGATCAGGGTTGTCACTGATGTGATCAGCTGTGTCAGACTCTGGTTCAGACTCATCTGCAGAGTATCCACATCATTGGTGATACGGGAGAGGATCTCACCGTTTGTTCTGCTCTCATAATAGTTCAGAGGCAGTCTGTTGATTTTCTTTGAAATATCTTTTCTCAGATTATAGGTGACATCATTGGAGATCCCTGACATTACGAATCCCTGTACAAAGGAAAAGCATGCACTTAACACATATAATCCAAGTGTCCATAACAGGATCATCCCGATCTTTCCGAAGTCAATTTCACCGGTTCCGTTTACCTTGGCAACCAGGCCGTTAAACAGCTCTGTGGTCGCCTTACCTAAAATCTTAGGCCCTACAATACTAAACACAGTTCCCGCTACTGCAAAGATAAACATCAGTATAAAGCGGAATTTATATCGTCCCATATAACGGAAAAGCTTAGCCATGGAGCCCTTGAAGTCTTTCGCCTTTTCGCCGGACATCATACGTCCATGTCCTCCCATAGGACCTCTTCTTCTCTGTTCGCTCATGCCAGTTCCTCCTCTGATAACTGAGATCTTGCAATCTGCTGATATACCTCACAATTTGCCATCAGTTCCTTATGAGTTCCAATACCTGCCATATGTCCGTCGTCCAGTACAATGATCTGGTCTGCACCAAGGATAGTACTGATCCTCTGGGCAACGATTACGGTAGTTGCGTCCTTGGTGTACTCCTTCAATGCCTTTCTTAACTGACTGTCAGTCTTAAAGTCAAGGGCAGAGAAGCTGTCATCAAAGATAAAGATTTCCGGATCCTTTGCAATGGCTCTGGCAATGGACAGACGCTGTTTCTGTCCGCCCGAAACATTGGTACCTCCCTGTGATACAGGGGATTCATATTTCTCCGGTTTGGTATCAATAAATTCTGTAGCCTGTGCAACCTCTGCTGCTTCCTTTACCTGTGCATCAGTGATTTCCGGCTTACCATAGCGGATGTTTGAATCAATGGTACCTGAGAAAAGTACACCCTTCTGCGGCACATATCCCAGCTTATCACGAAGCTCTTTCTGAGTCATGTCACGGACATCCACACCATCCACTTTAACAGAACCCTTTGTCACATCATAGTATCTTGGGATCAGATTGATCAGGGTACTTTTACCACTTCCTGTACTTCCGATCACTGCAATCGTCTGACCTTTCTTTGCTTTAAAGGAAATGTCTGTCAGTACATTCTCACCTGCTTCCGGGTAAGCAAAGGATACATGGTCAAATTCGATCTCACCTTTCACACTTTCTGACGGATGTACCGGAGTTTCCGGATCCTGAATGGAAACCTCTGTTTTCAGAACCTCATCAATACGAAGCGCTGCAACATTTGCTCTCGGGAGCATAATAGACATTGCAGTGATCATCAGGAAGGACATAATGATCTGCATTGCATACTGGATAAATGCCATAACATTACCAACCTGCATGGTTCCGTTGTCTACTGCATGGGCACCACTGTAAATAATAAGTACAGATACTCCGTTCATGATCAACATCATAATGGGCATCATAAAAGTCATACATCTGTTGACAAACAGGTTTGTTTTTGTCAGATCCAGGTTCGCTTTCTCAAAACGATCTTCCTCATGCTTCTCACGGCTGAATGCACGGATAACAGGAATACCTGTCAGAATCTCACGGGATACCAGATTCAGTCTGTCGATCAGAGTCTGTAAGATAGTGAATTTTGGCATTGCCACCTGGAACAGCACAAAGATCACAATCAGGATCAGACCAACTGCCACACCAAGGATCCATGTCATGGAAGAATCTGTGTTTAATACCTTGAGCACTCCACCAATACCAAGGATCGGCGCGTACAGAACAATGCGGAACATCATTGCCATAACCTGCTGTACCTGCTGCACATCATTGGTGCTTCGTGTGATCAGGGATGCTGTGGAGAATTTATGATATTCTCTGCTGGAAAAGCTCATAACCTTGCGGTAAATGCTGTTTCTCAGGTCATGACCAAGTCTGCCTGCCACTCTGGCCGAAATAAATGTGACGCTGATTGCTGCCAGCATGATCACCAGTGCCATGGCAAGCATTCTGATACCTGACATCAGGATGTAATGCATCTGAATGGCATCCACATCTTTTCCCAGTGCTTCATATTCTGAAGCAACAAAGGAAACACCAGCCTGTGTCACAATAGACTCCGGCATATCTTTCAGCTTCTCATCCATCTGACTCATAATCTGCTGTACTGCTTCTTCCGGCATCTGTGCCAGTGCTGTCAACGGGTCTGTTCCCTCCGGAAGGCCCATCTGTGCAGCCATTGCCTGCCCCTGCTCACTGTCTTCGGAAAAGGCAGCTACCATCATCATTGCCTTTGAGAAATCCTCATTTAAATTCTCTCTGGTTTCTTTGGAAATATCATCGTTTAATAACCAGGTATCATCTTCCTGTGTATAATTCTGTGAAACTTCCTTTTTCTGATCCTCATCCATAAAAATCTGAAGATTCTGCAGGGTTGAATCCCGAAGCTTATCCGGCACACTGTCTTCAATACCTTTCTGCTGGATACCTACATTAATGATCTTGGAGGTATAATCCGGCAGGGAAAGATCACAGTACGCCTGCAGAAACAGAAGTGCTATGATCAGGACAATGTATCCCGCTGATTTCTTCAGATATTTCATCAGTTTAATCATTGCTTGATTCCCTCTTTTCCTATTTTTAATATGTATGTCTGTTTAAACTCACGTGTCAGTTCTTTCACAGACAATATTATTTTTTATCTGAACATGCTGATACAGTTTTCTCAATCTGCTCCATCATGTATTTTTCAGTTTCTACCTGTTGACAGGTATCTCCGAAATATTATCCAGAATCTGCCCAAAAAACCTTCGTAAAAGACATAGCTCTGCTTCGCTGAAATTGCTGAACATCACTTTCTCCACAGCTTTGCTTTCCTGCTGGAGCTCCTCCACGATTTTTCTTCCGTTTTCTGTCAGATATACACGCATGATGCGTTGATCTTTATCATCACGTTTCCTGCAGACAATGTCTGCTTTCTCCAGACGCTGGATACTTACATTTACAGTGGGCGGTGTTACACCCATCCACTCTGCAATCTCCTTCTGGCTGCAGCCGTTATGTCTGTATACGATCATAATGATCGGCATCTGTCCCTGTTGGATACCGATTTCCCGTATACGCTGCATACATCTCATACCATATTGGCGGTTGATCTCCATAAAGAGCGCAGGCATGCTTTTCTCTTCTCGTTTTTCTTTCTTCTCCTCTTCCGGGCACCACATAACTTCACTCCTTTCCGGCCTCTGTCCTCTTTCAGGTCTGATATTATTCTTTAATTAGCCTGACTAATCATATATAATATACTTTTAGACAAAAAATGCAAGTGTTTTTTGTGCAGTTTATAATTATTTTAGATTTAGCTTTGATATTTCCAATTTGTAAATATTCAATTTTATTTTGCCTGGCTAATTTTTTTCATCTCAGGTCGAATAAAATTTCCAATACTCTTCAAGCTCTATCTCTGCATAACTTCTTTATAAAATTCTATAAACACATTAATTGCCGGAGACCGCCATTTATTTTTGTGGAGCAGCAATTGTGTCCATACAGTTACCGGGCAGCCGGCAACATCCAGTCTTTTAATCTGTCCGTCTTTCACATATTTCTCCGAAATAAAATCCGGAAGAAAGGAAAGCAGGCTGCTGTTTTTTACCAGTTCACATATCTGAAGCGGATTTCCGATTTCAAGAACCGGACGGATTTCCAGTGATTGGGACGCAAGGGTTTCATTCAGTATTTTTCTGTAGCTCATGGCTTGTTCTGTTAACACAAACTCATTCTGAGAAATTTCACTTAATTTCCATGAACAGCCTGCAACAGGATTATCAGCCGCTACAATAAAATGTACCTGTTCTTCCTGTTCCGCACAAATAATAAAATCCGAATCATAAATATGCCTGTCCAGAGTAAAAACCAGATCTGTTTCGTTCTTCCGCAATTTATCAAACATCTGCTCTGTACCGTTTTCTGTTATCTCCACTTTTATTTCCGGATACTGATGATGAAAACGCAGAAAATCATTTTTAAAATATCTGCTGCAGACAGAACTGGACATAGACAACCGAATCTCGCCTTCAATGCTTTCAGCCGAATTCAGCGAATCGAGCATTTTTGCCTGTGCCTTCAGAATGTTTCGAGCCTGCTGCAAAACTAAAACTCCCTTTTCCGTAAGATTGATTTTATGATAATAACGGTCAAACAGCCTGACATCAAGTTCCTTTTCCAGTTGTTTAATCTGTGAAGAAACTGTAGACTGCGTATATCCCAGTTCCTTTGCAGCAGCCGAAAATCCGGAATATTCACATACTGCAATAAAAGTTTTTAACACATTTGTATCCATTTCTCGTTCCTTTCCCATATTTTTTTCAATATTTTCCCATCAAAACGCAGAAGCGTTATTTTTCTTATACAAACGATATTTTCAATAATATACAACAAAACAATCAATTTTACAAATATTGTTTTTTATCTTATAATATCCCTTATATGAACTTCTGAAGGGAGCGTTATCTTATGAAACGTGAACAGCTTGGAAGCCGGCTTGGCTTCATTATGCTTTCCGCCGGCTGCGCCATTGGCTGCGGAAATGTGTGGAAATTCCCGTGGATGTGCGGGCAAAATGGCGGTGGCAGCTTTATGCTGATCTATCTTCTGTGTCTGGTCATCCTGGGAATCCCGGCTCTTGTGTTGGAATTTTCCATCGGAAGAGCGGCTCAGACAAGTCCCCTTTTCATGTACCGTAAGCTGGAAAAGCCAGGACAGAAATGGGGGATTTTCGGTTGGTTCTGTCTGCTTGGCAACATTGCCCTGATGGCATTTTACACTGTTGTCTGCGGCTGGATCATTTATTATTTTGTACAGTTTCTCAGAGGTAAAAATGGTTCACTGGGATTTTCAGCCATGATCTCCTCTCCCTCTGTGAATGTATTCTTCTTACTGGTCACTGTAGTCATTGCATTTTTCATCCTTTCCTTCAATCTTCAGGGAGGACTGGAGCGTGTGACAAAATATATGATGTCTGCACTGCTGGTGCTAATGCTTGCTCTCGCTGTACACAGTCTTTTTCTGAAAGGCTCTGGTGAGGGAATGACCTTTTATCTGAAACCGGATTTCTCGAAGATCGATGGTTCGGTAATTGTAGGGGCAATGAACCAGGCATTCTTTACTTTATCTACAGGTATGGGTGGCATGGCTATCTTTGGCAGCTATATTGGTAAAGAGCATTCTCTAATGGGGGAAGCTATTCATGTGATCACACTGGACACACTGGTTGCTTTTCTGGCAGGAGTTATTATTTTCCCTGCATGCTTTACCTTTGATCTGGAAGTAAATGCAGGTCCGAGCCTTCTGTTTGATACAATGGCAGCAGTTTTTAACAACATGTCCGGAGGTCGCATCTGGGGTTCCTTATTCTTCCTGTTCATGGTATTTGCAGCTATGTCAACAGTTCTGGGAGTGTGCGAAAACATCCTGGCAATGATACGTGAGCTTACCGGCTGGTCCCGTCCAAAAGGCAGCGTGGTCTGCGGCACAGGTGTCTTTCTTCTGGCACTTACCACAGCCCTTGGTTTCAGCGTTTTCCACTTCCAGCCATTTGCCGAAGGAACTACCTGGCTTGATTTCTGGGATTTTATTGTTTCCAACAATATTTTACCCCTTGGCTCTCTCATCCTTGCACTCTTCTGCTGTAATAAGTTCGGCTGGGGATGGGATAACTTTATCAAAGAGAGCAATACCGGTAAGGGCTTAAAAGTACAGAAGTGGATGAAACCACTCTTCCGGTTTGTACTTCCGATTATGATTGCCTTTATCTATGTTTATGGTATGAGTACATTCAACTGGCGTTAAAATCAAAGTCGTTTACAGCAAGCGCCGGGCATTCCCAGATTGCTTTGCTGCTTACAAATATCTGCCTGGACTTGGCAAAAAAATAAGCTCCGTGGATTTTTCTTTTATCCACAGAGCTTATTTTCTTTGTCAGGCGGATATTCGCAATCCGCTCCGCTATTTACTTGATTCGGTTAAATCAGACAGATAAATCTCCCTCTGATCAGTGAACCTTCTGATCCAGCATTCTCCGGATCAGCTCAATTGTATCCTTCAGTCCATAGTTGGCACTGTTGATACACAAATCATAATTCTCCGGTTTTCCCCATTTCTCACCGGTATAAAATTCATAATATTTCTTATGCTGCTTATCCATCTGCTTCAGAAAACGTACTGCCTGTTTCAGATTCATATTACGGATATCCATAACGTGCTGCACACGAACCTGGAACGGAGCACTGATAAACAGACTGATATGAGGAATATGATTATTCTTAAGAATCGCATCTGCGCAACGTCCCATGATCACGCAGTCTTCACTCTTTGCCAGTTCACAGATCAGATCACTCATATTGAAAAATACTGCGTCCTGCTTCGGAAGTCCATGATAACGATTGAATTCCCTGAACCAGGTTTTCAGATCTGTGTGTTTTTTCTTTCTGTATTTATCAAACCCTTCAAAATTACCAGTATCACTGACTGCATTTTTGTCTGCCTGCAGACGCTTCATAACCTGATCAAAAATTTCTGCATCATAATAGTTGATCTGAAGCTGATCCGCCAGTTCAAATCCGATATCATTACCGCCACTTCCCTGTGTACGGCTGATACAGATGATCAGATGATCATTTTCGGAAATCTCATTCTGGCGTCTTGCGATCAGATTATTCAGACTGATACGTTCTTTATCTACAATATCTGTCTGTCCAAATGTATCCGGAAGACTTTCAATCTCTTTCAGAATACTGTCATACTCTATCATAAGACGTCTTCTCTCGCTCTTATCCCTGATGGTACGGGCCATGTTACTGATCAGCGCCAGTTCACTTCTGAGCAGATGTCCGTCCGGCTTGGTATACATCAGTGCTGCCAGATGACGGAGAGTTGTTTCTTTTTGTCCTGTAAATGTACGTCCCAGAGAGGAACCCACACATTTATAAACTTCTTCGTCCAGGTTATAAATGCGTATTGCAAGTTCTTTACATTTTTCCTGATTATCCTGCATAATGATCCTCCCTCCTTATAAAAAGAATACAAACATATCAATAACAAACACCGGAATCAGAAATGCCACAGACCAGAGCATATATCCGAAGAATGACGGCATCTTCACACCGTTCTCATCAGAGATTGCCTTTACCATAAAGTTCGGGGCATTTCCGATATAAGTGTTGGCACCCATGAATACCGCACCACAGGAAATGGCAGACAGAATCTTGGTAGGTACTGTTCCCAGTGTGGTTGTGATTCCATTTGTAAATGCCAGCGTTCCGGCTGTTGTAAGGAATACCAGATAAGTAGGTGTGTTATCCAGGAAACTGGAAAGTGCACCTGTTGCCCAGAACATCTCTGCCGGTTCAGTAACTCCCAGATTCGGTCCTACAGCTTTCAGAAGCATCAATGCAGGCTGCATGGTGATAAAAATACCGATGAATAAAACCGCAACCTCCTGGATCGCACCCCAGGTAAAATGGTTCCTGATACGGATCTGCTTATCTGTTGTCTTAAAGGAAAGAAAAGCAGCAAGCAGAATGATCACGATTTCGATCAGAGCCGGGAATGTCAGGGTTACTTCTCCAAAGAGATGAATGCCTCTTACATTGCCTGCAGCATCCTGGAATGCGGACATTCCCGGAAGTACACCGCTTAAAATTACCGCGCCAACGATCATCACAAGGAAAATGATATTGTGCAGTCCATCCAGACGAAACTGAGTACCCGGTTTACGGATATCCGGTTTACGGCCATTTGCAATATCTTTTCTGTAGGAACGTTTATCAATCTGATAAAATACAAACAGCAGAATGACCATATTAAAGATCAGTACAGGGAACAGATGCAGGCTCCAGAAGAATGGAACACCTCGCATAAATCCCATTAACAGCGGCGGATCTCCAATCGGGGTAAGACATCCACCCATATTGGAAATCATGAAGATAAAGAAAATCATAATATGTCCTTTTCTCTTTCTCCATGAATTCATTTTAATTACCGGACGTACCATCAGCATACTGGCACCGGTGGTACCGATACAGCTTGCCAGAAGAGTTCCCAGTGCAAGCAGACCTACATTAACACGGGGGGAACCTGCGAAATCACCCTCCATGGTAATATTACCTGATACGCAGAACAGGCCGAATAACAGAATGATGAATGTAAGATAATCATTCACAATACAGTCCAGAACTGTCTCTGCAGTCTTTCCGGCTCCATAAACGAAAGCAAATGGAACCACCATCAGAATGATCCATAAGGCAACAACCAGTGGCTGATGAGACTCCCACCACTCCGCTTTCACCAGAGGCATCACTGCAATACATAACAAAAGCCCTGCAAAGGGAATGCAAAGCCATACAGGTACTGTAGATGGTGCTTTACTGCCTTCTGCCGCAAATACACTCAATGGACAAGCCAGAAGAACTGCAAAAAAAGCACCCAGTACGGTCACCAACTTTTTCAAAACTGCCACCTCCATATTGTATTTTCGTACAGCGCGATTATCATTCAGGAGATTTTTTTCATATACGTGTTTCTTCCTATTTAATATGCGCTTGTTTTTTACAGATGCAATTATATCATACAGCATACAAAAATCAATTGTGTGGATAGTGAATATTTATACTTTATTTCCTGTTTTTTTATACATTTTTTACATATTTCCTGATTATTTTCGTTTATATTTTAACGATTTAATCTTTATTACTGACATTTTTTTGTGCTGCCTTATCTATTTTTTAAAATTGTACTGATTTTGAAACACATGACCCAATAACTGCTCCGCAGTTTATCACTTTTGGGCAATTAAAGCAGGGAGCTTTCTTATATGCAATACGAAAAATGCTCCCCAACAGCAATTCCCGCTGTCAGAGAGCATTTCGCATATTTCTTATATGAACTGATTGGTTGCCTCATCATACTCATAATCGATGGAATGCATCTTCGCCACCAGTTCGTCTTTCTTCAATCCTCTGCATGTGCAGAGTGCTTCCAGGGAATCATAGTAATCCCTGAGCTGAGTATTCACATAACTCAGCAGAATCATTGGATCTTTGGGTATCATTTAGTTTCCGTCCTTTACCGTAACAATGAATTCCCCATTCTGAACATCCAGCACCAGAGTATCACCTGCGTGAACATCTCCGGACAAAATCTTTCTCGCCGCAAGAGTCTCTACATATTTCTGCAGATAGCGCTTCAACGGACGTGCACCATATACCGGGTCATAGCCATTCTCGATAACCTGATCCTTGGCTGTATCTGTCAGTTCCAGGGAAAGCTCCTGGTCTGCAAGACGTTTGTCAAGCTCGCCGACCATCAAGTCTACTATCTTACCAATATTGGATTTTGTCAAGGGCTTAAACATAATTATTTCATCCAGACGGTTCAGGAATTCCGGACGGAAATGGCCTCTCAGGTCATCCATAACCTGACTCTGAGCCTCAGGTTTGATCTCACCATTCTCATCAATACCATCCAACAGATACGGAGAACCGATGTTGGAAGTCATGATAAGAATTGTATTCTTAAAGTCAACTGTACGTCCTTGAGAATCTGTGATACGGCCATCATCCAGTACCTGCAGCAGTACGTTAAACACATCCGGATGTGCTTTCTCAATCTCATCGAAAAGTACAACACTGTATGGTTTACGGCGGACTGCCTCAGTAAGCTGGCCGCCCTCCTCATATCCTACATATCCCGGAGGCGCTCCGATCAGTCTGGATACAGAATACTTCTCCATGTATTCACTCATATCAATTCTGACCATATTCTGTTCATCATCAAACAGATTCTCTGCCAGAGTTTTGGCAAGCTCTGTCTTACCTACACCTGTAGGACCAAGGAACAGGAAGGAACCGATAGGTTTGGTCGGATCCTTGATGCCGGCTTTGGAACGAAGGATTGCATCTGTAACCCTCTTCACACCTTCATCCTGGCCTACAACTCTCTTGTGAAGCTGATCTTCCAGAGTGAGGAGTTTGGCTCTCTCGCCTTCTGTCAGTCTTGTTACAGGAATACCGGTCCATCTGGAAATGATCCTTGCGATCTCATCATCAGTAACTGCCTCATGAACCAGACTTCTGTCACTTTCTTTGACACTCTTCTCTTCGATTTCCAGCTGCTGCTGTAATTTCGGAAGTTCGCCGTACTGTAACTGTGCAGCCTTCTCCAGATCATAGTTCTGTTTTGCTTTCTGGATCTGCTTATTCACATCCTCAATCTGCTCACGAAGCTTCTGTAATTTCTCTACAGAATGCTTCTCATTGTCCCACTGTGCTTTCTGTGTATTAAAGGTATCACGAAGCTCTGCCAGCTCCTTCTGAAGTGTTTCCAAACGTTCCTTACTCAGGTTATCTGTCTCTTTCTTCAGTGCAGATTCCTCGATCTCCAGCTGCATGATCTTACGGCGCTGTTCATCCAGCTCTGAAGGCATGGAGTCCAGCTCTGTCTTGATCAGGGCACAGGCCTCATCCACCAGGTCAATAGCCTTATCAGGAAGAAAACGGTCTGTGATATATCTATGTGAAAGTGTAGCTGCTGCAACCAGTGCACTGTCTGTGATCTTAACACCATGGAAGACCTCATATCTCTCCTTCAGACCACGAAGGATGGAAATGGTATCCTCCACTGTAGGTTCATCTACCATAACAGGCTGGAAACGACGTTCCAGAGCGGCATCTTTCTCAATATACTGACGATACTCATCCAGAGTTGTAGCACCGATACAGTGAAGCTCACCTCTGGCAAGCATAGGTTTCAGCATATTGCTGGCATCCATAGCTCCGTCTGTCTTGCCTGCACCAACAATCAGATGTAACTCATCAATGAAAAGAATAATGTTTCCTTCACTCTTCTTTACTTCTTCAAGGACTGCTTTCAGACGTTCCTCAAACTCACCTCTGTATTTGGCACCTGCTACCAGAGCACCCATGTCCAGGGCAAAAATCTTCTTATCCTTCAGACCTTCCGGCACATCCTCTGCCACGATTCGCTGTGCAAGACCCTCGATTGCTGCTGTTTTACCTACACCAGGCTCACCGATAAGCACAGGATTGTTCTTGGTCTTACGTGAAAGGATTCTGATGATATTACGGATTTCTTCATCACGTCCGATCACAGGATCCAGCTTCTGGTTACGTGCCTTTTCAACTAAATCCTCGCCATATTTATTCAAAGTATCATAAGTAGCTTCCGGATTGTCACTGACTACACGCTGATTGCCTCGTACTGTAGAAAGTGCCTGCAGGAAACGCTCCTTAGTAATGCCAAATTCCTGAAACAGTTTCTTCATGCTTGGACTTGGATATCTCAACAAAGCAAGGAATAAATGCTCTACAGAGACATATTCATCACCCATTGCCTTGGCTTCATCCTCTGCACTGACCAGAGCCTTGTTCAGATACTGTCCGAAACGAAGCTCACCGCCGGATACCTTAACCTTAGCATCCAGTGCCTGATTCAGAGAATTTCTGAAATAATCCTTATCTATCTCCATCTTCTCGATCAGTTTAAGGATCAGGCTATCTTCCTGTTCCAGCAGAGCATATAAAAGATGCTCCTCTTCAATCTCCTGGTTGCCAAACTGATAAGCAACCTTCTCCAGATCCTGGACAGCCTGTACGGATTTCTGTGTAAATTTACTGATATTCATAGGCT
>ERZ826396.609-NODE-609-length-50555-cov-3.985446_pt1 | contig 50555 bp, 46 predicted proteins | sample MGYA00519926_ERZ826396 | MGnify/ENA primary metagenome ERZ826396 (study PRJEB31778, sample SAMEA3449230) | human gut metagenome | biome: human gut; feature: human-associated habitat; material: faeces | place: United Kingdom | collected 2010/2012 ... | reverse complement strand
CTGCGGCCGGCTGTATTTCTTTTCCCCGCAGGCCTGTGAAAAAATCGTGCGGGTTCTTAACGTTCCTGCTGGAAGTGTTCTCCCGTGTGTCCTGGCGGCGTTGTCTGACGCCCGCAGGGCGGAGTTCAGCCGCCAGGCGGGAGAATGCTTCCAACAGGAACGTTTAGAAACCACAGATTTTTGAAGCGGCCTGCGGGGAAAAGAAATACAGCCGGCCGCAGAGCCCTTGGCACCCCCTCATATAAGGCACAGGCTGTCTGCCGGGCAGGCCGGATAAATCGGAGCGCTGCAGAGGGATTTTCCATGCGAGCAATAACCGTTTACCTAAAGAAATCAATTTTGGATTGATTTTAGCACGGGAAAGTGGTAGGATAATTCCCGGAACATTGAATAACGGTTTTGCCCGGCGGGGAGCGCCGTCCGGGATTTTACGGTATGTTCCGGAATTTGGCCGGAGCGTGCGCAAAACAATATGCGAGGGAATCCGTGTTCCGGAGTGAGAGGATGCCAGAGAGCATCGACCACCATGCGGCAGAAGCTGCATGTATAGGAATGGAGGAAGAGAATGAAACAGGTCAATGTAAGGAAGCTTGCCCTCGCAGGTATCCTGGTAGCGGTGGGAATCGTGTGTTCGCCGCTGTCGATTCCGGTCGGCGCGTCAAAATGCGCTCCGGTTCAGCACTTCATCAACATCTTGGGAGGTGTGTTCTTAGGGCCCGCATATGCGGTGGGAATGGCGTTTGTCACGAGCCTGCTGCGCAACCTTCTGGGAACAGGAACACTGCTGGCGTTCCCGGGTTCTATGTGCGGTGCGTTTCTGTGCGGAATGCTTTATAAGTATGGAAAGCATCTGCCCTTTGCCTATCTGGGAGAACTGTTTGGAACATCCGTGATCGGCGGGCTGTTAAGCTGGCCGGTGGCCACATGGCTGATGGGAAGCGAGAGCGCAATATATGGCTTCATCTTTCCGTTTTTCGTGTCAAGCTGCGGCGGAACGATCCTGGCGGTGGTGCTGGTAACGGCTATGAAGCGGATGAAGGTGTTTGACATCTACCTGGGCAACCTGGAGCCGCAGGCAAAGCAGGGCGCAAAAGGCTGACGGCACATAAAGGTGCGGGAAGGCTTGACGGGAAAGGGCGTCTGAACGATAAAAAAGAATGATAAAACGGGGAGCTTGCGTATCAAGCAGGCTGAGAGTAAGCTGAATCGCTTTAACCCATAACCTGATTTGGATAATGCCAACGTAGGGAAACAGATGATGTATGTACGCGGGCATTTCCAATCGGGGTCCCGTTTTTTTTTGTGCCCGAATGTGCCCGGACTTAAGATACGGAGGAAGAGGGATGTTGAAGGAATGCCTGGAAAATGTGAGAAAAGCATCTCCGCTGATCCATAACATCACCAATTATGTGACCATTAATGATGTGGCGAACGTGCTGCTGGCCTGCGGAGCGAGCCCGATCATGTCGGATGAGGCAGAAGATGCCGCACAGATTACTTCAATCTGTGCGGGACTGAACATCAACCTGGGACAGCTTCATAAGAGCGGCGTGGAAGGAATGCGCCGGGCGGGAAAGAAAGCGGCGGAACTAGGCCATCCTGTGCTGCTGGATCCGGTGGGCGTGGGCGTAAGCGATTTTAGACGGGAAACGGCATACATGCTGATGCAGGAGATCCGCTTTTCAGCCATACGGGGTAATGCTTCTGAGATTCATGCGCTGGCAGAGGGACGTCGGTCGGCAAGAGGGGTCGATACGGACGCTGAGGTGGAGACAGGAACCGAAATGGAGCGGGAGGCGGCCTTCCTGAAGGCATTTTCCGCGCAGACGGGATGTGTGATCGCCATGACCGGCGCGGTTGACTTGGTAGCCGATGATTCGCGCTGCTTTCTCATCCGCAACGGCCGGCCGCAGATGAGCCGTGTGACCGGGACGGGATGCCAGTTGTCCGGGTTGATGACGGCGTATCTGGCGGCGAATCCGGAGAGAAAATTGGAGGCGGCTGTTTCGGCGGTATGTGCCATGGGACTGGCGGGAGAACTGGCCTGGGAAAGGATGAGAGAGGGAGAAGGAAACGCGACCTATCGAAACCGCATCATTGACGCCATCTGTCTGATGACAGGGGAAGAACTGGAGCGGGGAGGAAAGATCGAGAGGCTGTAGCAAAGGCTGCGGTATGGAGGGAAGAGTGGGAAAAAAGACGTTCACTCACCCTGGTTGTGTATGCGCGTCGTAGCGTGCGGATGGGAGAAAAGATGAACATTGACAGAGAAAGCCTGCGGTTATATGCGGTGACGGACTCCGGCGGAAAGAAAGACAGGCCCCTTGCAACACGGGTGGAAGAGGCACTGAAAGGAGGCGCTACCTGCGTCCAGCTTCGGGAAAAGGAACTGACAGGAGAAGAACTCATACGCGAAGCGAAGCAGATTCAGGAGCTGTGCGCGAAATACAAAGCGCCGTTTATCCTGAATGACGACGTGGAGCTGGCCGCGGCGCTGGGCGCGGACGGCGTTCATGTGGGGCAGAAAGATATGGAAGCAAAGGAAGCGCGAAAAAAGCTCGGCCCAGATAAAATCATCGGCGTTTCCGCCAGAACGGTGGAGCAGGCGATTCGCGCCTATGAGGACGGCGCGGATTATCTGGGCGTGGGAGCGGTATTCCCCACCGGTTCCAAGGCGGATGCGAGGCAGATCGATCATGATACGCTGCGCCGGATCTGTCTTTCTGTGCCTATTCCGGTTGTAGCCATCGGCGGGATCACGGAAGAGAACGCGCCCGGGCTGAAGGGAAGCGGCATCAGCGGCCTTGCAGTCATCAGCGCGCTTTTTGCACAGGAGGATGTGGAGGCTGCGGCAGGACGGCTGCGGAAGCTGGCCGAATGGATCGCGGAATAGCTGAGCGGGGAAGCAAAACAGACCGTTTTGCTCCGATGCGCCGCAGTTTTATGGCTCGCGGTGCATGCAGCGGCAGATTGGGGGCACCACCTTCTGTCGCTTAACAAAATTAGTGCGGAATTCATTGTAAAGTACGGATATTGCGCATCGCATATCCGATTGAACAAAGGAGAAGAGTACAGATGAAAACAGCATTAACAATCGCTGGAAGTGACTCCAGCGGAGGCGCCGGAATTCAGGCAGATATCAAGACCATGACCGTAAATGGCGTGTTCGCCATGAGTGCGGTTACGGCCCTGACTGCACAGAATACTACCGGCGTGACAGGAATTATGGAGGTATCTCCTGAATTTTTGAAAGAGCAGATCGACTGTGTTTTTACGGACATCCGGCCGGATGCGGTGAAGATCGGCATGGTTTCCTCTCCCGGGCTGATCGAGGCGATCGCGGATAAGCTCGCCGAATATGGGGCGCGCAATATCGTCATCGATCCGGTGATGGTGGCCACCAGCGGATCCAGGCTGATCAGTGAAGATGCGGTGGATACGCTGAAAAAGAGGCTTCTGCCGATGGCGGATGTCCTGACGCCGAACATCCCGGAGGCGGAAGTGCTGGCAGAGATGAAAGTGACTACGCCGGAGGATATGGAGCAGGCGGCTATGCGGATCGGAGAAGCCTGCCACTGCGCCGTACTCGTAAAAGGCGGCCATCAGCACAACGATGCCAACGACCTTCTGTACCAGAACAAAAGCTTCCGCTGGTTTTTTGGAAAGCGCATTGACAATCCCAACACCCATGGAACGGGCTGTACCCTCTCCAGCGCCATTGCAGCTAACCTGGCGAAAGGATTTACGCTGGAAGAAGCGGTGACGCGGGCGAAGGGATATCTGTCCGGCGCACTGGCGGCTATGCTGGATCTGGGCGCAGGCAGCGGCCCCATGGATCACGGGTTCGACCTTAGAAGCATTTATAAGGAGGGACCCGAAGCATGAGCGAGCAGAGAAAAACGTCCGTATTTGAAAACGGTTTAATCTGGTTTGGGGCAGGCGTATCCATCGCCGAGATCCTGACGGGAACCTATCTGGCGCCTTTGGGTTTATGGAAGGGGATCGCCGCCATACTGCTGGGACATCTCATCGGCTGTGTTATGATGTTCGCCGCAGGGCTTATCGGAGCCAAGACGGGAAAAAGTGCCATGGAGACCGTGAAAATGAGCTTCGGAAAGAAGGGCGGCCTTTTGTTTTCTGTCCTCAACGTTCTGCAGTTGGTGGGCTGGACAGGGATCATGATCTATGATGGAGCGCTGGCGGCGAACGGAACCGTTCAGGCAGGTTCCTGGCTTTGGTGCATTGTGATCGGCGCCCTGATCATCCTTTGGATTGCGGTGGGCGTTACCAACCTGGGGAAGCTCAATACGATAGCGATGGCAGCCCTTTTTCTTTTGACCATGATCCTGTGCGCCGTGATTTTTGGCGGCGGAATGGGACAGACGCCCGTAGGAGAGACGATGTCCTTCGGCGCCGCTGTGGAGTTGTCGGTAGCCATGCCGCTTTCCTGGCTCCCTGTCATCAGCGACTATACCCGTGAGGCAGAAAAGCCCGTAAAGGCAACAGCGGTAAGCGTGATCGTCTACGGGCTGGTGAGCTGCTGGATGTATGTGATCGGAATGGGCGCTGCGCTCTTTACCGGAGAGACGGATATCGCAGCGATCATGGTAAAAGCAGGGCTGGGCATTGCGGGACTGCTGATTATCATCTTTTCCACGGTGACCACCACCTTCCTGGACGCTTATTCCGCAGGCGTTTCCTGCGAATCGATTATTCCGAAGTGGAAGGGCAAATATGTGGGAATTGCCGTTACGGTGATCGGAACGCTGGCAGCAATCGTGTTCCCTATGGATGATATTACGGATTTCCTTTATCTGATCGGCTCGGTTTTCGCACCGATGATCGCTGTTCAGATCGCGGATACCTTCCTCTTGAAGAAAGAGGAGAAGGGGGACTTTAGCGTAAAGAACCTGGTCATCTGGCTGATCGGTTTCCTGCTTTACCGATTCCTGATGACAGTGGATATTCCGGTTGGAAATACCCTGCCGGATATGGCGGTGGTGATCCTGGTGTGCCTGATCGTTCACGCCATAGAGGGACATGGAAGCAGAAAAGAAAAGGCTTAATCAGAGTCCACATACGGGGCGGCTGCGCAAAGCCAATCGTTTGTTTCCTTGACGAAATTATGAATCAGAATGGCTTCGGAACACGTTGTGGGGTGTTCCGGAGCCATTTACATTTGTCTTCATTTTTCTTAAAAGTTAAAAGGGTAAGAAGAAAATTGATAGATCAGTCGATTGCTTCGAAAACGAAACATATATGACAAGTTAAGTGCTTTTATATAAAAGCATTGGCATCTGAATGACAAAAATGGAATAAAATTTGTGCAAATAGCTATATTTATATAAAAATGAAGAAATTCTCTTGTAAAAAAATATTGAATATGATATATACTACATAAGAGTTGTAAAACAAAGGCAAAGAAAGAAAATAAACTTGTCAGTCAACTTGTTTGCTTGCAATATGGTATAATGTCGTCAGATATTATATTGGTCCGGAGCGTAGCGGAGTGGCCGTCTCCCCAGAGGTGTCATATCCGGAGGATATAGTATAATGTTACTAGCTATAATACCTTCCGGGCTAAAATTACGAGAATATAAATATATCCATATAATAATTCGGTGCTGTTTGGAGTGCTGTTATATCTGCGAAACGCAAAAATAGGATGATATGGATAAGATAAGGGAAATGAGAATGGAACAGATATTGGATCGGATTTTACAAGAGAAGATAATTGCGATTATTCGAGGGATCAGCAGGGAGAGGATTCTGGATGTTGCCCGGGCTATCAAAGAAGGCGGTGTCAGCTGCCTGGAAATCGCTTTGGACCATAGTTCGACCAACACCATACGCGAAACGTATGAGAGGATTATAGCGCTGAGTGAAGCGTTCGGGGAAGAATTATGTATTGGTGCCGGAACGGTATTGACGGCGGAAGAAGTCATAAATTGTGCAAAGGCCGGGGCGACATATATAATATCTCCAAATACGAATTGTAGCGTGATTCAGAAAACAAAAGAATTAGGGCTGATTTCTATACCTGGAGCATTAACACCTTCGGAAATTGTACAGGCACATGAAGCAGGAGCGGATATAGTGAAACTGTTTCCTGCGGGAACGTTGGGAGTGGAGTATATTAAGGCAGTAAGAAGCCCTTTAAAACATATTGCGATGTCTGCAGTTGGGAATATAACTCCCGAAAATTGCGGGGAATTCCTTGCAGCGGGTTGCTGCAGCATTGGGGTAGGAAGTAACCTGGCAGACAGAAAAGCTGTTGAACGGGGGGATTTCAAAAGAATAACGGATACTGCCCGGGAATATGTGAGGAGCGTGAGCCTGACTCGCATATAAGACATACGATGGGAGGGTGTTTTAATGGAAGGGTATGTTATAACGATTGATGGGGGAACAACGAATACACGCTGCATTCTGTGGGATATGGAACGTAGAAAAATAGCGGAGGAAAAGCGTCAGGTGGGAGTGAGGAATACCGCAATTGACGGAAATAACCACAGGCTGAAAGAGGCGGTAAGAGATTGCCTGGAAGGGTTGCTTGGAACAGGACGGATAGGGTATAATCAAATCTCTCGGATTATCGCCAGCGGTATGATTACATCAGACGTGGGAATCGTAGAAATTCCTCATCTGACAGCGCCGGCGGGGTTGGAAGAATTGGCGCGTTCGGTCGTTCCGGTGAAACTGGAAGAGATATGTCCGCTGCCGATTTATTTCATCCCTGGAATTAAAAATGCAGTGAAGAATATTGGACTTGATAATTTTGAAGCCATGGATATTATGCGTGGAGAAGAAGTGGAGAGTATTGCAGTTATTGATGCATACTTTAGAGGGAAACAAATGCTTTTGGTTCTGCCTGGCTCTCATAATAAATTTGTTTATGTAAATGATGAAGGAAAGATAGAAGGTTGTCTGACATCTATTTCTGGTGAGCTTCTTGCTTCTATTACGAATGATACAATTTTGGCAAAATCGGTGGGTCATAAGTTCGTAGAAGAAGATTCCTATGATAGGGATTGGCTGCTGACTGGATATCAGAATGCAAAGAAGACAGGACTGGGAAGAGCCTGTTTTTCCGGAAGAATTCTCAATCTGTTTGTGGAAAACGATGCGGGCAAAATTGCCAATTATATCCTTGGCGCAAGCCTTCAAGGAGACATTCAGGCAATTCAGAATTCAGATGCAATAAAGGTGAATAAAGACACAGATATTATTGTGTGTGGGAAAAATCCCTTGAGGCAAGCGCTGATGGACATTATGGAATTTGAAGGGGGATTTGGAAGGATACAAAGCTTTATACCAAAAGAAGAAAGGGCAGCAGCAGCGCTTGGCGCATATCTTGTAGCGGAAAAAAGCAATATTCTGTGAGTCGCGCCCAAAATGCCGGCCTTAAAATAGTAAAGGAGTGCATTGAATGGTTTCAGCGGAACATAAAAGTGTAACAGAAGATGTTGTAGATTATTTGAAAGAGAAAATCTTGGACGGAACTTGGAAACCGGGAGATAAGATTAGTTCGGAAAATGAATTGACAGCGAGCCTTTCTGTGAGCAGGGCCAGCGTTCGCTATGCAATTCAGCATCTGATTGCAATCGGTGTTTTGGAGAGCTTTCAGGGAAAGGGTACGTTTGTTCGAACAAAGCCGATCAGTGATATTGAACAGAACTTAAAGGCACTGTACAATAATACGAGTGTAGAACAACTTGTGGAATTTAGAATTATTATTGAGGGAGAAAGCTGCCGTCTTGCCGCGCAGCGCATGACAGAAGATGCGCTTAATCGTATGAAGGTTCATCTTGTAAACATGATGAACAGCATGGCAGATAGAGAAGCATTTATAAAAGAAGATATCGCTTTTCATAAGGAAATATTGAAGACAACGGGGAATGAACTGATTGTACGAAGCATGGAATATATTATGAATGAACTGGAGTATCAGCATCATGCGTTCAATACAATGGATAAGTTTCCGAGTGCTGTAGAATGGCATCGTAAAATATTGCTAGAGTTGGAAAAGGGAAATGGACGAGAAGCAGCACGCTATATGAAGAAGCATTTGTCAGGAAGTGCAGAAGTGTAGGGTGAAGATATCCCAAAAGAGAATAATTTTCGTGAGAAAGATTTAAGAGATGAATTTTGCTCAAACTTGTCTGACAACTTAATAATTGGTTTGATATAACTTGTATGTAAAATTGGAAGAAAATGGAAAGGAGAGCGCTATGAAAAGAAATTCTATGAAAAAATTTTTAAGAAAAAACAGCATGAATTTGTTTTATGTCCCAGCTCTAGCACTCATGCTATTTTTTATTGCATTTCCGTTATTTAATGGCCTGCGGCTTTCATTCTACAGTTGGAATGGATATTCCCAAAATATGAGGTTTGTTGGAATCGATAATTATGTGGATATGCTTTCCGATAGGAGTATGAAAACAGTGTTCCTTAACACACTGCTTTATGGTTTTGGCTCTACGATTTTGCAGAATGTCCTAGGGCTAGCTACTGCATTGTTAGTGGATTCCAGATTCAAGGGACATACAGTGGTACGGACCTTTATTTATCTGCCGATTATGATATCCGGCTTGATCATGGGATATATTATGTACTATTTTCTGCAGTATGACGGGGGGATTCTCAATGAGATCCTGGGCTGGTTCGGAAAGGAACCAGTGGACTGGCTGGCAGATTCTGGAAGGGCTAGGATTATTATTCTGTTAGTCAATAGTGTACAGTATTATGGCAATGCCATGGTGCTTTACCTGGCGGGCCTGCAGTCCATTCCGGAACTATATTATGAGGCGGCCAAGGTGGATGGCGCTTCTGCATTCCAAAGGTTTCGCTATGTTACTATGCCACTGCTGATTCCTGCCATTACCTCTGCCGTGATCGTCAATCTGATTGGAAGCCTTAAGCTGAATGACGTGATCGTATCCCTTACGAATGGGGGGCCAGGACATAGTACGCACTCTCTTTCTACCTTTATCACACTGAATTATTTTAGGCTGGAAAAAGCAGGATATGCTTCAGCGATCGGTGTGTTTATGTTCGCATTCATCATGTTGGTTTCTACCGTTACGAATCGGTATTTCAGAAAGAAAGAGGTGGAATATTAATGAAGAAGAAAACATGGAAAAAATATATTCAAAAACACTGGTGGAAATATATTTTGGGACTAATCATCATTTTTTCTACTACTTTTCCGCTGTATGTGTTGATCGAAATGTCTCTGAAAGAGCCGACTGACCTGGCCTCCAGGCTGACGTGGCCGGATTATATCTACTTTGATAACTATATTAAGGTACTCAAGGAAAATAATATGCTGAACGCATATAAGAATACGCTGATCGTAACGGTAGGGACGGTTGTAGTAGAGGTTTTTTGCGGCTGTCTGGCAGCTTATCCACTGGCAAGAAAACAGACCCGCTTTAATGAAGTTATCCGAAATATTATATTGGCGATCATGATGGTTCCGGCTGTATCTGTATTGGTAGGCGTATATTCCATTCTGAGCGCTATAGGAGGAATCAATACGCTTTGGGCGTTGATTCTGATCACTGCGGCTTTCGGACTGCCGCTTTCCATCTTCTTGTATACCAATTATATTACATCTATTCCAAGAGCGTTGGATGAGGCTGCCAGGATCGAAGGAGCAAATTATTTTCAGTGCTTCCTACATATCATTCTTCCACAGCTGAAGCCGGTGACCGTATCGGTAGTAATTATCAAGGGCGTACAGGCCTGGAATGATTATCTTTATCCGAGCTATATTCTGCAAAGATCGGATTTGTATACCAACGTGCTAACGGTAAGGCAGTATTTTTCTTCAACGAGTTCCAACTTCCAGGGAGCAGCTGCATGCTGCGCGGTGGCAATGATGCCGGCATTGGTAGCTTATATTGTGCTTAATAAATATTTCATCAAAGGTGCGGTGGACAGCGCTGTGAAATAATGGATGTTCACTCTGTGCGTTGTCTGTACTAGATAAAAAATGATGAGGTGAAAAACATGTGTAGGAAAGAAACAAGGAAATATGATGTCCTCTGTGTCGGGCTTGCGTTGGGGAACATCGTGGTACATCCGTTTCCGGAGAAGTTTGAGGATGGGGATACCATGCAGGTGGATGATATTACTGTGATGTGCGGCGGAGATGCCTTTAATCAGGCAACAGTTCTGTCTGCATTGGGGTATAAGACCGCTCTGATATCCAAGGTCGCGGATGATGTGACGGGAAATATGGTTCTGGAACAAATGCGCAGACGGGGGGTGGATATATCGCTGGTTGCTATCGATAAGAAAATCGGGACGAGTTCATGTATCGTTATGGTGTACCCGGGAGGACAGAGAAGATTCTGTACATTTAAGGGGTGCTTACGCACATTCGGGGTGGAGGATATTAATTTTGACGCCATAGGGCAGGCAAAAGTTGTCAGTATCGGAGGATTGTATTCCATGCCTTCCTTTGACCGGGAAGCGAGTATTGAACTATTTAAAAGAGCACGAAAAGAGAACACGATTACGGTGCTCGATACCAAATATGATGCCTTTCATATCGGACTGGCGGGAATCAAAAATTTATTGGAATATACGGATTATTTTTTTCCCAGTTATGAAGAAGCTTCTTATCTTTCCGGATTAAAGAAGCCGAAAGAAATCGTGCATTTCTTTGCGGATAGAGGAGCGCTCCATGTGGGGGTAAAAGTGGGAGGGGATGGCTGCTATCTTCTGACCAAGGAATATGAAGGCTTAATTCCTTCTTTCCAGACACCGGTTTTGGATACCACGGGGGCGGGAGATAACTTTATGGCGGGACTGATCCATGGAATTTTGAGTGGATGGGATCTTGCAGACAGTGTAACTTATGCAAATGCCGCCGGAGCCCGTGCCGTTTCGAGGCTTGGAGCAACGGATGAAGGGGAGTATAAAGAAACGATTAACCATATTTTAATGCAGACTCCGGAAGGGGAAAGGCTGGTAAAGGAGGCAATCAGAGAATGAAAGAGAACAGGAGAATGCTGCGAATCGGTTTTGCACCAACACGCCGGGTGATGACTACACCGAAGGCTTTTAGCCGGGAAGAAGCGATCCGGATAAAAGAGGAAGTGGAAGCTTATATACAGAAGTTTCCGGACGTGGAGTGGGTGAATTTGGACACGATCAATGAAGAAGGACTTCTGTTTAACGTATCCGACGTGGAGGCTACAAGCGAACTGTTTATTAGTAGGAAGGTGGATGCCGTATTTTTCCCACATTGTAATTTCGGATCTGAAGAAGCAGTGGCGAAAGTTGCACGGGCAGTTGGAAAACCGGTGTTGATCTGGGGGCCGAGGGATGCGTCGCCCGATGAAAACGGAGACAGGTTGCGTGATGCGCAATGCGGAATGTTTGCCCTCACCAAAGTGCTCCAGCAGTTTGGTGTTAAGTACACCTACATATCGAATTGTTGGATGACGGATGAGACTTTTGACAGGGGACTTGAGAATTTTCTCGGGGCGGTATCTGTTGTGAAGGCGCTTCATCACTTACGGATAGGACAGATTGGCGTAAGACCTGAATCATTCTGGAGCGTGAAAGCCAATGAACGGGAGCTGATGGAAAAGTTTGGCATTGAGATTGTTCCTATTACATTGGAAGTGATGGATGAGATGCTGAAGGCCAACTTGGAGGAGCATAAGCAGGATGTGTTGGAAGAGGTGGCTTCCTTAAAAGCGAGGTTCCCCCAAAATGAATATAGCGAAGATATCTGGACAAAGATGGCAAATCTGAAATTAACCATCAAGAAGTGGTGTGAGGATAATCAGCTGTCGGCAGTATCCTCCGAATGTTGGAAACCGATGGCAACAATAGCCGGGGTCTCCGTATGCTTTACCTTCTCAGAACTGACGGGAGAGGGAATCCCGGTGATTTGTGAATCGGATGTTCATGGAGCGATCTCTTCCGTGATTGCGGCTGCAGCTGGCAGATACAGCAGCGCCACATTCCTAGCTGATTTAACCGTTCGTCATCCTACGAATGATAATGCGGAACTTCTTTGGCACTGTGGGGTGTTCCCAAGGGCGCTCTCAGAGGATCCAAATGCCTGTATTGGGCTTCATTTCAATCGGAAAACGGCAGCGGTAGGGCAGTGGGAATTAAAGCATGACGATGTCACGGTTGTGCGTTTCGATGGAAGCAATGGAAAGTATTCTTGTCTGTTTGGCCATGGACGAGGTGTGGATGGCCCCAAAACCTTTGGAACTTATTTGTGGGTGGAATTTGAAAACTGGCCGCTATGGGAACGCAGGTTTATGGAAGGACCGTATATCCATCATTGTGTCGGTGTCTATGGGAAACTGGCACCGCGGATCTGGGAGGCATGCAAGTACATACCCGGTCTGGAAGCGGATCCGGTTAAGCCTGATGAAAACGAAATCAGAAAATATTTACTATAAAGAGGCAAGAAGCTTCGGAATGGAGGGGACATGGAAAAATTGACAATTCTGGAACAGTTCAAGAGAGCAGATGAGGGAGGATATGCGGTTCCGCACTTCAATTTTTCAGATATTTGGGATCTTGAAGCGATTGTGAAAGGGGCGGAAGAAATGCATGCTCCGGTAATAGCGGCGGCGTTACCAAAGGTAAATGACGCGATTGGAATGCATGTGGTGGGAGCTATGGCAAAAGCTGTTGCGGAAAGTGCAAAGGTACCGGTCTATCTGCATCTGGATCACTCTACAGAAGTGGCAGTATCTCAAAGAGCGTGTGATGAAAATTATTCTTTGGTTATGCTTGATGCGTCCAAAGAATCCCTCGAAGAGAATATCAAAAGGGTGAAAGAAGTGGTGGAATATGCCCATCCGCGCGGCGTATTCGTGGAAGGAGAAATCGGAATGATAAAAGGCCGTACAGAAGAGGGGGTATATACGGAGGATGACTTCCTGGTACGAGTGGAAGATGCCGTTGAACTGGTGGAGAAGTCCGGCGTGGACATCCTGGCAGTGGGAATCGGCACAGCCCATGGCTTTTATCAGGGAAAACCGGAGATCAACTTTAAAAGACTTGCAGAGGTGAATGAGGCGCTTTCTCTTCCGCTTGTGATGCATGGGGGGACGGGAATCCCGGAAGAAGATGTCAGACATGCCATTCGAAATGGTATCAATAAGGTAAACGTGGGAACGATCATTAAGTATACCTATCTGAGCACAGTGAAGGAAATTCTGGATCGGGAGGGACCTACGATCTATACGACGGAACTGATGAAACCCGCGCAGGCTGCAGTAAAAGAAGAAGTAAAACGCTGGATCAAGACATGCATGGCGGACGGAAAGGCCTGAAAGGAAAGAAGGAAGTGCCCAGGCCTGACTGAGCACTTCCAGAAAGAGGAATGAAGATGAGAGTGGTAATTACAGATTGTGACCATGACAACATTGACATTGAAAAGGCTGTGTTTGCACAAGCAGGAATGCATGTGGAGAATAAGCAGGTTCTGACAGAGGAAGAAGTGATTGCCAACTGCCAGGACGCGGATATTTTCATTGTCCAATATGCGCGCATTACAGAAAAGGTGATGCTGGCGTGTCCGAAGCTGAAGTTCGTCGTCAGGTATGGCGTCGGCGTGGATAATATAGATCTTCAGGCGGCGATAGGATGTGGAATCACAGTGGGGAATGTTCCGGATTATGGAATGAATGAGGTGGCGGATCACGCAATATCCTTGGCTCTCTCCATGACCAGGAAGCTGATGATGATGAATGAATATACGAAAAAGGAGAGTTGGGACTATACGAAGGCGATTCCGATCCATAGATTTGGGGAGATGACAGTGGGGGTGATCGGACTGGGAAGAATAGGCAGAAACTTTGCGGAAAAGATGCATGCACTTGGCTTTTCAGTAATCGGATTTGATCCCTATTATAAGGTAACAAGCGAGGCGGAGAAATATGTGACTTCCGTTTCACTCAAGGAATTGCTGATGCGTTCTGATATCGTATCCATTCATTGCCCCGCAGAAGGAAATCAGAATCTGTTGGATGCGGACGCTTTTGAAATGATGAAGGATACGGCTGTGCTCGTGAATGTGGCTAGAGGTGGGATCGTGAATGAAGCGGATCTGAAACGGGCACTGGAGGATGGGAAAATCGCAGGTGCAGCATTGGACTGCATGGTTGGGGAACCTGTGGGAACCGACTCTCCCCTGTTTAGACTAAACAATCTGATTGTGACACCTCATATGGCCTGGTATTCACAGGAGGCACAGGAGGAACTGAAAAGAAAGGTGGCACAGGAGGCGGTACGTTTTGCCAAAGGAGAGCCAATCCTCTATCCTGTTGCAAAACCTGAAAAAGGGAAGGAGAGGAAAGAATGAAGATCGCAGTAATCAACGAATTCAGTACAAAGAATAGGAACAAAGATTTGATGAAGGCGTTGGAAGAGTTGGGATTTGAACCCATGAACCTGGGAATGAAGGATGAAGAAGGGGAACCAATGCTGAATTACTTGGAAACGGCATTTTTATCTGCGTTGATGCTAAACCTGAAAGCTGTTGACTATATCGTAGGTGGATGTGGTACCGGACAAGGATATATGAACGCACTTCTTCAGTATCCAGGAACATTCTGCGGCCTTGTGGCAGATCCGACGGACGCGTTCCTGTATTCCAGGATCAATGCAGGAAATTGTGTATCGCTGCCTTTAAATAAGGGATACGGCGGAGTCGGTGGGGATATCAATATGAAGTATATCTTTGAAAAACTGTTTAACGATACCTACGGCGGTGGATATCCGGAATCAAGAAAAGAATTTCAGGCGGGACTACGAAAAACCTTGAGCGATCTTTCTGCGAACGCACACAAGTCTATGGAAGAGATCATTGACTGCATGGATGAAGATGTTTTGAAACATTCTCTGCTTTTCCCGGGAATCCGAGAAGCGGTGGAAGCAGCGCCGGAGGGAACATTAAAAGAGAAAATAAAAGGATGGTATGAAAAACAATGAGAACAAGGAAGGTAAAGCGGCTGAACTTGCAGGACTTCCAGAAATATGGAATGTACCACAGTATGCTCTGCATGGATACCGAACGTCTGGGTCCGCCTCCGGTGGAATTCTACCGGGACATTCTGAAAGTGGATTTGGGCGGACAGACTCCGAGTTTTTCAGTGACACAGATCACGAAAAGGCCCTTGATTGCAGAAAAATTCGAGTATCACAGCTATACTGGAGAAGCTTTCCTGCCGCTTGATGGAGATGTAGTCGTTCATGTTGCCCCGGCAGGAAAGCGTGAAACCATTCCGTATGAAAAGATTGAGTTGTTTTGGATTCCGAAGGGAACGATGGTTGTGATTCATCCAGGGGTATGGCATGCGGCACCCTTTGTTATAGGGGAAGGGACGGTACATATACTGAATGTACTTCCTGAGCGCACTTATGCGAATGACTGTCAGGCAGTTGTTTTCCCGGACGAGGAGAAAATAGAAATTGTTCTGCCATAGGGGAAGAAAGCGTTGAATGATGATGACTGTAGGAATTGGCGAAAGGGACTGTAGAGATGAAAAGAAAAACTTGTTTTACAGTGAAGGGGAAGCCATTTTATTCCCTGGGAATCCAGACACATAACTCCAGCAGCAGCACACCTGGATATTTACAGTATTCCTGGAATGCAGCGAAGATGGTAGAAGCGAATACCGTGGCAGTTCCTGTTTCCTGGGAACTATTTGAGCCACAGGAGGGGAATTTTCAGGAAAGTTTTGTAACAGATATTATTCGGGGAGCGAGAGAGAACGGGTTAAGACTGATACTGCTTTGGTTCGGTACCTGGAAGAACGGTACAATGGAATACGTCCCGGGCTGGGTGAAGAAGGATATGCTCCGGTTTCCGCGTGCGCAATGTAAAGACGGAAGCAGAACACATAACCTGTCTCCGCATTGTAAAAGGAACCTAGAGGCAGATAAAAAGGCGTTCTGTCGTTTGATGGAGACGGTAAAGGCGTTCGATCTGGATGAAAATACGGTGATTGGGATTCAGATTGAAAACGAGGCGGGATTGCATTCTGCAACACGCAGGGATTTCAGTGAATTTGGGGAAAAGGCGTTTAAGGAGGATGTGCCAGAAGAACTCATTGTGTATTGTGAAGCAAATCCGGATAGCCTTCCGGCGATAGAATGGAAAAAACAGGGAGCGAAAAAGTCTGGAAACTGGACGGAACTGTTCGGTGTGGCCGGGGGAGAGTGGGTAACGACCTGGGCTGTGGCAACCTATATTAATGAACTTGCGAAAGCGGGAAAGGAAATTTATGATATTTTCCTCTACACTAATGCATGGCTGAATGAAGGAAGAGGTCTGGCGGGCGTAGACTGGCCATCCGGAACACCTAGGCTTAACAATCTTGATATCTACTATGCGGCGTGTACCCATTTAGATAATATTGCTCCGGATATCTACCTGCAGGAAGTGACGAGTTATTTGGATATTTTGAAGGCATATTCCCATCCCGAGAAAGGGCTTCCGCTTTATGTACCTGAATCTTCTCGTTCTGTATTCAACAGCGGAATGATGTTTGAAGGAATTGGAGACTATGCATCCATCGGCTGGCATGTATTTGGCGGTGAAAGCCTGCTTACGGACGATCAGACGGAATTGGAGGGGACGGAAGGCATTAGTATGAAACACTCCTTCCATATGCTCAGGAATGTAGTCCCGATTCTTCCGGAATATACTGGAACAGACAGGCTTCATGGCATTCATCGCAGGGGTATCGAACCGTCTGCTCTTATAACAGGCCTGATGGGGGGCTGGCGTGCATATGTCAGCTTTGAGGGGACGATCGATCAGTTTTACCGAATGGATTTTCTGCACAAAGAGGCCTGTAGAGAAGAGATTACCGGGAATGGAGGAGAACCGTGCAGGGGATTGTTGTTCCAGGAAAGCGAGAATGTATTTTATGTGGTTGGCCATAAGTTCCGCATCTTTTTCCTGCAGGAGGAGGATGCTGACGGCTCTCTTAGCGCGGTGATGGCTTCTGCTAAGAATTGCTCCACAAACGCGGAATATCTGAGCGTAACAGAAGGACATTTTGACGAGGAAGGAAATTACATTGTGGATGTACTGCGCACCGGGGATGAAACCCGCCATGGAACATATGCCCAATGGGACTGCAACTGTATACGGATAGAACTCGTAAAACTGTAAAAAATCCCTGGCCGGACATGCATAGAAAAGGCCCGATATGCATGTGCCCGACAGATGCCGGTATGCCGTGCAAAGGGATTTTTATAAAAGAAACAAAGGGACAAAGCAAAGAACTAGGAGGGAAGAAAATGAAAAGAAAGAAATGGATCGCATTATTCTTAAGCTTCATCATGTGTTTTAGCATGATGCTTAGCGCATGTGGACAGAGCCAGGAGACAACGGCAGAATCAGGAGCAACAGAGGCTGTATCGGCAGAGGGAACATCAACATCTGAGAACGAAGATGAGGCAAATGCCGAAAACACTCCTCAGTCGGATGTTACATTAGAGCTAGCGGTAACCTGGACGGATGAAGTACTTGCCATGTTCCAGGAAGTTGTAGATGAATATACGGCAGAAACAGGGGTGCAGTTCGATATCGTTGCGCCTGGCCAGGAATATGAATCTCAACTGAAAGTAAGAATGGCTAATAACGATCTTCCGGATATGTGGATGACCCACGGATGGTCTGTTATTCGCTACAGTGAATATCTAATGGATCTGAGCAATGAAAGCTGGGCATCCGATGTTTCAGGCGCGGCCAGAGGTGTTATTGAGGATGAAAACGGCAGCATTTATGTACTCCCCGTTTCTATCGTCCTTTCCAGTATCTGCTTTAACAAAGATGTGTTGGAGCAATCCGGCGTGGATTGGACTCAGATTAATACTATGGATGACTTTGAAGCTGCTTGTGAAAAAATTAGGGATGCGGGTTTTGCTCCGGTTATCATTTCTGGAATGGATACAGGAAGTGCAGGCTCGGTATTGAATCCTCTGCTGTTCATGCAGTTTGCGACACCAACCAGCCCGGCGCATGATCAGCTGCAGGCACATTTGGATGGCACGGTTGACATTGCTCAGCAGTGGGCACCCTGCTTCCAGAGGATGCTTGACTGGCGTGATAACAATTTCTATAATGCAGATTACCTGACCCAGGATCAGCCCAGTGGACATAAGATGCTCGGAGCAGGAACAGGCGCTTTCTATTTCAGGAATACGGCAAACATTGCTTCCGCCCTGTCCTATTATCCAGATGCTAATCTGGGACTTCTGCCGTTCCCGTCCCTGACGGAAGACGGCGGTGCGTCTATGTGCATCTCAGAAGGAACCACATTTGGTATTTGGAAAGATACGGAATATGCGGAAGAATGTAAGGCTTTCTTGAATTGGCTTGCTCAGCCTGACGTGGCCAGCAGATTTTTTGAATTTGACGGAGGTACAGCAGGATTGAACAGCACGCCGGACGACTCCTTGATTGCAACATTGCATGATGAAGTGATTGAAGCTTATGGCGAAGATATTTATTACGATAATATATTTGATAGAAAATATCTACCGAATGGCGTGTGGAATTCCATGTGTGAAGCTACGGCTATGCTTTTGAATGATACGCCGGTAGAAGAAGTAGGAGAATATATGCAGGAAGGATTTACCACTTGCTATGAGGAAGCCCAGCTGGAAGAATAGGTGACCCGGCAAGTGAAAGATGGGAAGCAGTCCGTAACAGTTTAGACAAGTCTGAACTGTTACGGTAACTGATTATTCCAATTGCTTTGCGATAGGGAGGCGGCTTATGTTCAATCTGATGCAAAAGAGTGGAGGCGCAGATTGAAATAGGAAAAGAACCTGGACATAATGGGGGAAAACAAGGAAAACAAGATGAAAAAAATCACATTCATTGGCGCCGGAAGCATGGTGTTCACAAGAAATCTGGTTAAGGATCTGATGGGAATAGAAGCCTTTCGGGACGCACAGTTATGCTTAATGGACATCGATGAAAAAAGACTGGAATATTCCGGAAAATGTGTGCAGAAGATCGTTGATGCATTCCATAATCCGGCCACGATCACGATGACAACAGACAGAAGGGAAGCGCTTAAAGGGGCGGACGGCATCCTGTGTACGGTATATAATGGCGGAAATGATATCTTAAAAACGGAAGTGGACATTCCATATAAATATGGAGTGAGCATGAACGTAGGTGATACGAGGAGTGTGGCGGGGATCTTTCGGGCCTTAAGAAATATTCCTCTCATGCTTGATATCTGTAGGGATATTGAAGAAATCTGCCCGGACGCGTTGCTGCTGAATTATACGAATCCTATGGGAATGCTGTGTAATGCAATGCAGAAATACACGAGTGTCCATGTAACAGGGCTCTGTCATAGCGTGAGAAATACAGCGGAAATGCTGGCCGGATGGATTGGCGCCCCCATAGATGAAATTGACTATACCTGTGCAGGGGTGAATCACCAGGCATTTTATCTGGAATTCAAATGGAATGGCCGTGACGCTTATCCGCTTATCCGTGAAAAGATGTCAGATCCAAAGATCCTGAATGAAGAACAGGTGAGAAATGAAATTTTTCAGCAATTTGGGTATTATGTTACGGAATCATCCGGTCATAATTCTGAATACTGTGCTTGGTTCAGAAAGAGAAAAGATCTGCTGGAAAAGTATTGTACAAACGGAACTGGGTGGAATCCCGGGGCACATGCATTCGCTATCAATAACAGGATCAAGAGGGATAAAACGCTCTATGAAGATATCGATAAATGGCTGCAGGAAGGAGAAATTGATCCAAAACCCAGCGGAGAATATGCAGCACATATTTTTAACGCAGTTTTTGGAGACCAGAAACCCTTCGTTTTTAACGGGAATGTGATCAATGAGGGATGTATCCCCAACCTTCCCGGACAAGCTTGTGTGGAGATTCCCGTGTTGGCCACTCGCGACGGCCTGAAAAAAATCTATGTGGGGAATTTGCCTGAAAATATTGCGATTCTGGTCAACACGACGGCGATGATTGAAAATATGGTGGTGGAAGCCTGTATGGAACGAAATAAAGAGAAAGTCATCAACGCTGTCCAGATGGATCCTTTATGTTCGGCAGTATGTAGCCTGCAGGAAATTAGGGATATGTGTGAGGAACTTTTCGCAGCGGAAGAAGAATATCTCGGTGAATATCGATAAAAGAAGCGGATAGATTCGTTACATGCAGATTTAGTTGGGCCCGCTGTAAAATGGAATTTTTACAGCGGGCCTTCTCATAAGGGAGTGGAGGTAAGAGTAAAAGAAGGGCGCATTCACTTTCCCTGATTTGTAGGCGCGCCAAAGTGCGCAGATAGGAGTAAGTATGAACTATAATGATTTAACCGGAAAGAAAGCCATTGTAACAGGAGCTGCACAAGGGCTTAGCCGCGGCATGGCGGAAGGATTGATGGAAGCAGGGGCTGCGGTATGCATAATGGATATTAACCCAGATGCGATGAAAGTAGCAGAAGCGTACCGCCAAAAGGGGTATGAATGTTATGCGGTTATCGTAGACCTTTGTAAGGATGAAACAAGAGAAGCTGCCTTTAGGGAAGCAGTAGAGAAACTTGGCGGATATCTCGATATTCTGGTAAACGGGGCAGGTGTACAGAGACGTTATAAAAGTGAAGAATTTCCTCTGAAAGAATGGGATTTTGTGATGAATGTGAATTTAAGAAGTGTGTTCGCATTGTGTCAGCTGGCGGGACAAACTTTTATGAAGCAGAAAAGCAGGGGAAAGATCATTAATATTGCTTCTATGCTGGCCTTTTTCGGGGGATTTACTGTCCCTGCATATGCAGCGAGTAAGGGCGGCGTTGCACAGATCACCAAGGCGCTTTGCAATGAATGGGCAGAAATGGGGATCAATGTGAATGCGTTGGCTCCTGGCTATATGGCAACAGAAATGAATACTGCCCTGCTGGATGAGAAGAATCCGAGGTATAAGGAGATTACGGATAGGATTCCCGCAAAGGCCTGGGGACAGCCGGAAGATATGAAGGGGCCGGTGGTATGGCTCGCATCTGATGCGTCCGATTATATTAATGGAGCGGTGATTCCGGTGGATGGAGGATATTTGGTGCGCTAAAAAATGCAGAGATGGATGAAAGGAGTATATGCGTGGATTTTACATATCTGAAAGCAAACCTGGAGAAACTGGGATATCTTGTGTCCTGTTTTGAAGGGAAAGAGCAGGCCGCCGGATATTTAGAGCGGTCGATCCACGGCCGGACGGTTGGAATAGGGGGCTCTATCACGGTAAAAGAGATGGGGCTATATGATCGGTTGTCGAAGGAGAATGAAGTCTATTGGCATTGGATGCCACATACTGGTTCGACGGAGGAGGAAATGCGAGTTCGTGCCCGTGATGCGGAAATATATATTTCCTCAGTAAATGGAATTGCGCAGACGGGAGAAATTATTAACATTGACGGATTTGGAAACCGGGTGGCAGAACTTCTTTTTGGCCACAAGAAAGTCTATTTGCTCGTCGGCCAGAATAAGGTTGAAGCGGATTATGAAAAAGCCCTTTTCCGTGCAAGAAATATCGCGGCTCCCATGAATGCCAAAAGACTGCAGAAGAAGACGCCCTGTGCCATGAAAGCGGATCGATGCTATAATTGCAATAGCCCAGACAGAATATGTCGTGCTTTGACGGTTTTCTGGCAGAAACCGATGAACTGCGCATATGAGGTTGTTCTCATCCATGAGGTATTGGGATATTGATTCTAACAAGGCCGAGAATTGCCTTTTCGCTGGAATATACTCGCTATCCTGATGTAGTTGGAACCATAGAAAATGCTTACAATACCCGGAAGATAGATACTCTGAGTGACTTTTCAACCATATCGTTGACATGGTGAATAGAAAAATCACTCAGAGCATTTTTATTTCTGCAGGCAATGAGTCAGGCGGATATATCCACTCAACAAAGGCCGCGAGAGTTAAATATCCTGTAGATTGCTGAGAGGAATTTGGCTGAACATAAGATACCCCACAAAACGAGCCGCCCGCTCACTCGCACAAAAAGTAATACAGAAGGCAAAAAACTAGGCAGTTTGTCATCAAATGCCTAAATTTTAGGCACTCCAGCTGTAAATGTCCATTGTGGGCCGGAAGGGGAGGAATTAAAGTAAAGAGCATTGAAATACCGTTTCAGAGGGGCATTCATTCATTTACAGGGCGGAATTGCTGGGATGGAACGGGAACCATTTTCGGGCAAAGAGAGGAGATAAGAAAACATATGAGGACAGCTGTTGTAGATGTGGGGATCGGGGTTTCCGCAGGCAGCGCCAATGTCTCTTCTTATATAGCTGGCCAGAAGGGAAGAAATTATAAATTCTATGCAGAATATTCCGCGCGCAAGGAATATATGAGCCTGCACAATTTCCTGGTGAAGAAGAGTTATATCGACATGGATTATTTATATGGAGAACTCAGCAACAGCGGAGGCGAAAACCCGCTCGATTATGCGGCGATCGCAAAAAGCCCCGTTACGTTTATTGCGGTAGCCACAGAAGCAGAGACAGGGCGGGCCAAGTACTTTGATAAAAGTGATATGCGGCCGGATCAGTATGACATTCTGAAGGCGTCCTGTTCGATCCCATTCGTATGCCGTCCTTATGTGATCGACGGCGTTCCTTATTATGACGGGGCGCTCAGCGACCCGATTCCGATTGAAAAAGCGTATGAACTGGGGTGTGAGAAGGTGGTTTTAATCCTCACCAAGCCGAAAGACCTTCGCCGCACACCCCAAAAGGACAGGGTCCTTGCGGCACGAATCAGGAAAAAATATCCGCTTGCAGCCATCCAGCTGGAAAGGCGGGCGGAGAGATACAACGAGGGCGTTGACAGGGCGAAGGAATATGAAAAACAGGGAAAGCTGCTGATCGTAGCGCCGGATGATACCTGCGGTATGGATACGCTGACGCGCGATCCGGAGGCGATGCGGCGTTTCTATGAAAAGGGGATGGAGGACGGAAAGCGGAGAGCCGCTCGTGCGCAAGGCCGATCTGATTCGGCTGTGCGAGAAGCATGACGCTGTTCGCCATGGACTTCCAGAACGACGCGGAGTATGTGGGCGGATGCATCGCAGGAGGCTGCCGTTATCTGCATATCAATGCAAACGGAGACATGGACCCCTGCGTATTCATTCATTTATTCTGATTCCAACATCCGGGAAAAGACCCTGCTGGAAGGGATGATGTCCCCGATGATGATGGCGTATCATGATGGACAGCCATTTCATGAAAATATGCTGCGGCCCTGCCCGATGCTTGAGAATCCTGACAAACTGCGCAAAATGGTGACGGAATCAGGCGCGCATTCCACGGATCTGCAGTCTCCGGAATCGGTGGAGCACCTGTGTGCCAAATGTGATGCCTATGCACAAAATTGGCAGCCGGTGGCAGATGCGTTGTGGGAAAACACTAGAAAAAACCGTGCAGCCCGAAGCTGAGAAAGAGCTGTTTGATCCTGGAGATGGTTTCTCCCAAATCATAGTCCATGGAGTGGTCGAACCAGTCCATGGTCAGTCCGATGAGCAGGCTTTTATAGAAGTGGATCAGCAGGTCTTTGTCTTCGTCTGACAGCGATACTTCCGTACCGACGGTATCCACATAGATCTTCACGATATACATGGCCAACTGTTCCAGGAGCTGGAGGAATACCTCCCGCTCCACGGAACGGTAGATGTGCAGGATCGCCCGCTTCTTTTCGTGAGAATACCGAATGAAGGGCAGAATACAGTCAGAGAGGGATTCAAACTGGCTGCTGCTGCTCATAATGGAATCAACATCCTCCTTGATGGAATACTCGACGAGTTCCGGGATGTCATGAAAATGATAATAAAAGGTATTTCGGTTTACCTGGCAGCGGGTGACAATGTCCTTAACAGTGATCTGATTAAAAGGCTTTTCATCCAACAGCTGCCAGAAAGCAGTTACAATGATGTCTTTTGTCCGGTTCAAATTATCAACTCGCTTTTTAAAAATATATTTGAGAATATCACAAGATCGGGATTTTTACAAGTCATAAGGAAAGCGGCGGGCGCAGATAAACTTTCTTGGTGCCGCGTCCTGCCGCCTTGGCACCAAGAAAGTTTATCTGCTGAAATCGATATGACGGGATTTAAGCAGCAGATGGAAGCTTTTCGGAGGAAAAAGATGGAAATAAAGAAAAAGCAGGAGATGCCAAAAGGGAATGGGGGGAAGCAGGAGACCGAACGGGGCAAAATCGTGCGGACAAGTCCGGATTGGCGGATCGGTCTGACCGAAGAAGAGGTACAAAAAAGAGCAGAGGCGGGGTGGGCAAACGAAGAAGTGGATGCGTCCAGCATGACGGTTGGGGATATCGTCAAGAAGAATATCTGCACCTATTTCAACCTCATTTTTGCTGTGCTTGCCGTTCTTGTCTGTATGACGGGTTCCTTTCGGGATCTGTCTTTTTTGCCTGTGGTCATTATGAATGCGGCGGTGGGCATTGTACAGGAAATCCGGGCAAAAAAAATTCTGGAGAAAATGAACATGCTCCATGCGCCGCACGCCCAGGTGATCCGGGAGGGGAAGATGAAGCAGGTCCCTTCCGGGGAACTCGTAATTGATGATATCGTAGAATTCCAGGCGGGCAGCCAGATCTGTGCGGATGCGCTTGTATGCCAGGGAACGGTAAGGGTCAATGAAGCGCTGTTAACCGGAGAAGCGGAAGAGATTGAGAAGGGAGAGGGGGAGACGCTTCTGTCCGGAAGCTTCATCACTTCCGGGAAATGCCGGGCCAGGCTTTGCAAGGTGGGAAGAGATTCCTATATTTCCCAGCTGACCCTGCAGGCGAAGGCCATGCGGGAGGGAGAACAGTCGGAGATGATCCGCTCCCTGGATCGCCTGGTGAGGGCGGCGGGCGTGGCAATCATCCCAATCGGCCTTGCGCTGTTTGCGCAGAGCTATTTTTGGAATCAGGAATCGTTTCGGGACAGCATCACGTCCATGGTGGCGGCGGTCATCGGCATGATACCGGAAGGATTGTATCTGCTCACCACGATGGCGCTGACGGTGGGCACCATACGGCTCGCTACCAAAAAAGTGCTGCTTCATGATATGAAGAGCATGGAAACGCTCGCCAGAGTTGACGTCCTGTGCGTGGATAAGACGGGCACCATAACAGAAGACGAGATGGAAGTAAAGGAACTGTTTTCGCTGGAGGAGGGCCGCAAAAAAGAAGAAATTCAAGGTCTGTTGGAATGCTTTGTATGGTCGATGGAACCGGAAAACGGAACCATGCGGGCATTGCAGAAGGCGTTTGCGGATAAGAGCGGAAGAAGGGCGGAAGCGGTGATGCCGTTTTCTTCCTCGGCGAAATACAGCGGCGCTGTGTTGGGAGGCACATCTTACATACTGGGCGCCCCGGAATTTGTGCTGCTGGATAGGTACGGAGAATATAAAGAGAAGCTGGAAACGTATTCGGGACGGGGATACCGCGTGCTCGTGTTCGGAATCGGAAAGAGCCGGCCGGATGGAAAACCTCTGCAGGAAGGCATCCGCCCTCTGGCTGCCATTGCCCTGCAGAACCGGATCCGGCCAGAGGCGCCCCAGACCTTTTCTTACTTTGAGGAGCAGGGCGTAGAGATTAAGGTGATCTCCGGGGATCATCCGCTGACCGTATCTGAGACGGCAAAGGAAGCTGGGATCAAAAATGCGGATAAATATGTGGACGCAAGGACGCTGCAGACAGAAGAAGAATTGGAAAGAGCCGTCATGCAGTATACGGTATTCGGAAGGGTGATGCCGGAACAAAAGAGGATGCTGATCAGAGCGCTGAAAAAGAATGGAAAGACGGTTGCGATGACGGGTGACGGCGTCAATGATGTGCTGGCACTTAAGGATGCGGACTGCAGCATCGCCATGGCTTCCGGAAGCGAGGCGGCCATTCAGGCATCGCAGGTGGTGCTGCTGGAATCCGATTTTTCCAGAATGCCGGATGTGGTGGGAGAAGGAAGGCGCGTTGTGAACAATATTCAGCAGTCTGCCAGCCTTTTTTTGGTCAAAAATATTTTCTCATTCCTGCTTGCTCTGGCCTCTCTATGTTTTGTATTTCAATATCCGCTGGAGCCTTCACAGATATCCCTGATCAGCCTGTTCACGATCGGCGTTCCCGGATTTTTCCTGTCCCTGCAGCCGAATTTTGAACGGATACAGGGAAAATTCCTTGAGAATGTCCTGCCCAAAGCGCTCCCGGCAGGGATTACAGACGCAGTCATGGTGGCCTTCCTGGCGGTGTTCGGAGAAGTGTTTCAGGTGCGCACAGAGGATATCTCTACGGCGGCAACGCTGCTGTTGGCTGTGGTTGGCTTCATGATCCTTTACCAGGTCTGCAAGCCCATGAATCTGATACGGCGCCTGATCTGGTGGGGATGTGTTATTGGGTTGGTAGGAAGCGTCCTGGTTCTTCCATGGCTGTTCGGACTTTCTGCCATGTCCACTCCGGGGATCATGCTGCTGATCCTGTTTATCGTTGCCTCAGAGCCCGTTTTCAGGTATCTGACTAATTCAACGAATGGCTCCAGAGCAAACTATCCGGGAAAAAGAAGAAGCGGGAATCGTTGCCGGCAAAACAGTGAAGGAGAAGAACGTTGTCGCGCCGCGGCTTCGTGTGATATAATTCTTATGGAAAACGAAAGGGAAATCAGGGACAAAAGAAAGGGGAAAAAAGATGACTGAGATTCCAAAAAGCATGAAGGCGCTGGTTGCGTATGGTATAGGAGACTACCGCCTCGAAACCGATTTTCCGACCCCTGTATGCGGGCCGGACGATATTCTTATCAAGACCGAAGGCTGCGGGATCTGTGCGGGGGATTTGAAGTGCCAGCAGGGGGCTGCACGGTTCTGGGGGGACGGTACGCAGAAGGCGTATGTGGAGCCGCCGTTCATCCCGGGACATGAGTTCGTGGGAAGGGTGGCCTGGCTGGGCGAAAATGTGACGGGATACAAGCTTGGGGATCGCCTGATCGCGGATCAGATCGTGCCCTGCGGGGAATGCCGTTTCTGTAAGGACGGCCGTTATTCCCTCTGCCAGCCGCACAATGTGTTTGGGTTTAAAGGAAAGCTGAACGGCGGGATGGCGGAGTATGTGAGATATCCAAAGACGGCGGTGCTGCACCGCGTGCCGGAAGAGATGCCATTGACGGATGCGCTGCTGATCGAGCCGTATTCCTGTTCCAAGCATGCTGTGGATCGGGCGAAGATCACGCAGGATGACGTGGTGGTGCTGTCCGGAGCGGGCACCCTTGGGCTTGGAATGGTGACGTATATGCGCACGAAGAACCCGAAGAAGCTGATTGTGCTCGACCTGGCGGAAAACCGTCTGGAGAAGGCGAGGCAGTTCGGGGCGGATCTGACGCTGAATCCCGGAAAAGAAGATGTGGTGAGCAAGGTGCTGGAACTGACGGAAGGATACGGCTGTGATGTATACATAGAAGCCAGCGGGAATCCGGCGAGCGTGGAACAGGGGCTGCGGATGATTATCAAGCAGGGAAGGTTCGTGGAGTTCAGCGTTTTTTCAGGGCCGTCCACGGTGGATTGGTCCATCATCGGAGATGAAAAGGAGCTGGATATTCTGGGCGTACATTTAAGCCCGTGGTGCTTTGAAGATGTGATTCAAAAGATCAGCGCAGGGGAACTGAAGACGGATGGGATCGTATCCAGGACATTCCCTCTGGAGGAGTGGGAAGAAGCGTTTCGGTGTGCCACCGGCAAATATGGGGATTATAAAATCGGATTCACTTTTTAAAGACCCAGCCGGTAGGCAGTATCTGCGAGATAAAATATGGGGTAGTCATCAAGTACGAGCATTCGTGACAAATACTGCGATTTGCTGACAAATTATAAAGAGGCCGTTTCGGATTTACCAGAAACGGCCTCTTTATAATAGTTGTGTCCGTGTAACCATATCTTAATTATATATTCTCTTTTCTGAAATTCTCTGGATAACAAGCATTTTCCTTCCTTTTGACAAATTTATTTTCCGTTAGAAGCCTTGACAAAAGAATGTTGACAGTTATATAGTTGATTATGAAATAATAAGGAACCTAACGAATGGGGGATTCGATGGAAAACATAAATCTGACGTTGCTTGCCCTGTTCAGGCAGTGCGCACACCTTCAATTTCATAGACAGCAGCGGTTTCGAGGACAGTCCCGGATCCTGATCCTGCTGGAAGAGAGGGGAAAGATGAGCCTAAAAGAGTTGTCAGAAATCCTGAAACGGCGTCCTGCGACGTTAAGCGAACAGTTGGACGGAATGGAAAAGAACGGTTTTATCCTTCGAAAGACCAGTGCGGCCGACCGGCGCAACCTGGATATCCTTTTGACGCCGGAGGGATATGAGGCAGCAGGAGAGGCGAGAAGGGAGCGTCAAAAGACGGCGGACGCTTTGTTCGGTGTACTGGACGGGCAGGAGAAGGAGCAGCTGGAAGGGCTTCTTCAAAAGCTGCTGGATGAATGGCAGAAGGGGGCGGATGAATCATGAAACTGATGCTTGGATATATACGCAGACATCTCGGCATGTTCCTTACGGCGCTGTTTTTTTTGTCCATAGAAACGATCGCCGATCTGCTGCAGCCGACATTGATGTCTTTTATTGTGGATCGCGGCGTGAAGGATCAGGATGTATCGGCGATCCTTCATTTCGGGATCCTGATGCTGGCGGTAGCTGCCTTCGGGGCTCTCGGCGCGGTGATGCGCAACATTTTTGCCACCCATACTTCCCAGAGAATCGGCATGGAGATGCGTATGGATCTGTATAAAAAGGTGCAGACCCTTTCTTATGAGAACATTGACCGCCTGCAGCCTTCCTCCGTCATCACTCGCATCACCAATGATGTGACGCAGATACAGAATTTTATCAACGGCAGCATGAGGATTATGATGAAAGCGCCCATTACCTGTATGGGAGCCATTGTGCTGATCATTCTTCAGACCCCGGAACAGCTTCCCATGATGGGAGTGATCCTCGTAATTTCGGCCCTGCTGATTGCGGGAAATATGAAACTGGGCTATCCCCGCTTCCGCATCCTGCAGCGCAAGCTGGATCGGCTCAATGAGATCAGCAGACAGTTCCTTTCTTCCATCCGGGTGGTGAAGGCGTTTCGGGCGGAAGAACAGGAAGAGGCGCGCTTTTGCGAAGCTTCCGGCGATCTGGCGCAGGCTGGAGTATCCGCCATGCGCATCATGGCAGTGTTTGGGCCCCTGATCAATCTGACTGTGAATACGGGGATAGTCGTTCTTCTGTGGGTATCCGGGAGTAGGCCTGCGGATGGAATCGGAAGGCTGATGGCTTCTGTGAACTATATGACGCAGGTACTTTTTTCCCTTGGAATGGTGACGATGATCCTGAACATGGCGGTCAGAGCCGCCGCTTCCGCGGGCCGTGTGGAAGAAGTGCTGCAGGAGGTTCCGGCTCAGGAGGCGGCCTCAGAGACGGAGGAAGCAAAAGAAGAGAAAACGAAAGAAGAAGCCGGGAGCGAAATCGTCTTTGACCATGTGACCTTTTCCTATGAGGGCGCTTCCCGCCCTTCCTTGACGGATATAAGCTTCCGGGTGCGTCCGGGAGAAACCATCGGTATCATCGGCCCCACAGGCTCCGGCAAATCCACGCTGATGGATCTGGTTCCCCGTTTTTATGATGCCAAAAAGGGGAGGATCCTGATCGATGGGAAAGATGTGACGCAGATCGACGAAAAAAAGCTTCGCGGACAGATCGCCATGGTACCTCAGAAAGCTTTGCTTTTTTCCGGAACAATTATGGAAAATCTGCTTTGGGGAGATAAGAATGCGGATCCGCAGGAGGTGAGGCGGGCGGCCGGGCTGGCCTGTGCAGATGAATTTGTCTCTTCCTTTCCGGAAGGATATGAGACCATGCTGGGGCAGGGCGGCGTAAACCTTTCAGGAGGCCAGAAGCAGAGGCTTTCCCTGGCCAGGGCTTTGATTCGCAAACCGCGCATTTTGATCCTGGACGATTGTACCAGCGCGCTGGATGCAATGACAGAATCCAAGGTGCTGGCAGGGATCCGGAAGGAAGCGGCTTCCATGACGGTGCTTTTGGTAAGCCAGCGAATCGCCACGGTAATGCGCACGGATCGGATCTTGTGCTTGGAAGACGGGGAGATAAAGGGGTATGGCAGCCATGAAGAGCTCCTGCGCGGCTGCGCCGCTTACCGTGCGATCTACGAATCGCAGATTGGAAAAGCGCAGGGATAGACGCCGGAAACAGGAACGGGATGGAAAGGATGGGAAACAGCGATATGGAAAAGGGAAAAAGCGCGCAGGGACCGATCCCAGGAAGGCTTCAGCGGGGAATGCCGGGGGTAAAGCCGAAAAATATGAAAGGGACGCTGCGGAGGCTGTGGAAGCTGACTAAAGGCCACAGACAGGGGCTTGCATGGGTATTTCTGTGTTCCGGCTTGGCTGCCGGCTCGGCAATCCTGTCGCCTTATCTGATTGGGGAAGTGATTAACCGGATTGATGCCGGCCATCCGTTTATACTGCTGCTTGCCCTGCTCGCGGGCCTGTACCTTTGCGACTGGCTGGTGCGTTTCCTGCAGCAATTTCTGATGGCGAAAGTGGGGCAGAGGATGATTTTTCACATCCGGGTCAGCCTTTTTTCCAAAATGAAAAAGCTTCCTTTGGCATTTTTTGACACCAGACAGCATGGAGAGCTGATGAGCCGCTTGACCAATGACGTGGACAATATCAGCGTGACGATTTCTGATTCGCTGACGCAGCTGATGATGTATGCCTTTACAATCGTGGGGATTTTCTGCGTGATGGTCCGCATCAGTCCGGTTCTGACCGCGCTTTCCCTTTTGGCTGTGGCGCTGATTTTTCTGCTGACCAAGACCGTCACCAAACGGACACGGATACTGTTCCGGCAGCAGCAGGTACTGCTCGGACAGTTGAACGGTCAGGTGGAAGAGAGCATTTCCGGCCTGAAAATGGTCAAAGCATTCTGCCGGGAAGAAGAAATGCTGCATTCTTTTGCGGAGAAGAATGAACAGTTCTGCCAGATTGCCACGCGCGCACAGATATGGTCCGGCTATCTGATGCCGGTCACCAATGTGATCAATAATCTGAATTATGTGCTGATCGCCATTGTCAGCGGATTCCTGGCCGTGGAGGGAAAAATTATGGTGGGGACAATTTCCAGCTTTCTTCTCTATTCCAGGCAGTTCACCCGTCCCTTTGTAGATATTGCCAATATTTATAATAATTTTCAGACTGCGGTGGCTGGAGCGGAACGGATTTTGGAAATCCTGGACGAACAGGAGGAGCCGGCTGACGCGCCGGATGCCCTGCCTTTGATCTGCCCCAAAGGAGAGATCAGGCTGGATCATGTGACGTTTGGATATGAGGAAAAAGAACCGGTCTTAAAGGATGTATCGCTGGATATCGCAGCGGGGACCAGGGTGGCTGTGGTAGGCCCTACAGGAGCGGGAAAGACCACGTTGATCAATCTTCTGACCCGTTTTTATGATGTATGGGAAGGGGCGATCTGGCTGGACGGCCATGATCTGAGGGAATATCGGCTGGCAGATCTGCGGGCGGCTTTCAGCGTGGTGCTGCAGGATACCGCTTTATTCGGAATGAGCATCCGCGAGAATATCAGCTATGGGAAAAAGGACGCTTCTATGGAAGAGATACGGGAGGCGGCCATACAGGCCGGAGCAGACGCCTTTATCCGCCGTTTTCCGCAGGGGTACGATACCTGTCTGCTTCAGGGCGGCGCGGAATTAAGCCAGGGAGAAAGACAGCTTCTGACCATTGCCAGAGCGCTTTTGGCCAATGCGCCTATTCTGATCCTGGACGAAGCCACCAGTTCTGTGGATACGGTAACGGAACGGCATATCCGACAGGCCATGGAGACGGCTGCGCGGGGAAGGACCTCTTTCCTGATTGCCCACCGCCTCTCTACCATCAGGGATTCGGATCGGATCCTTTTGGTTGAGGACGGCAGGATTGCGGAACAGGGCAACCATGAAGAACTGATGCGTTTGAACGGAAAGTATGCGGCAATGTATCGGATGCAGATGGGGACGGTGGAGGCATGAGGCTATCTTTTTCGTTCCTCCAGGCGGTATTTTTTTGGAGTGATTCCGACGCTTTTCTTGAACTGCCGCTGAAAATAAGAAGGGGTGGAAAAGCCGGTCCTGTAGCTGATTTCCTGCAGGGAATAGTCCGTTGTGGCCAGCATGACCTTGGCCGCCTTCAGCCGTTCCCTCAAAATAAAGCTGGTCAGGGATTCTCCTGTTTTCTTGCTGAAGATGGCGGAGATATAATCCGGATTCATATGAACAAACTCTGAGATGAGCTGGCGGTTTAAATCCGGGGAGGAGAGGTTTTTTCGGATGCAGTCCTGGATAATCTCTATCGTTGGCTCTCCGGCCGGATCTTCCTGATTGGCGCAGAACAATTCCGGGTATATTTTACGCCGTTTGCTTTCTTTCGCGGCTTTTGAGAGGGCTTTTTCCAAATAGAAAATGTCAGATTGTACAGAACATTCAATATTTGACCCAGTCCAGCGACGCGAATGCGGCGGCCCTTCTGGCGGAACTGCCCACCGTTTCTGTACGGATGGCCATGGCGATCGCGGGAGTCCTGCCCGTGCTGGTGATCTATCCTTTTGTTCAAAACAATTTTGTCAAGGGAATTACGCTGGGCGGTGTAAAAGGATAGAAAAGAATTCTAATCGACTAGACGGGTGCTGCTATACATTTGGGGGAGAAGTTCAAGGATATCTTGTCATTTGATGCCGGATTTTATATAATCGGATGCAGGAAGAAGGGAATAAGCCTCCTAAAAAGATATGCGCACAGCGTGGGAAGGGGAAATATGAAGAAAACAGTAAATTATCAATCATTGCGAGGGTTTAATTATACGCAGCCGGATGCGGTCAATGATCGGGATTTCTGGGCCAATTATCACCATGACGTGGTGGATAGGGACATGGGATATGCCGAAAGGCTTTCGCTCAACAGTGCACGGATTTTTCTGAGTTATGATTTTTATAAGGAGAATCCGGAACGATTTCTTGCTAATGTAAAAGATTTTATACAGACCGCATGGAAGCATGGAATTTCCACGAATCCAATCATTTTTATGGGCTTCCGTTTCCGGGAAGACGAACTTCCCTGGAAAGGATTTATGTTGGAATCAGGGCTCAAGCCGATCTATAAGACATTGGAGGATCCTTCTTGTTGGTATATTGGAGAGCGTTATTTTGATGCACTGTATGATGCCATTGGCCAGGAAGAGGGGCTTCTGTTCTGGGATATTGCGAATGAGCCTGGCTATACCGATAATTTTGTCACCTGGTATGATGAGGAACCTTCCTACGTGCAGGATTATCAGGAACGTCCCGATATGGAATTGCTGCGTTATAGGCAGGAAAAAACATGGGAAATTGTCCGCCATTTTTGCAAATATGTGAAAAGCAAAGATCCGGTGCATGATATAGGTATAGGAAATATTTTCATTTTTGAAACAGAGCCTAGCCGGACGGCAGAACTGGTGGATGTGATTGTGTTCCACGATTACTTCCCAACCCGCAGGCGTATCCGTGAAACGCTGGAATATGCCAAGAATTTAGGAGAGAAATATGGAAAGCCTGTTCTGGACAATGAAATGTGTTGCTTGGCAAGAGCTAACCCTTACGACATGTCTATTGAACTGCATAATGAATATCAGATTGGCTGGTATCTGTTTGAACTGATGATCGGTAAAGATATGTGGTCGCGGGTACACGGTGTAGTTTATCCGGATGGAACCGTGCGGGATCCATCTATTGTATCTGCAATCTATGGCTTTTTCCGTAATAGAGGAGAAAGTGCTATCCGTTCTGATGTGAATCAGGAAGATTATGTCAAGAGGGTATGTATTTTAGCGGAGAGAACTTTGAAGGCTGTCAGACAGAGTCAGGGCTTCGATCATGAACGGGATGTGGAGGAATTACTGGAAGCCTGCGAATACGCTGCCAATTTGCTGGAAGCGGGAGAATTGGTTCCCATGGCATATCCGCCGACTGCTAAGATAGAAGCATACAGGCGGCAGAAACATGTGGACGCCATGGAGATTGCAGATTATCTGACTGAGTTGATCGGTACACTAAAAAAAGCCTGTCATATCATATAGGATAAGATAGAGAGTATTATCAAAAGTCCCAATTCGACTTTGTGTTCCTGGCCATAGGTCCATGAATATTATTATTTGAATACGTTCTATAAATATATAGGGGCGCTCAGAATTTAGTGTTGGAAGATACTTTAGGGAGTATCAGCCAGCACAATAATTACCAATTACTATTTATTGCAATATCTTGTAACGGTTGAATAATCAGTCAAAAGGGCAGCAGCTGGGCTATCTGGCATCGTGTGGGCAGTCATTACAGATACTTTCCTGTGCGGCTTTGCGGAGCCCGTTTGATCTCTTCCGGGGTTCCGGTAGCTACGATCCGGCCGCCCTCCGAACCGCCTTGTGGTCCCATATCGATGATGTAATCGGCGCTGCGGATCACATCCAGATCGTGTTCGATCACCACCACAGTGGCCCCGTTATCAATCAGCGTTTGGAACACATCCAAAAGCGTGGCGACATCCAGCGGGTGCAGCCCGATTGTAGGCTCATCGAAAATGAAGATCGCATCGGACTGCGCCCTGCCCATCTCACCTGCCAGCTTCAGACGCTGCGCTTCTCCGCCGGAGAGGCTGGGCGTATCTTCACCCAGGGTCAGATATCCGAGCCCGAGATCCTGCAGCGTCTGCAGCCTTTGATGGACAAGTTTGAGAGGGCCGCAGGTCCTGCATGCAGTGCTGACATCCATTGCCATCAGTTCCGGAAGGGAGTAATCGGCCCCTTCCTTATTTTTGTATCGTATCTGCGAAGCCTCTTTTGCATACCTGGAACCATGGCATGCGGGACAGGAGATCTCCACATCCGGAAGGAACTGCACATCAAGGCTGATGCTGCCGGTTCCGTCACAGACGGGACAGCGCAGCCTGCCTGTGTTATAAGAAAAGTCCCCGGCCTTAAAACCGTGTGCTTTGGCATCCGCCGTTCTGGCGAAAACCTTTCTCAATTCATCGTGAACGTTTGCATAGGTGGCCACCGTTGAGCGTATGTTGATGCCGATCGGCGTGGCATCAATCAGTTTCACTTTCCCGATGCTGCAGGCTTCCACCGAACGCACATGTGCGGGCAGTTTTTTCCCGCAGATGGCAGCCTCCAGGCCGGGAACGAGGCTTTCCAGGATCAGGGTTGTCTTGCCGGAACCGGAGACCCCGGTCACCACGGTCAGGCGGCCCTTGGGCAGGGAGACGTCGAGGGGACTGACCGTATGAATCGGGCCGGTGGACAGGCGGATGCTTCCCTGTGCGAACAGTTCATCAGATGCCGCCCGCTTCCGGGATGGGGCGCTGGAACCGGAGAGAAAAGGGCCGATTTGTGATTGGGGATTTTGGGAAAGCGCAGCGGGAGTGCCTTCTGCGATCACATATCCGCCTTCGGCGCCCGCTCCGGGCCCCATTTCGATCAGCCAGTCAGCCTCTTTTAGGATCTGCGTGTCATGATCGACCAGCAGAACGGAATTGCCGTCGGCGATCAAATCCCGCATCACGCCGGTCAGTCCGTCGATGTTGGATGGATGAAGGCCAATAGAGGGCTCATCCAGCACATACAGGACGCCGGTGGTCCGGTTGCGCACCGCCCCGGCCAGCTGCATCCTCTGCCGTTCTCCGGTGGAAAGCGTGGAAGAGGAGCGATCCAGAGTCAGATAGCCGAGGCCCAGATCAAGGAGCCTCCTTGCAGCCGTATGAAAAGATTCACAGATGCTGCAAGCCATGGGCTGCATTTCTTCCGGCAAAGAAGCCGGGAGGGCATCCACCCATGCGGACAGTTCCGTGAGGGTCATCTGGCAGGCTTCATCCAGACCGATGCCGCAAAGCTTCGGCGCTCTGGCGTTTTCGGATAATCGTGTGCCGCCGCAGTCCGGGCACACTTCCTGTTTTAAGAATTTCTCCACCCGTTTCATCCCCTTCTCATCCTTCACCTTGGAGAGGGCATTTTCAACGGTATAGACCGCATTGAAGTAAGTGAAATCCAGTTCCCCGGCCTGATTGGAGTTCTTGGGCTTATAAAAGATGCGTTTCTTTTCGGCCGGGCCGTCATAGACGATTTGTTTTTCCTGTTCCGTCAGTTCCCGGAAAGGGACGTCCGTGCGCACGCCCATAGCGCGGCAGACGTCCGTCATCAGAGACCACATCAGACAGTTCCAGGGGGCAACGGCACCTTCATCAATGGAAAGGGATTCGTCCGGAACCAGGGAGGAGCGATCTACCGTACGGACGACGCCGGTTCCGTCACAGGTTCGGCAGGCGCCCTGGCTGTTGAAGGCCAGTTCCTCCGCAGAAGGGGCAAAAAAGGTGGCGCCGCATTCGGGGCAGGTCAGTTCCAAGCCTGCAGCCACCTTAAGGGTGGGAGGCAGATAATGGCCATTGGGGCATCTATGGCTGGCCAGCCTGGAAAACATCAGGCGAAGGCTGTTTAAAAGTTCTGTGCCCGTGCCGAAGGTGCTGCGGATGCCCGGAACGCCCGGCCTCTGATGCAGCGCAAGGGCCGCCGGCACATAGAGCACCTCATCCACTTCTGCCCGGGATGCCTGCGTCATCCTCCGCCTGGTATAGGTGGAAAGCGCATCCAGGTACCGCCTGGATCCTTCTGCATACAACACCCCCAGGGCCAGAGAAGACTTGCCCGAACCGGAACGCCCCGCGATTCCTACGATTTGATTCAATGGAACATCTACATCAATATTTTTCAAATTATGCACCCGTGCGCCCCGAATCAGTATTTTATCAATCATAAGGTTCAGCCTTCCTCCTTTTTTGCCGATCGCATCTCATCAGTTGTACTTAGAGCGTTTTCTAAAAAGATTCTCTTTATCTTATCTCAACCGCGGATGAATATCAATACAGCCTTTCAAACCAATCGATTGCCTGAAGCCCTCTGTGTTCTGCTGCGCTGTATTTGTATCCTCTGGCGTGCGTCCGGTTTCCCCATTCCGAGAGGACTGAGATCCCGGCCTTCCCTGCCCTCTGCAGGCGCAATCCGGACTTATTTTCCCAGGGGACACTTGCGTTCCGCTAAAAACGCAGCAGTACTAACGCGCCAAAGGACGGCGCGTAAGTGCTGGCGTTTTTAGAGGCCCCTTGAAAAATAAGTCCGGATTACGCCTGCAGAGGGCAGGGAAGGCCGGGATCTCAGTCCCCTTGGAATGGGGGAACCAGTCCCCGCCTAAGGATACAAATACTTGAATTGCAATCATACGTTCAAATCGGTATAATAATAAGCAAAATTGCTTTCCGATCAGAGAAGCAGGAATTGGGAGAAGGAAGCTATGGGTTATGCTGCCGAAACGGAATGGAAGTTTGAAAAATCAGGCCTGGATGGCGCGTGCCAGCTTTTCGGCGTGAATATATTCGAGTATGAGTGGAAGAGTACAGGAGAGGTTGCCTGCTTTGGAGATCCGCGCTATGGAAACCTGCGTCGCTTCCATGTATATGAGGCGATCATCAATGGAGCATGCCGACGGTTCGCTGCAGGAGAACTGTCGAACGGCGTGTGGGGATTCTGTCTGAAAGAGGAAGGAGAACCATGAAATATTACCTTGCGCCCATGGAGGGGATCACCGGTTATATTTATCGGAAAACCTATCATTCTCTTTTCCCTTCCTTTGACAAATACATGACCCCTTTTCTTGCGCCGAAACAGGGAAAGAAGCTGAGCGGGCGGGACAAAAGGGAGATTTTGCCGGAAAATAATCAGGGGATGGAAGTGATCCCTCAGATTTTGACCAATCAGGCGGAGGACTTTGTGCGCACGGCCAGAGAACTCGCGGGATATGGCTATAAAGAAGTCAATCTGAATCTGGGCTGCCCTTCTGGCACCGTAGTCTCCAAGAAAAAGGGAGCGGGGCTGTTGGGGGAGCCGGAAATGCTCAAGCGTCTGCTGGAGGGGATTTTTGATGCGCTAAATGCAAAGGCAGCTGCGGGGACAACCATAGAAATATCCATAAAAACGCGTCTGGGAATGGAAGACGCGGAGGAATTTGGGCCGCTGCTGGAGATTTATCATGACTATCCGCTCAAGGAACTCATTGTTCATCCGCGTGTCCGGGAGGATTATTATGCCAACCGCCCGAATTGGGATGCCTTTGCCATGGCGCAGAGACTGTCGTTCTGCCCGGTGATCTATAACGGGGATCTGTTCTGTGTGGAGGATGTGGAAGCCTTTCAAAAGCGGTTTCCGCAAACGGATGGGCTGATGCTGGGAAGGGGCATCCTGTCCAATCCAGCGCTGCTGCGGCAGCTTCTCGGCGGCCCGGCGCTGTCCGCCTCTGAACTGGAGGAATTTCTGGGGCGGCTGGCGGACGAATATGGGCATGTGCTGTCCGGAGAAAGGGATGTTTTGTTTAAGATGAAAGAACTCTGGTTCTACCTCATCCGGTTGTTTCCGGATTCTTCCCGGCAGCTTAAGCAGATCCGAAAGGCGCAGCGCCTTACCGAGTATGAAGCGGCGGTGGCAAGCCTCCTTTCGGACTGGGAGGGCGTTCCGAAAACGGGAAAAGGGCGCCTGCATGACGGTGGAGAAGAGGAAGAAAAGGGCGATGGAGCTGTTTGAACGAGAAACTGCGGATGGGGTTCGGCAGATGTTCCAAACCCTGATGCCTGTACAGATGGGGCGGGGCTGGGAAAGGAAACAGACATGGTATATGTGCTGATATTGGTTTTGGTGATACTCTGGTATTATAAGCGAAGGCGCTATTATAATCCATATGATGAAAAATACAGTCACAGTTCCTATTATGACTGCGCCTTTGTGTCTCCTGAAAGCTGTGCCGGAGAGATCTGCCATATCTTCAGGCAGGTTGCAGGGTATAAGCGGATACTCCCTGCATTCCGGATTGTCCGGAGAGAAGAGGGAGGAAAGTCAGTGGTTTTGTTCATCCATGAATCCGGAATCTTTGTGGTGGATGCGAGAAATCTGGATGGGATAATTGAGGGAAATCCTTCCGGCAGATACTGGAAGCAGATATACAGGGAAGGATGGTTGTTTCCCTGCAAAAATTATATCAGCAACCCGTTTTTGAGCAATAAGCGCTTTCTGGACAGGCTCCAATGGGAATTTCGGGATATGCCAAAGCTCCCATTTTACTCCATAGCGGTATATGGCTCCGACGGACAGCTCCGAACCGCGGGATATATGGGCGACAACCGATGGGCGCTGCCGCTGCAGGGATTCGCTGCAGCGGTAGGCCAGATCGTGCGTCAGAACCGGCGTTTCCTGAAGCCCGAGGAAGTGGAACTCATATATAAGAGAATCGCGCAGGGGCTGGAAGAGGGCGAATCGACGTCCCAATCCTAGATCAGGCGTGGGGAATATCCGTAAATTCGCTGATCTCCCGGCTGATTGTGCACAGATCGTCCACGGACAGGTCATGAAGATTGGCATGTCCTGTGATGCGGGCGAACATTTTTAACTCTGACAAAGATACATTCAGGAAATTCGCAACCCTTGCCGCTGCGGCGTCCTGATTCAGACGGCCGCGCAGTTCTTCATCCTGCGTGGCGATTCCCATGGGGCACATGCCGGTGCCGCAGATTCGGTATTGCTGGCAGGCCATGGCCATGAGCGGGGCCGAGGCGACAGCAATGGCATCCGCCCCCATGGCGATGGCCTTGGCGAAATCGGAAGAGACCCGAAGGCCGCCCGTGATGACCAGGCTGATGTCTGATTGGATGCTATCCAGATACTTTCTCGCGCGGTGCAGAGCATAGATGGTGGGAACGCTGGAAGAGTCCCGAAGCAGCAGCGGAGAGGAGCCGGTGGCCCCGCCGCGGCCGTCGATGGTAATGAAATCCGGTTCAGCATAGGCACAGAAAGCCAGATCCCGTTCGATGCGCCCGGCAGCGATTTTTATGCCGATCGGGCGGCCTTCAGAGGCCATTCGCAGCTGGCTCACGAGCGCTTTCAGATCCTCCCTGGTTTCGATGCCCGGAAAACGGGAAGGGGCGATCACGTCCTTTCCCATCGGTTTGTTGCGGATTCGGCTGATTTCTTCTGTTACTTTCTCGGCAGGCAGATGACCGCCCATACCTGGTTTGGTTCCCTGGCCGATTTTGATTTCGATGGCATCCGCATTGCGCAGGTTCTCCGGAGTCACGCTGTAGAGGTTTCCTACATATTCAAAGATATACTTGTCCGCTGCCTGCATTTCCTCCGGAAGGATCCCTCCCTCGCCGGAGCACATGGCGCTGTGCGCCATACGGGAGCCGCGGGCCAGAGATATTTTGGCTTCTTTGGACAGGGCACCGAAGGACATATGGGATATATAGACCGGATTCTCCAGGACGAGCGGCTTTGCAGCCCGCGGGCCGATCACGGTGGTGGTGCAGACTTCTGCGTGCTCGTCCAAAGGCATTGGATCCAGCTGCGCACCGAGAATGAGAATATCATCCCAGCCAGGCATCGGAAGGCGCGTTCCCATGGCGGCGGATATGCTCTTGCCGGATACGGCCATTTCATGGATTTCTTTCATATACCGGCAGGTATTATCCTCCCGTACGAACTCTTTGGGATAATCCAACTTTAATTCTCTGGCGGGCAGACTGGCTGTGCTTGCTGCTTCTTCTTTCCAAAGCACAAATTTCTCCGCGCTCTGATGGCAGACCGGACATTCTTTCAAGTCTGAAAACGGAGCTTTCTCCTGCTCCTCATCATAGATGTAGCCGCATACGCTGCAACGATATTTTGCCATATTTGCTCCTCTCTGCGCGCCTTGGCGCGCATGCAAACCAGGAAGAGTGAAAGCGTTTTACTTTCACTTTTTCCCCCTTCCCAAAACAATCGAAGAATTGTCTTGTCCTTTTCATGATTTCAGTATAACATGGGATAGCTGGACAGTAACACAAAATTTGACAAAATTCGAGAAAAACCTTTGCAGATTTGTGAAGAAAAGGTATAATTGCTTAGAATGGCCGTATCATCTGCGGAGGCGGCGAATGGAATGTGGAGGAGGATATGGCGAACGACGTAATAGTTAAGAGCAACAGATACGGCATCCATCTGATTCTGAATGATCAGCTGCCGTTTCCGGAACTGCTTAAGAGCATAGGAGAGAAATTCAAAGGCACAGAGAAGTTCTTCAGCAAAGCGCGGATGGCGATTTCCTTTGAGGGAAGAGCACTTTCCGAGAAAGAAGAACAGGAAATTGTTGATACGATTATGGCCAACTCCACCCTTGAGATTGTCTGCATCATGGACAGGGATGAGCAGAGAGAAGAGCGGATGAGAAGGCGAGTGGAGCAGGCGTCTGCGGAAATGGGCGCCCGTGCTGCTTCCATGCAGCCGGAAGGGGAGACTTCCGGCTTGGAATCGGATTTTTATAAAGGAAATTTGCGTTCGGGACAGATTCTGGAAAGCGCATCCAACGTGACGCTGATCGGGGATGTAAATCCGGGCGCAAGGATCATTTCTCAGGGGAATATTGTAATCTTAGGTTCCTTGCGCGGCAATGCGTTTGCGGGCGCAGGAGGGGACAGCGGCTGCTTTATTTTCGCTTTGGACATGAAGCCGATCCAGCTGCAGATTGGCGACTTTATCGCCAAGAGCCCGGATAAGGAGAAAGAAAAGAAGCGCTTTCTGAAAAGGGAGAGGACTGACGGAAATGGTGCCCCGCAGGTGGCACTGGTCAGGGACGGAAATATCTGCATAGAGCCCATGACGAAAGGATTTCTGGATACGCTGTAAAAATAACATCAGGAGGAAGATAAAAGATGAGTGAAGTGATCGTAATTACATCGGGAAAGGGCGGCGTCGGCAAGACCACGACGACTGCGAATGTGGGCACAGGCCTGGCGATGCTGAATAAGAAGGTTGTGATGATCGATACGGATATCGGCCTGAGAAATCTGGACGTGGTGCTGGGGCTGGAGAATCGTATCGTCTATAACCTGGTGGATGTGGTTGAGGGAAAGTGCCGCCTGAAACAGGCGATGATTAAACATAAAAAGTATCCGGAACTGTGCCTCATTCCTTCTGCGCAGACCAGAGAAAAGGATGCGGTGACGCCTGAGCAGATGAAAGAACTGATCGCAGAGCTTCGCCAGGAGTTCGATTATGTGCTTCTGGACTGCCCGGCAGGAATCGAGCAGGGATTTAAAAATGCGATCGCAGGAGCGGACAGGGCGCTCGTGGTTACCACCCCGGAGGTATCCGCCATCCGCGACGCGGATCGAATTGTGGGACTTCTGGAAGCGAACGAGATGGGGCGCATTGATCTCATCATCAACAGGATCCGCATGGATATGGTAAAGCGCGGAGACATGCTGAAGGTGGAGGATGTCTGTGATATCCTTTCCATTCCGCTGATCGGCGTGATCCCGGATGACGAGCAGATCGTTGTATCCACAAACCAGGGTGAGCCTTTGGTGGGGGGCAATTCTCCTGCGGGCCATGCCTATGCGAATATTTGCAAGAGAATCACCGGGGAAGAGGTTCCTTTTATGGATCTGGACACTTCCAAGGGGGTGCTTGGAAAACTCAAGGGACTTTTCAGGATGAACTAGGGGGAGGATGATCATGGGACTGTTTGATTTTTTTAACAGAAAAAGTTCCAGCGAAGTGGCGAAAGACCGGCTGAAATTGCTGTTGGTATCGGATCGGGTGAACTGTTCCCCGGAAGTGATGGAGATGATCAAAAACGATATCATTGAAGTGATTTCCAAATATATGGATATTGACGCGCAGGGGCTTGACATTCAGATTTCTGAGACCAACGCGGACGCGGATGCCGGAGCTGCTGGGCCGGTGTTGTTTGCCAATATTCCAATCAAAGAAGTGAAACATAACCCTTCGTCTAAGGGAAACAGAAAAAAATAGGAATAAAACGGACTTTTAAAGCAGGATGCTGCCTGACGGACGGATGCTCGCCGCCCGGCAGGCAGCATCCTGCTTTTGAAATGCTCTGTAAAATAACTTTTTCGGGCAGCAAGTTAGACGACCTGGCAGAATTGTCTGAATTGTTTCCTGCATCTCTGAATTGTTGAGAAAAATTGTCACATATTCTGGCTTGAAACAGTAATACATGTTATAATAGGTGCAAAAGGCAGAGAAAATTGATGGGATCAGGCCTGAAATGAGACAACATTTTCAAGGGACTCTGCCCGTTTTGCGTATTGCGCTGCCCGATGGAAGGAGAGGGGCTGCGGACAGCGTTTTGCGTGGGGAACCGGCCGCTTATGGGGTATATGGCCGCATAAAGGGCAAAAGCAACAGTTGTATATGGAAAGGAAGGGGAATTACAGTTCATGAGCCGATTGAAAATCAGTACGCCGGATCAGGCACAGCTGACCGTGGAACGGCTGTACAAAGATCTGGAACGCCACATCGTCGCAAGTCCTCCCGGCCTGTGTCCGGTGGACCTGCAGCTGTCATTTTTGAAGCTGTGCCATGCACAGACCTGCGGGAAATGTGTGCCCTGCCGTATCGGATTGGGGCAGCTGCAGAATCTTCTGGAACAGGTTCTGGATGGGACGGCGACCATGGAGACATTGGATCTGATTGAGGAGACTGCCAACAACATCACAGACTCCGCGGACTGCGCCATTGGATACGAGGCCGCGCATATGGTGCTGGCAGGGCTGCAGGGGATCCGGGATGATTATATTTATCATATTGAGCATGGGAAATGTTCTTACTCCATCACCCAGCCGGTGCCCTGTGTGGCCCTTTGTCCGGCAGGGGTGGATATACCCGGTTATATCGCGCTGGTAGGGGAAGAACGGTATTCGGATGCGGTGCAGCTGATCCGGAAAGACAACCCCTTCCCGACGGCCTGTGCGCTGATCTGCGAACATCCCTGCGAAGCGCGCTGCCGCAGAAACATGATAGACAGCTCTGTGAATATCCGAGGGCTGAAGCGGATGGCGGTGGATCACGCCAGGGCCAACACGGTTCCGGTTCCGCCCAAAGCGCCTTCCACAGGAAAACGAATCGCCATCGCAGGCGGCGGCCCCGGCGGCCTGTCTGCGGCATATTACCTGGAACTGATGGGACATCATGCGGTGGTGTTTGAACAGAAGAGCAAGCTGGGCGGCATGCTTCGCTACGGCATCCCCAATTACCGCTTCCCTAGGGAACGGCTGGATGAGGATATAGAGGCCATCCTTTCTACGGGAGTCGAGGTACATACGGGTGTGAACATTGGAAATGGAGAAAACGACATCTCTTTAAGCAGGCTGCGCAGTGAGTTTGACGCGGTCTATATCGCCATCGGCGCCCACAATGACAAAAAGATCGGCATTGAAGGGGAAGATGCCCATGGCGTGATCTCAGCGGTGGAGATGCTGCGGAATATCGGCGACGGCAATCCGCCTGATTTTACTGGAAAAACCGTCGTTGTGGTGGGCGGCGGCAACGTCGCTATGGACTGCACACGTTCTGCGATCCGGCTGGGCGCGAAGAAGGTTGGGATCGCCTATCGGAGACGGCAGTCGGATATGACGGCCCTTCCGGAAGAGGTGGAGGGCGCTGTGGCGGAAGGAGCAGAGCTTTACAGCCTGAAAGCGCCTGTGCGCATCGAATCGGATGAAAAAGGGAATGTGACGGCTCTGTGGGTACAGCCCCAGATCATAGGGCCCATTGATGCCTGGGGAAGAGCGCGTCCTGTACAGGCACAGGTGGAGATGAAGCGGATACCCTGCGATATCGTAGTGGTTGCAGTAGGACAGGGAATTGAATCCAGGCATTTTGAGGACTCCGGCGTGCCGGTAAAGAGAGGAACCATTGAAGCGCTGGAAGAAAGTTCGGTGAAAGACGTACCGGGGATTTTTGCCGGTGGAGACTGTGTGACGGGACCGGCGACCGTTATCCGCGCCATTGCGGCCGGCAAAGTGGCGGCTGCCAATATCGACGAATATCTGGGATATCATCATGTGATCCCCTGCGACATCGAGATTCCTCAGGTCAATTATGCGGATAAGAAGCCCTGCGGCCGTGTGAATCTGGAAGAGAGGGATGCGGGAGAGCGCAAGTGTGATTTCTGTGAAATCGAACGCTGCATGACGAAGGAAGAAGCCGCACAGGAGGCGGGACGCTGTCTGCGGTGTGACCATTATGGGTATGGGAACCTGAAAGGAGGCCGCGCTGCGATATGGTAACATTAACGATTGACAACAAACGGATCAGCGTGCCGGAAGGTACAACGATCATGAAAGCGGCTGCATCCGCAGGGATCATGATCCCGCATCTGTGCTATCTGGAAGGGATCAATGAAATCAGCGCATGCAAGGTCTGCGTGGTGGAGGTGCAGGGGAAAGTAAAGCTGGTCACTGCCTGCAACAATCCGGTGGAGGAAGGGATGGTGCTGTACACCAATTCCCCGAAAGTGCGTTCTGTGCGCCGGACCAATGTGGAACTGATCCTGTCCCAGCACAACAGCAACTGCGCCACCTGTGTAAGAAGCGGAAACTGTAACCTGCAGAAGCTGTCGAACGATCTGGGAATCATAGATGTTCCTTATAAGAAGGAAATCATGGAAATGCCCTGGAACAAGGATTTTCCGCTGATCCGGGATTTTGGGAAATGCATCAAATGCATGCGCTGCGTGCAGATCTGCGATAAGGTGCAGGCGCTTCACATCTGGGACGTACAGAATACCGGTTCCAGAACCACGGTGGATGTATCCCGCAACAGAACCATAGAGGAATCTGACTGCAGCGTCTGCGGACAGTGCATTACGCATTGTCCTACGGGGGCGCTTCGGGAAAGGGACGATACAGGGAAAATTTTCAAAGTTTTGGCAGATCCGGAGATCATTACGGTCGTACAGGTCGCACCTGCGGTCAGGACCGCCTGGGGTGAGGCGCTGGGCCTTCCGTCCCATATGGCTACCGAAGGAAGGATGGTGGCCGCGTTGAAGAAGATTGGCTTCGACTATGTTTTTGACACGAATTTTTCTGCGGATTTGACCATCATGGAAGAGGGCAGCGAACTGCTGGCCAGACTGGCGGATCCGGAGGAGAAGAGATGGCCCATGTTCACCTCGTGCTGCCCGGCCTGGGTGAGTTTTGTGAAATCCCAGTACCCGCAGCTGGCGGGCAATCTTTCCACTGCGAAGTCCCCGCAGCAGATGTTCGGAGCGGTGGCAAAGACCTATTTCGCACAGAAGCTCGGCGTAAGTCCGGAGAAGATCTGCTGTATTTCCATCATGCCCTGCGTATCCAAGAAGAGAGAAGCGACGCTGCCGGATATGTACAGTGCAGGAGGCGGACGGGAGAACGGAATACCGGACGTGGATATCGTTCTTACGACTCGCGAATTCGCGCGGCTGATTCGGGCAGAGCACATCGCACCGGCGCTCCTGATGGAAGAAGCCTTCGACTCACCGCTGGGAGCCAGCAGCGGGGCCGGCGTGATATTCGGCGTGACGGGCGGCGTGATGGAAGCGGCTCTGCGCACGGCTTATTACTGTGTGGAAGGGGTGAACCCTCCGGCAGACATTTTCTCCGATGTGCGCGGCTTTGAAGGGCGCAAAGAGGCTTCCTTCCAGCTGGGAGAACGGACGATCAGAACCTGCACGGTGAACGGACTTGGAAATGCGCGTGAATTGATAGAAGAACTGCTGCGCGGAGAGGTTTCCTATGATTTTGTGGAGGTTATGGCATGTCCCGGCGGCTGTGTGGGAGGCGGCGGCCAGCCGATCTTAGATGGTGTGGAAATGGCGGATGTGCGCGGGCCGAAGCTGTATCAGCTGGATGAAAAACGCCCGATCCGTTTCTCCCATGAGAATCCGGAGGTCCTGAAGCTATATGAAGAATATCTGGGAAAACCTTTGGGAGAGCAGTCCCACAGGCTTTTGCATACCCATGACTGATGTAGCCGTTTGGCAATAGAAAACCTTTGAGGCAAAGAACGCCGATGCAGAATTTGCCTCCAATCGGTTGAAAAGCGATGTAGCCATTTCAAAAGGGTATATCGCTTTTCTTTTTCCCGTGTACAACGGGCCAAAGATTTTTTATAAATGTAAGCAGGATAACGATTCGGGAAGCGCTCGGGCGTCTGCTGGAAGAAATGCGCTAAAATTGGGCATTTTATAATGGAATGTCCAAATTTTGGGCACTGGGCCCTGAAATATCCATTGTAGTTTCGGGCATCCGGAAGTAAAGTAAGGGCTATAAGAGGCAACGGATGTTGCAGCAGAATGTAGGAAAAAGGACGAATCATCAAAAGTCAAGTCTAAAATGGAGGAAATAAGCATGAGTGAATTAGGTACGGAAGTGAAGAAAATATTCCTTGCAGGCATGGCGCTATAGCTGTTACGGCAGAAAAATCGGCGGAAATCGTAGATGGCCTGGTGAAAAGGGTGAGATTACGGTGGAACAGGGAAAGATCCTGAATGAAGAATTGAAGCGGGATGTTTCCGACAAGGTGAAAAAGGCCGCTTCCAACATTCAGGGAAAAGAGCCGGTGGAGAAAATTGCGGATCGCGTCGGCGAGATGACGGCAGAGGAAAGGGCGCTTCTGAGAAGGCGTCTGGAAGAGGCGGAAAGCAGGGACAGCGTGGAAGGCAAGGGCGGTGCAGAGTGCGCACAGAGTACAGCAAATGAAGAAAAGGAATCCGATGGAAAAGACGAATGCCCGAATACATGAGATGCTTGATGTCCTGAAGGAGAACGATATTGCACATGGAATGACCCCGCAGAAGCTGCGCCGGAATTGGGAGATCCGCTTGATTTTAAGATCCTGGTTGAAGAGATGTGGACAGCAGCTCAGCAGGAGATGGACTTTTTGATCGAATCATCCCATCTGCAGGAGTTTGCCAGACTGAATGCGGAGATTGCGTATATATCCTGCCCTGCCGTGGAAAAGCATCTGACCACTTCACGGATTCTGGTCATGGAATATGTGGAAGGGATTCCCATTGACCATGAGGAGGAACTGCGTTCCCTGGGATATGATATGCATGAGATCGCACAGAAGCTGGCTGAAAATTATGCAAAGCAGGTTCTGGATGACGGCTTTTTCCATGCAGATCCCCATCCGGGGAATATTCTGATTCGGGATGGGAAAATTATCTGGCTGGATCTGGGAATGGTCGGAAGGCTGTCGGCAAGGGATCGGGAACAGTTCACCGCGGCCATGCAGGCTTTTATCAACGGGGATATCTACGAACTGAAAAATATCGTGCTCTCCATAGGGGTGCTGCGCCAAAAACCGGATCATGCCGCTTTGTATAATGATCTGGATCTGATGGCAGCCCGTTATGGAAAGATGGATTTCGCCTCGCTCAATCTGGGCAATCTTCTGATGGAGCTGGTAGATCTGGCCAACAGGAACCATATCGGCCTTCCGGAAGGCGTTTCCATGCTGGGACGGGGGCTGGTCACCCTGGAAGGCGTGCTGTCTGCAGCGGATCCGGAAATCAACTTCATGGATATCATGAAGCAGCATCTGGCAGATATCCTGAAAATGACAGTAAAGGGACAGACGAAGGTGAATCTGGAGATTACGGGTTCAGAGGAACCGCTTTCCAAAATCGACGCCATGGTGAACAAACTCATCATGGCGATTATCTGTGCCGGGCTTCTGATCGGTTCCAGCCTGATCTGTACAACGGATGTGTACGGGAAGCTGTTCGGCATCCCGGCGCTGGGAGCCATTGGCTTTCTCATTGCCGCGATATTGGGCCTGCGGTTGGTGTATGATATCCTTAAGAAAGAATAAGATTGTTTTCGGGAAACGGCGTAGCTTCGGCTATGCCGTTTCTCCGTTTGTATAACAGTAAAAATGTTGCTCACCCAAAAGGTTTGCAACATATTTTTTATTCCAGCATACTATAAATGATTTTACAAAAGTGGACATGAAAAGCGAGGAAAAATATCGTTTACGAGTTTATGCTTATAGTTAAGGAGGAGTAATAAATGGAATGGTTAAAAAGATTAAGTGCTGCAATAGATTACATAGAAAGCAATTTGGAGGGTGATTTGTCTTATGAAGAAGCTGCTCAAATTGCCTGTTGCTCGGTTTTCTACTTTCAACGGATATTTTCTTATGTAGCAGGTATTTCGTTGTCGGAATATATCCGGCGCAGGAGAATGACACAAGCTGCTTTTGAATTACAGCGAACAGATGCCAAAGTGATAGACGTTGCTTTGAAATATGGGTACACATCCCCGACATCATTTAATCGTGCTTTTCAGAGCATACATAACATTTCTCCAGCCGCAGCAAAAATATGGGAAGTACGCTAAACGCTTATCCGGCAATTTATTTTTCAGTTCAAGTTACAGGAGGGAATGCCATGCCATATCACATCGCAGAAAAACCATCTATGAGGATTGTGGGGGTTCGTATTCCGTTGTCTACGGACATGGAAGAAAATCAGAAGAATATTCCTCCATTTTGGCAATTTGTTTTAAGCAGCAATCTATTTTCTGAAATATGCAGTTTATCAAATCAATCCCCACAGGGGATATTGGGCGTAAGTGTATATGAAAATCCCAAAAGTTTTTTCTATTACATTGCAGTTGCTACGGATGCGCCTGTTCCCAATGGTATGTTCGCATTTGAAATACCAGCGGCTACATGGGCTGTATTTGAAAATAACGGTTGTTTCAAAGAGAATGTGCAAAGTATTTTTAGAAGGTTTTATACGGAATGGTTGCCATTTTCGGAATATGAATATGCCGGGCTTCCGGACATAGAAGTGTATCCCGTTTGTGAGGAAACACCTGTTAGCGGACATTCAGAAGTATGGATTGCCATAAGGAAAGAAAAGGAGAATAACTCATGTACCACTTACGATTAAAAGGCGACCATTATCAAATGGGGGTCAAGCAGGGAAAGATTTTTCAGAAGTGCCAAATATCTTTTCCTTTACACCTTGATAAGTTTCAGCTTGAACATGGAAAACAAAGCGAAAAAATGCTAAAAGATTTCTTCCCAGAGGTTTGTGCAGAAATAAAAGGCGTGAGCGATACCATAGGCGCAGATTACGATACTTTTGCTTCATGGATGTTGTGCATGGGCTGCTGCATGTATAACTTGGAAGATAATATTCCTGTTGAGATTAGAGGGTGCACTGCATTTGCCTATTTTAAAGAGGGACAAATGATTTATGGCAGAAACAATGATTTGCCGCCGTATTTGAAAAATGGAAGCAAAAGTGAAATATATGCTCCATTAAAAGGAAAGAGATTTAATCTTACGACTTCCTCTTTCATCAATGGTGAAGAAGGTCTAAATGAACATGGTTTGGCTGTTGCTATGACTTTTGTAATGACAAGCCTTGACAAAATGCTCATGTGCCATAAAGTAACACAAAAAGCAACAGACAGCCGCCACAATTCCGTAAAGATTGATGCTTGACAGTCTCCCGAAAGCTCGCTATAATAATAGACGTAAAATTTGAGTGGACTTTTCCGGATTCGGTCATCTT
>ERZ826396.604-NODE-604-length-51040-cov-12.476925_pt1 | contig 51040 bp, 50 predicted proteins | sample MGYA00519926_ERZ826396 | MGnify/ENA primary metagenome ERZ826396 (study PRJEB31778, sample SAMEA3449230) | human gut metagenome | biome: human gut; feature: human-associated habitat; material: faeces | place: United Kingdom | collected 2010/2012 ... | reverse complement strand
ATACCAATCTCTCTCCGCCCACCACTGACGCTTAGTGAATTTTAGATAATTCCTCTCCTACCTACTGATGTTGAGGAAGGGGAATCCTTATATTATTTTGTTGAATTTTTGCATACCATTTCCCTCTTTCATCCTAATAAATCAGCGTTAATTCTCTCTCATCACTATGTATGAAATCGTCCGCCTCTTTTAGATTATCAAATGTTTTTACAACGTTCCACTCTTCGTCCTCGACACCGATTTTCATTTCTGTAATTTCTTCGATGTCGCCAGACTCCACGATCTCGCCGTCTTCGTCATAGATTTCTGGTAGAACACAGTATTCCGTAACCAGATAACACCCGTCATAAGGCGTAATATCTGTCTTATATCTTTTCAAGGTTTCTCCTGCTTCCTCTAATGTGTCGCAAGATTTTACCAATTCACTAAAAATATCATCGCCGGAAACTGTGCAGCCTTCTACTATGTCACACATATTTCTTTCTTTGATTTCTTTTGTAGTTTTATAAATATTATATTTCTTCATAATTGCTTCTCCTTTTTGGTTCTATATTCCTTTATTCTTAGAGCATTTTTCATTTTCTCAATGTCGCCATCGCCGAATTCCCAATTGTATCACCTCACTTAGTTATTTTGGCAATTCATCCAAATTATTTCTTTCCATAAAATCATGGATATTTTCACAACATGGAGTATGTAACAGATATTCATTTTTAGTTCTTGTATCTAAGTTATTTTTATAAATATAACAATCTTTGCATTCATGTGTCTCGCAATATCTAACTGCATATCTCCATCTATCCATATTAATCACCTCACTTGAAATCAGTCTTTCATCTAATCATAATCATATTCGTTATAATCACAGTCTACACAAAAAGTACAACTTATTCCATCACCATAATTTGTAACTAAAATACCACCACACTTAGGACATCTTCCTGCTTCTGGATTGCTATATAAATCTTCCGTGAATGTTTCACTTCTTCCTAATTTGATTTCACTTTTCTTTTTATGCTTCATAAACTAAACTCCATTTCTCATTTCATTTATATTATCACACCATCTCTAAATACTTTACAGGAGCTTCTTTCGTTAACCAAATTCCATTCTCAGATAGATAAAATTTATATCCATTTCGATACATTCGTCCACTATTAATACGATATATAATTTCTTTCCCATGCCTTTTCCCAACATTTTCAGCAGTTTTTATATCTTTAGACAAATGTTTCTTTAGTTGATTAAAACGAAAAGCTCACCCGTTTCATCAACAAATGTGCGCTCACCTCGCTCTTTCAAAATAATATTTACATCTCCTTACAGTGGCAGGTTACCCAGCAATTTTGTTGTCCGCAAGGTAATTTGTCATGTGGAAAATCGCCTCTGTTTTCCGGGCAATTTTCACAGTTATATTCATTTTTGTAATTGTACATAAATTCTATGTACTCTTCTCTCTCTTTCGTTGTCATGTTTCTCTTTGCCTCCTCTTATTTACATAAATGCTCAAGCTTAAACTTCACAAGATCCGCTACATAGGGTGGGCATTTCCTTTGCCCTCCTTCCCAGTTTTGAATTGTCCTAACTGGGATTCCAGTAATCTCTGACAGTTGTTTTTGTGTCAGATTATATTTCTTTCTTAACTCCTTCATTTTATCCCCCTTCCTCTTAACTTGTTTTTATTATAGCACTCAATGGGTGTAAAGTAAATTGGGAAAATGCACAAAAATTTAAGAATATTTTATATAACATTACCCAATGAGTGCAAGAACGAAAAAAGATTGCAACCTTAAACGGGATTAAAAATTGTATCGGTACTGCCACACAAAATACAAAGTTGCTTAATTTATTAAAATGAGGTACATTTATTAAGTGTAAACAAACTATTTGAAGTGAAGAAAGCAGTTCAAAGGTGGCAATGCCACCCATTTGCCACCGAGTCAATACAGCTAGATAATACTTATAGAAACTAAAATGTTAAACAAGTTGAAAAAAGCAGTATTTTAGCTAGTAAATGAGTCTTTAAAAAGCTATTGAAAGCTTTGCTTGAACATAAGCAACAACCCCCTGAAATATTTTGCGATGATCTAAGGATATCGCTGATTTCAAGGAGGAATAACACATGAAAAGCACATTTGAAAAAATGGGTGGAACCTACACACTTGGCGCAGACGGAATTTACTATCCGAATCTTGTCAGTACAGATGAAGAACCGCATTATGGGAAATATGGAATGATGCGGAAAACATATCTGAAAGAGCATCGTCCGGCAATGTATTCACTGTATATGTTGGAAGACAGACTGGTGGAACATCTGAATCTTGTGGACGATGAAGCACAGGAGAGAATGGATATTTGGGTACGTCAGATGATGGAGCGGCAGGGCATTACGGAAGAATTGAAAGCTCGTGATCAGATGAAATGGGTTAGGGCGGTAAATAATATCCGAAATGCAGCAGAAGAGATTGTGTTAAAAGAATTGATTTACAGGTAAACAAAGAGCTGAACAAATGAGGGATAATTAATCTGATTTGTTCAGCTTTTAATCATTAAAGCTTGGCTGTTTAACTTTCTTTACAGTAGTATGTGGAGGATATATAATGGATTTATTAAGCACATCTCAGAAGCGGGAGTGATGAGAGTTTGATAGATATCAAAATGAAGAGTACGGAAAGAGGAAAAGTAATGGAGAAAAATCATGCAACGCCTATTTTGGCATCTTATGTGACATATAAGGAATTAAGCAGTCATGGGAATTATAAAAGTCCATATCAAATATTAGCAGAGTTTATTAAATATATTATCTATGAGAAAAATTTATATGCGTTTTCGATAGGTGAGATAAAAGGCAGAGTGGAAAATGAATTTGAATTTTATTTGCCAGATGCAGTTTTGAAATCTGCATTGAGGAAAATTGATTTTGTTACATATGATGCAACTGGAAACTATTGTGTTATTGGTGAAAAAAATAAGAGTTGATGGAGCGTTAAAAAAATACAGGAATTTAGCAGAAACAGCGGAAATTAGTGTATCAGAACAATTAATTTCTTTCATAGAAGATTAATAAAAAGACTATCAGAAGATAGTCTTTTTGATAATTCATCGCCAATTCAAAATATACAAAATCTGATTATGGCTGCTCGTAAATATAATTTCCATGCCGTACTTTATCTGAGTCTTGACTCCAAAATCCTAATTTAACCATACCTTTTACACTTCCTGTTCTATGTATACAAGGACAATGTGTTGTAAAAGTCTTACCTGTTGCCATCTCGTACTTTTTAGGGCTGCTATAATATGCCATTTTTTCTCCTTTCGCTATTCCATCCTTTAGATTTCGCTCTTGGAACGACCATATTTTTCGAAAAGCTCTCTTTATACCCATCTTTCTGCCTACAATAGTTTTCCATCAATAATTATTATCTGCAAATTCTTCGCACATTTCTGTTGTCATAACAAATCCAAAATATAAAATACGGGGTACAGTTGTTTCTATAATCTGATTAGAACGTGCTTTATGCCATATAATCCAGCTGTGCTGGCGCCACATACCATCTTCAGATAAGGCATATCCAGTACAGATACGTGTGATATCTTTGTTCTGTTCCCAGAGATTACATGAATTCGCATGACATTGACTTGGTTCACCACGCATTAATTTTATGTTGTTTCCAATCCAGAATTGACCATAATTCAAAATATTGTCAAGGTCTTCTTCGTAACCAGGAAAACAGACAGCTTCTCCAGCAAAGTCAAGAAGTTTTTGACGAAGGTCAAATAGGCGGTCATCCATGGTTGGATGCAGTTTCTTCATGTCTTCTAATGTGTCCTGGAACCAGAATTGATCTTCTTTGCATCTTGATTTCCAGTTATCATCCATTGGCCGATATTTGATGCTGTCTTTGATTTTCTGATTTTTTGTTTCACTGCAAATAAGACATTCGTCAAACATGTCTTTGTCAGTGATGTTAGCAATACAGGATTTTCCGTTATAAATAACACGAGTACCGCAACTTTTCTGTAGTAATTCCATATCCGAAGGTAATTTTCTCATACATATAATCCTTTCAAATTTTAATTTCTATAAAAAATTCTTTTACAATTAGTTTTTCTTACAAGGGACCTTATATGATATGTAACTTCTGTGCCTGCTTAAAAATTGCTTCCAAAACAGGAATACAAATAGAATTTCCAGCTAAAAACGAAATTTGTTTATCGGTAATTCCATTTTTTCTCATCAGATCATAATCCTTATCTTCAAATCCCATTAGACGTAGATGTTCTTTAGCCGTGAGCATTCGCACTTTATCATTATAATAAACTGCCTGTCGAGGACTTGTCGTAATTGTCTTTGCGATTTTATGCCCTACACGACCGCGTCTGGTCTTAGAATTTGGGAATTCCAAATTAATAACATCATATTCAGCCAGTTCTTTGTATCCTAATTTAGTGGCTTCACGCACACATAAAGTTCCATCTTCCTTTCGGAAAAAGATGTTTTTTTCATTTTCACTAGGTGTATTTTCTTCAAAATCCGCAGAAAAATCTAAATAATCCTGGATATCTTTTTTAAGTGGTTTCTTTTCCGGGAAAGTAAAAGGAATATCTGACTTCGTAGACACAACATATACTCTGTCTCTCGCCTGAGCAATCCCATAGTCAGAAGCTTTGAGGATATCCCAATAGTTCTTATAACCGTATGATTCCATTGTCTCAAGGTAATGATCAAAATGTTCCCGGTGTCTGTGAACTAAATTTGGCACATTTTCCCATACTACGATTTTAGGAGGTGAAACCAATTCGGGATATCCATTTTCTGGATTAGGATTTAGTATTTGTAAAGTTCTTTCGTACAAGATACTTCGTCCAGTATTTACATTATTAAGTCCGTTCTTGGACCAATCCTGACACGGAGAACCATGCACCAAGACATCACATTTCATATTCCAGAGCCGAATATCCTGCGGTGTATAGCGTATATCAAATATAGAATTATATGCCATAACTGCATATGGCAGAATTTCCACATAGTCTAACGATTTAATAGAGTATCCAATATTTTGCAACGCTTTTCTTGGAGCACCGATTCCTCCGAATAATTCGAGGATCTTTAAACGGTTATCTGTCTCTTTTCCTGCTGTTTTTTCAATAATTTCTTCGTTCATTTCTTTAATATTCATATTTTTTTCCTCTTGTATTAAATATTTTTTGTTTGTTATCAGTTTTTGAATGTAGCAATATCTTTTTTCTCTCCTCTCATCGCTATAATTCATTCATTATTAGTATGGAATATTATCAAAGCAAATAAAAAAAGCCAAAAATCAATTTTCTGGCTTTTTTATAAAAAGATTTTTGTTAAAAAGGAGTAAACGAAGATAATTTAATCTTGACATGACAAGTGGCAGTAAGTCCTGTTTTTGTTTTAATAATGATATCAGTCTTGCCAGGAAATTTAGGAGTAATATATCCATCCGTGCTTACTTTGGCTTTTTTATTATCCCGACTAAAAATCTCTGTTATGTAGTCTCCTTTTTCTAATTCCCAATTTAATTGATAACCTTTTTCATACCATGCCATTTCCACATCGTAATTATCTAAGGAAATTGTTGGAGTAAGCATATCTTCTTCTTGTGTTTCTTCTTTGTGACAATAAACACAGATCCTTTTTTCTATTCCCTTTTCAAATACAGTAGGCTCTTGTATTTGTTTCCATTCAGAAAAATTATGTCCGGTAGCAGGGATTTTTTCTTTTTTTAGCTCTTTTTTGCATACAGTACATATTTTTATCTTAAAGCCATCTTTCTCGCAAGAAGCCTCTTTTTTTATAATCCAGTCACTTTCCTTATGATGGCCTATAGAATGAATTATTTTACTTTCTTTTAATCCGCAGCCGCTGCATATTCGCTCTTTTTTTCCATCTTTTAAGCAGGTTTTCTTTATGACAGTTTTAAATTTACTAAAGTGATGTTCGGCTGGAACGAGATAAATTCCGTTACTTGTGCCAGACTGTGTATTATTGAGATACATATTACCTTTTTGAAAATCAAGCTCTTCAATTTCGCTAAAAGAATCTCCAGTAGCAGAAAGTGTTCGTATATATTTTCCATCTAAAGAATACTCTTCAATTTTATTATTTCCCGGTTCATACCAGATGATATAAAGATTTTCTCCATCAGACCCCATTCCTTGATTTGTTCCTTTTTCATCCATTTGAAATAATAGATCTAAATCCTTAAAATTCTTTGTTTTAAAAACTCTTGGACCGGTAGAAACAACATAATAATCTTTAGATGATACATAGGCAACTTTACATCCGTGTACTGATAGAGCAAAAGAATCTTTTTGTGTCATTTTACCATCATTAAAGTCAAATAAATAAACATATCCGTCTGTAACTACTGCTAATTCTTTCTTCTTGCTATTATAGGTTAGAGAATTGCTGTGTCCTGTATGAAATGTATAATGTCCTTTTTCCTCTTTTGATTTCAGATCAAGAATGACATATGTTGTTTCGCTAGAATCAGAATCCGAAGTTCTAGTCCATACGATATAGTTTTCGGCAATACACATCCCTTGTGTGTGTGATTCATAAGGAGATGTTCCCGTTAAAAAAGGTTGTGCAACTTCGTTTAAGTTGTTATTTGTATTTGTACAAGCAGCAGATACATGGATTCCTGATGCAATAAATAGAATAAAATATCCGCAAGTCAAAATTCCTTTTCTTAAGTTGAAATGAATCATTATTTTTTTCCTCCTTATGTATAGTATGATAGATTAGAAAACAAAAAAGTCCCCATATACTGGAGACTTTTCTACTTATTTTGTATTATTTTGTGTTGTCTGTTTGCAATTTTTTGTAAGCCATTTTACTACTTGATTCCCTGTAAGATAATCTCTGATTTCTTCTCTGGAATGTTCTTTAAGGAATGCTTCTTTACTGGCATATCCACCACTTTTCATTCCATCATTTACTTCCTGTTCAATTTCTTTGTCGGAAGGATGAATATCTTCTTTATCGGCAATAATTGTATACGCATAAGAAAGCAAGACATTCTTTTGAGCATATTTTTTTACTGTTTTTTCATATTCGCTTTCTGATTGATGCATATAATTGGAAAGAAATTCTTCGAAACTTACGCCAGCTGAATGAGCATAATTTTCATAATTTGTCTTGATATTTTCCTCTGCAGCAGATACTTTTTCTTTGCTAAAATTCTTTTTCTTTTTGACTACCTTTTCAAGAGCCTCTGTTACCTCTGTTTCAAGTTCGCTTTCTGCATTCTGTTTGTTTTCTGTTTCAAGCTCTTTTCTAATTTCCTTTTTATACTCTTTTACTGTTTTAGATGAATCACTATGTTTTTTCACCCAAGAATCATTCAATTTAGCTTCCTTTTTTACTGCAATAGATTTTAACTTTACTTTGAATGTAGCAGGTTGTCCATTTAAATTTTTTACACCATAATCATTTGGGAATTTTACGTGGATATTAAAGGTTTCCTCTTTTTTATGCCCGATAAGTTGTTCTTCAAATCCTTTATATTTGCCATTTGCTGGAATATATGTATTTGAACCAATCGTTACCTCTTGATTTTTAGCAGTGCCGCCATCAAAAGTTTTTCCTTTTACGGTTCCAGTATAATCAATTGTGACTTTATCGCCTTTTTTAGCTGCTCGATCTGTTTTGATTTTTACGTACTTGGTTTCACCATCTAAGATATTTTGGATATGATTCTCCACATCAGAATCTGTTACCGTGGCTACCTCTACCTTATCAACTTGTAATCCTTTATAATTGCCTACTGAAACATATTGTTTTGCTTCCGTTAATGTGGTATTTTGTCCGCAGCCATTACATAAAGCCATTGATAACATCGCTAATATAATGGTTGTCATTTTTTTCTTATTCATGATTTTTCCTCGTTTTCTTTATTCTACCCCCAGTTGCTATAAAAATAACGACCGAGGGTAAGCTACTGTAAACTTTTAGATAAATGGAAGATTATCTTCGAAATCCTCTATATCAGTTGGCATAAAATCTGCAGTTCCTTCATGAGAAATTTTACTTCCAGATGACTTATCTGCAGAGTCTTCTTCTGGTAAAACTGTCATCTCAGATTCCGATGAAGAATTCGCCTCAATATCAATTCCTGCTTCCGATTCTACTGATTCACTGTCATGAAAGACATCATCTTCCGTAGAAACAATATCCGGTTCATTAATAATAGAAGTATCTTCCGTATCGATATATGTATTTTCCATAACTCCGCCATATAAGATATTTGCGAGCAACACTCCCGTTGTTTTTTCAATAGAATTTATAGCAAATAAATGGTCTGTGATGATAAAAGTAATGTATCGGAGAAGTTTTTTTTCGTTTTTAGTAATGTGGATAGAGGCTAAAAGAACGGTTCCAACAACGCCTTCTCCTTTTAAAGTCATTTCTTTTTCAATTTTTAATTCATCTTCCTCAAATACAATATCAATAATATCTTTTAAAGTATCAAGTGTTTTCTTTCCACGAGGATAGGTAAAGGAGCCGCTTTCTGTTCTCCATTTATTTTTTCTAAAATTATTTGTTACAATTTCCTTTTTGGTACAAAATTCTTCATATGTCATAATTACACCTTTCTTTCTATTGATTATATTTATTTTTAAGCCGGAGTGGACTGAACTTCACATGACTCATCTGGAGTCTCTAAGTTTTCTTTTGGAGAAGCTTTTTCGATAAGGCGAATGCGATTAATAGATACCTCATACGCTGTCTTTGTTACTTCTGTTCCGTCTTCAGTTCTTTTAATATACTTGCGGCTCTGTAATCTGCCTGACACTTGGATATTGCTTCCTACCGGAAGTTCATTAACAAAACGGGCATTTCTTGACCAGGTAATGCATGGGATATAATCAGATTTTCCGAATTTTCTGTTTACAGCCAATAAAAGATCTGCGATTTCTCTGCCTAATGGAGTCTTTCTATAGACCGGTTCCTTACAGATATAACCATTTAACTCGATATCATCTGACGGATAAAACTCTTCCTCTTGAATGATATTAAATTCGTTACAATAAACATTAATAAGTAGTTTATTCTTGTCAGAGTCATGTTTATTGCAAGTCCTAATCTCTCCATTAATCTCAATGCAAGTGCCTGGCTGAATGCTTTCAATATTTCCAATTCTTTCTGGGAAGATTACAGGAAGAATGTCTTCTGTGCCTGAACTGCGTTTACATGAAAGTTTAGTTTTTAAGAAATTTTCTCCAAAACATTCGTAAGCAATTTCAAGTGTATCAATAATCTTTCCTTTAAGAAGTACCTTGTTTGTTTTTTTGATTTCATTGTATTCCATAGTTATTTTTGCACATGGTTCTTAATCTGTTATCTTGGTTAGCCTATGTGCTTCTCCTTTCTATTCTTATATTATAAGTATGATAGATTTGCGTTTCTCCTACACTACATACTTTAGATAGCAATCTGTTCTGGTTTTTCTTCTTTTTGATAAAAACTTTCTTTTTGATGGTAATATCCTAAGATATATGCATCGTTTAATTTTGTATTTAACCCTGTGTCCCTTCCATCCATCTTTTCATAAATTTCGTGGAAAAGATTCTGGTATTTCATATATAAATTATATTTTCTCCTTTTTAACTTGTTTAAGTATGGTACAATCTTTTGTTGCAATATGATCAATGTTGCTGCCGGACGCTGTGCATACATTGTTTGATACCGTACTGCATTCGGGATGCGGCATTTTAGCTCTTCGGCTGTATAGGTATCTAATTCTGCTTTTTCGTAGACAGCCAGTAATCTTCCCATTAGGTAGTTGATATCATTGTTATCTACATCCAATATCATTGTATATACTTCCTTTCCAGCCTTGTCATTTATATACTTTCTAGTAACTAATGCAGCGATATATGTTAAATATCTTCTGTTTTTCAGGGATTTGTACTTTTTGGGGTATGAGGCTTTTGTAACAAGTATATTTTTTAGAGAGATAGAAAATGGTTCGTCAAAAAGTTCACACTGCAACAGTTCTTCTAAGTGTTTTGTGTAATTTCCATCTGTGATATCTATTTTTCCATTCCGCTCCATCCCATATGCATATCTTGTTATTGTATATAATGACGGTCTCCATGAAGTTCCCGATGGAACAAAGGATTCCCTCCAGTTTTTAATTTTTCTAACGAAATCATTTGCTGGCACTTCTGTATAATATGTTAAGGCTACTCTTCCAGTTGTTAAAGATTCAAATGATGCGATGATAACATCATCTTTCTCTGTAAGTTCTTTAATATCTGACTGAAAAATACAATGGAATAATACTTCTTTGTCGCTTATAATATCTTCATCATTTGTAATATCTTCAAATGGCGATGGCACATATTTTCCTTGCGGGCACCAGTAGAGATACATTTTATTGCCGATAATTAATCCAAAGTTGTTTAATAGCCATCGAAGCATATTGTGGGCTTTCTGTGATGCTTCATAACCTACGGTAAGAAAATCTTCTGAATCTTTTACAAAAGTGCCACGAAATGTAAATTCTTGTTTATCGTTCGAGGAAATCAATTTTGCACCGGATTGCAAGGGATAGATATTTTTTGCATGTAAATTTGTTAAAGGAACATTTTTTCCTGTAATCATACATAATCCAATCTTAGATTCTTTTGTAATAATCACATTGTAATAAGAGATAAAACTTTGGAACATTTCCTTTGATTTCCATGTATCGGTAACCTCGTTAGTTAAAACATCTTTTATTTTCCAGCGGACCAAACATTTCTTGTAAACTGTAGATTGCAGCTTTTTCTTATCCATATCCGCTTTACTTTCCGATTCTAAAATTTTAATGGCATATAGATCATGAATGATACAGTTCTTTGCAACATACATATAAACGGCATGAGTAAATTTATTTCCATAAGCTGATTCATCCCAATCTTTTAACTGTCTAAGATAAGACTCCTGTAAATCAGTATCAAATCCAGACAAAAATTCCAACTGTTCCGCGAAAGGATGCGGACTTTTTTTAATGGTTCTGTTCGCGGATTTTAAAGTGACTGGAATTAAAGTTCTCCCTTCTTTTTTAGAGATTAATGCTGCTTCAACAAATTCTCCCTCATCGTTTATTGTTATTTCGATTTGCGCATTTTGTAATGTATGAGAAATAGGAGCCAATGGCTCACGCATAGTATCTATGTATAATCCGGCATATTTATCCGCCATATGGTCATAAGATTCAACCAATTTTTGCAATAAGCTCATTCTAGTGCTCCTCCTTTAATTCAAATTTCTTTGGCCGCATATCACATATTCTTTTTGTAAGTATACAGTCTTTTGGTTTAGCAAACTCGATAATTCCGTTACGCATAATTGGCTGCCACATACGCATCGTTACACATCTTCTCGTTTCTTTGGAGTATGCTTCGTCAGGATATGTCATTCCGTGATACATTAAACCAAATGGCAATTCGCTAAAATCGTCGTAGAATCCTTTACCCTCCCCAAACTTGCAAGGTTTTACATAGCCTTGACATTCTCTAGTCCCTAAAAAGATGTCCTGCCGACCGCCTTTCGCAATCATTCTTTCAGCAATTTCTTGATGTTTAATCTCACACCAGTCATTTTTATATTCTGGACGATTTTTATTAAAGATAAAATGGGCTTTTACCTGGTACCTGCAATTCTTTAAATATGTATAAATTGCAATATCATTTTTGTTACTTTTCATCTTAGGCAGGATTATCCCTGTAGATTCCATTCGTATCGGATTCATAACACGAACTGCGTCAATAACCCACGTAATTGTAGGTTTCCAGTAAATAGATTTGGTAATACCTTTCAGTGCTTCATATGTTGGTATCTGTAAAGTACATTTTTCTCCACCTACTTTAAATTCCGGGCAAGTAAATAGCCCTTTTCTTCCGGTAACTTCAAATTCAATCCCGTTCATCTTTTTCCTCCGTTTATCTATTCTGTAATCCACATATTTTTATGATATATATTTTTTTTGTAGTATATTTATCCACAGTCGATAAGCAGTTATTGTGACTGTGGATAAACTTTTAACAAAAAGGGATTGTTTTAATCCCCAGCCGGTATCCGAACCCTAACAAGTACCTTCAACATCTTCACATGCAAGCCCTGGAAGTTCATTGTAAACAATTTCGTAATCATCAATACTTTTTGGATTAATACAGCCATCTTTTAAATGTGCTGTAACAGAACGATGTACCAGAGCAGATGAATACTGTCCAGTTTCGTTATTGTGTTTAAACCAGTATAATTTCACAACTTCCATGGAACCTTCTGGTCTTGCAGCAGATGCGTCATTTACAAATAATGTAGCTAATGCTTTTTTTACAATCTCAGCATCATCTTCTGTAAAACCAGTTTTTCTTGCCATCTGGACATTGATAGCACCTTTCAGCACATATAAACCGTATTTGACACAGGACTTTGAACCCATACGGTCTGAACTCATAGATGCCTCATTTTTCGGTGGCAATGCATTAACAGATTTGGTAATGCCATAGGTATCAATCACAACTGGATCAATACTATAAGCCTCGTGAGTCGTAACTGGACCACGAACTCCAAAAGAAACATTTCCCTTTGGAAGTGCAAATACCTGACCAAATGCTCTGACATCAAGCCATTTTTCACAAGCTTCTTCTCTGCATTTATCGATATTATTTGGTTCGGAGAACAATGCTTTTGCACGATCACTTAAACAAACATATCCATCATCTGTACGTTCTTCAGACTGTACATAGATTTTATGCCCCATATCCTGCATACGATTGCGGATTTTTCTGTGGATACATCCACTGGACATTTCTCCATACATTTCATCATCAGTACGTGGGAGATTTTCATTATTGGGATCGCCATTCGGGTTTGCCCCTCTTACTGAGATAAATGCTACAAAATCGATTTTGTTCTTTAAGATGTTTTTTGTCATGATAATTTCTCCTTCTGTGATTACCTGCGATTTTTTTGTATCGCTAATTTCTTTGTACACTAATAGTATGTTAGATTTTTTTATGAATGCATTTTTCTGTAGAAGTTTTTTTGCACGGCATTTTTTTTGTTAGATATCTGTTATTCTAAGATGGTTTTACCTTTTGGACATACGATCATCCAATAAGAAGGACCTCCAGCTCTTGATATTTCATAATATCCTGATGGAAGTCGTACTTTTTTTATCTCACCTTTTTTCACCGCTATAGTTTTATAGAGTGTTCCTTCCAATAAATATACATTTATAACTTCATTATCATTTCCCTTGATAGATAATGTTCCTGGATTTTTTTTATCTAAAACAGAACGGAAGACAAAATCTTTGGTAGCGATAGGTTCTGTTAATTCAGTTTCTTTTGCAGTACGAGATATTTCTTTTGCAAGGTAAATGCAGGAAGAGCTCAGAAAGAGAATGAGAAGTAACTGTGTAGTATATGATATAATTTTTTTTCTCATTTTTATATCCATTCCTTTCTACAATTAATTATCTGCAAAACCAAGTCGCTTAAATCCTACAAACTTCCGGCCATTATAACTTTGTTCGCTTAGTTTTCCTACGACACCATATTCTTTTTTATTTTTTCCTCTGAATCCATATACAGTAATTTTTTCTCCTGCAAACAAAGATTTTAACTCCCCACTTGTCCAAGTGTGACCGTTCCATTCTTTTTTGATGGAAATTCTCCTGCCATTCCATATTCCAGTGACTCTATCCTCATCCATATATTCCGTAATAGTCAACCCGACATATTTTTTTCCTTTATATGTTTGCTTTGCTAATTTTCCTTTCACATCATATAAATTTCCATCTTTCCCACATAAGCCACGAACAACAATTTCTTTTCCATCAAATAAATCTGCCAACTCTTCTTTTGTCCAAGTATGGCCATTCCACTCTTTTTTAATAGATACCATCTCGTTATTCCACATTCCAGAAATTCTGTCTTCACTCATATACTTTGTAACAGCAAAGCCAACGTATTCTTTTCCTTCATATTTTTGTCTTGCTAATTTCCCTTTTACATCATATTTTTTTCCATCTTTTGCTTGTAACCCATAAATAATAACTTCTTCCCCTGCAAAAAGCTTGTTTATTTCCTCTTTAGTCCATTTATGACCGCCCCATGTAGGTTTGATTGCAACAGAAATTCCCTGCCACAAACCGGTAATAACCTCTTGCTTATCAGGAATGGTGATATTCAGTCTTGTAGCGTTTTTTTTGACAGTTTTTATATCGTCTGCTACGATATTTCTCATTTGATGCAATTCTTCTGTTAAATCTAATCGGTTATCAGCAACTTCTCTCATTGTTTGCTGCATTTTTTCAGTCATTTTTATATCTGCAATATGTGTTCCTTCCGTAAGTTTATAACTCAGTCTTCCGTATTCCGTCATGGTTATTTTCCCTTTGGCATCATGGAGCAATGGATAATCTGATTTTCCTGATTGTTGAGTGATCTCTGCATAAATACTTGTACGTGTAGCACCAGTGCCGACATCGCACTTTTCTAATTGTTTCATAAGCCATTTCATAGTTGGGCGAACGGGTGGCTTGGGAAATCCTTCGTGTATAAATGGTACAGCATTACTGCCAAGTACTTTTCCGGTTGTTTTATCCTGTTCGTCTTGATCACAAAAAATTCTTTTAAATCCTTGTTTATGTGGGATATTGGTAACGCATTGAAAGTTTGGATATTTTTTGAGATGTCCTTTTTCTTGGATATATTCATAATCTTCTGCAAACATAGCTAATGTATTTAAAGCAAGGATTCGGTAAATATCTTCTGCCCCATCACCAAATTGCTGTAAACTATCCATAGAAGACGGAACGTTAGTTCCTGGACGGTTTGCTCCATGTGCGCCTCCTGCTTTTACATGAGTTTTTCTCGGTTGCCGATGGGTTAACAACGAAGAATCCACACCTACTAAAATTGCGATCTTATCAATATCTGGTAGTAATTCCTTAAACTGTTCTGGAGATATATATTTATCTTCTGTTCTTGGATAGGATACAATTTGTTTTTCGTACATTTTCTGATAAGTTCGCAGAACAGTATTCGCTCCAAATTTTTTTGATAATGCAGAAGAAAGCCCTGCTAAGTCTAATAAACGCGGCGGAGCGGTATGTTTAATCTGTTTTTCGTCAATAATAACACTTGAGGTAGTATAAATTGCTGGTACATCATTTTTATTTGGATACATTTCCTCTTCCGCATTAATATACACATTCCCATTTTCATCTTTAAAACGATTCTGATAATAAGGAATTTTTTTATATGCGTCTATAGCCTCAAATTGCTTTCCAACGAGATTATTCATAACTGATTTTAAACGCCCCTGCCGAAGTACTGCGTTGCATCCAGAATAATAAGTAGCAATACGGGTATGCTGCATGGATAAAAAATCTAATCGTTCTCTGTATAATCCCTTTTTAAATTCCGGATTATCTTGTAATTTGGGGATTGTTTTCCGATTTAAAAAAGCTTTTTGAATGGATTTTACAGATTCGTCAGCAAAATACATTCTGGAAAGTTTTTTTGCATCAAGATGCGTTCCTAATAGGATTTCACCCGCTAATAAATCACCTTCTCCAGAAGGATCATTATCTGTCGCGATAACAATCTCAGAGCAGTTTTCTAATGTTGTTTTAATGTTTTCGATTGCTTCTTTTGTTTTTGGGAGCGGGGCTTTTTTCCAACAAATATCGTTATCATCCCATGGAAGGTATTGAATGTTCCAGCTCGCATATCGTAATTCTTTTTCTTTCGGCACTTGATATCTTGGATATACCAAACCATATAGATGTCCGTATGAATGGACAATAATAATATCATTTCCTTCAAAATTTCCTTTAAAATTTTGTCCGTTTTTCTTTGCGAGCAGTGCTTTTGCAAAGTTTCTTGCTGCGGATGGTTTTTCTGTTAATATTCCTATCATACTAAATCTCCTTTCCGTTTCTATTAGTATGTTAGATTCGAGAACTGCACTGTTTTTCCACACAATAAAAGACCGGCCATATCTGACCGGTCCACCTGTGCTGTTTATAAAGATTATTTTTTTGTTGTAATATTTTTAACTTTTGACCAGGAAGAAAAAACTTTCTTGCCATTTACAGTCTTGTATGCACGAACCTGTACATAATATTTCTTTTTAGAAATGAGTTTCTTTACTGTCTTGGAGGTCTTCTTTGTTGTAACGGTCTTCGATTTTTTCATATTCTTTTTAACAGAATATCTAATCTGATAGCCATTAATGCCAGAAAGTTTTTTTGTCTTTGCTGTGAAAGATTTTTTACCAGCTTTTAAAGTTACAGAAGGAGTTTTAATACGAACAGAATTTACTGTTTTCATATTTCTGACAGATTTACATACACTGCACTGGTCATATGTTTTCTTTGTTGTAGTAACAACATCCTTGCCGGAAACCTTTGTTTCTGTTCTTGGAGCCCATTTATGCTCTGTTTTTTTAATGATTTCTTTCTTTGTTGCCCCACAGACAGAGCAAGTATAGGTTTTTTCTCCTGCCTGAGTACAAGTAGCAGCCTTGGTAATTTTTCCAGCATCCCATGTATGTTCGTTAGTTACAGGAATTTTTGTTCCTGTTTTCACAAGTTTGCCGCAATCTTCACAATACTCATCGCCAGTATAACCTTCGTCTTTACAAGTTGCCTTTTTGTCATTTTTCAGTACAATATTTCCATGATTCTCAGCATCGGTGCTTCCAATCTCGATTGTTTTATCTGTACTTATTTCATCACAATTATCACACTGAACATAATGTATTGCAGGAGATGTGCAAGTTGCTTCGTCTTTTACTTTTCCGGAATCTTTGTTTGTAAAGGAATGTCCATTTGGTTTCCCAACTTCCTTTGTATCTTCTGTTACTTCATTACACGTATCACAAAGAAGATAATATTTTGCCGGTGTCGTACAGGTTGCTTTTTTTGCAATTTTGTCTGATACTTTATTGCTTGTTTTATGCCCAGTTGCTGGAATCTCTTCCCCTTTTTTAATTAATGCTCCACACTGATCACATACAGTATCTCCAGTGTACCCCGGTTTTGTACAAGTAGCATCTTTCTGATTAATAACGACTGTATTTAAATGATTAGTAGCTTCACCAACGACTACTGTTTTAGTATCGCTTACTGCATCACAGCGGTCGCACTGCACATAATATGTGTTACTTCCACATGTACCGGCAGCTGCCTGTACATTAGATGGTTTATCGGTAAAGGAATGTCCGAGTGGTTCATCCTCTTCCTTTTCATCTGTCTCATTCGTACTGATTACATCACAATCCGAACATTTCAGATAATACTGGGCTTTTTCTGTGCATGTTGCAGGTGTTGCAATTTGATCAGAAAATTCTGTGAAATTATGCTCTTCGTTTGTTTCTCCTGTATTATATGTCACAGAATTATTTGTAAATGCACTATTTACAAAATCCGTTGCATACCTTTTCACAACAGGATCTTTTGTACAATCTGCAGTATGGACTGTATCTGTAGAAAATTCTTCTGTTTCTGTAAGCTCTTCACCGCATAACTTGCATGTTGTCTTAGCAGTTACAGTATGACCATCTGGTTCAGAAGGTAATTCTGTGGAATCGCCTGTTACTTCTGCTCCGCTCCAGTCATAAGTTGGAGTATTCCATTCATGAGCTTCAGGAATTTTAATCTCCTCTTCACTCACCTCATTTTCTCCATTTTCATCCAGAAATAATTTTCCACATACATCACATACATAATGTGTCTTTATTCCCTCTTCTGTGCATGAAGCAGGTGTTCCATAGACCTTTTTTAATACGTGATTTGTGCATTCTTCAGAGCCATCTTCATTACCAGAATCAGAGCCACTATCTGTTCCAACGTTTGTATTAGAATCCTTAGATGGAACATCAGTTGATGAATCTGTAGAAATTTCATTTCCATTAGAAATAGCAGAGCCTGGATTTTTTGTACTTATAGATTCTGCATGAACGATATAGGTGGCACTTGGAAGCGCAACAGTTCCCATCATTAAAGCAGAAAGAGATAAGCCTAACATTTTTTTAAACTTTTTTCTCATAACAATATCCTTTCTTTATAAATATAGTATTGCGAGGTTGATAAGTTGCCTTACTTTTTCCAGCACAGGTCTTCATTATTAGTATGATAGAATCAAGATATGAAAGGAATTCCTCTCTGATATGAGATTAAGCCTTGCCGGAAGAAATATCGACATTCAGCCTCGGCATAAAGGATACCGGCTGCGGATTAAACATGCTCTTTTCTACATTCTGACATACTATATATGAAAGGAGGGCAGACTTTATAAAAAGCAAGAATAAAGGATACCGGCTGGAGATTTAACAAAAAATCTTTTTATAAAATATGTCCGACTCTCCAAGGAGGTTAGATAAAAAAATTTATACAGAAAAATCAGATAAGCAAGATTTCTGTCATACTATATAAGAAAGGAGAACGATTCGTGTAACGTCAGTGGTGGGCGAAAAAACGGTATCCCCCACTGACAGGAAGTGAAGCCCTGCTGGAAGAAATACCGGCTGGGGATTAAAATATAAAAATTAACATAAAGGAGATAATTTCTATGGCAAATTCAAAAATTTTTATCCTTTCTGCTATTGATATTCGCAAACGTGATGACAAAAGATGGCAGAAATTATTTGAAATCTGTAAAGTTCAGCATCCTGTTTGGGAAAAGAAAACACTGAACGAATACAAAGAATTCGAAATTGGCTGGGGACGGCTCTATGATATTTATGATTTTAATGCTGCTTATTTTATTGATAAAGACAAAGCTATTGAATATGCGGAAGCAAACATGGCTGACATCAATGAATCCGGAGCATATCCGTACATAGTAATCATTCCAAGATGTATAAACTTGATGTATCCAGAATCTTGTAAAGAAGATATCACGGTCCTTAAATATGACCATACAATTGATAAATACAATATTGTCGAAGCTGATGACGATGAATATGTTATGCCAATCATCCAGCATTACACATTACAACCCGTATCCATTATCTCAAAAAAAAGGATAAAGGAAGTCAACTAGCCACCGCTTAAATCTCTGAGGAGATTTCTCGCTAATTGAGTTAAAACAACCGTAAAACAAGGAAAGGAAGAATTAAAATGAAAAAGAAAAAGAGAATTATGATTTTAGTTGCAATCATTGCATTTTTAATGCTGCTATTTGGTATTTATGCCTACCTTCAGCTTCGTCCTGTAAATTATAGCAAAAAAGATTATACAGCAAAGAAAATTGAACAGATTGCAGGAATATCAGAAACTAAAAATAAAGATATTTATGTATTAAAAGGTTCAAAAAATCCGGGATTTGAAAAGGAATATGATACGGATGACCCAGATGTTGTAGTTACTTTTTCAGATGATGCAATGTCTGAAGATACTTTTTTGTATGACAAAGAAGGAGAGTTTCACCTCTACATTACATATGAAGCTCCAAAAGATAAAATTGATAAATACCTAGACAAAGAGGCTGGTATAAAAAATCAAGACAGAACATCAGGAAAAATTATTTCAGAAAGTATCTCTCGTCCATTGCATGTTGTAAATGAAAAAAAAGCAAAAGAATTGGTAAAACAAGGAATTACTGTATTAACAGATGATGGACAAATTTACCAAATTAAATAAGAAATGCTTAACAAAAGCCTCCCTAATCAGGATTTCTGAAAAGGGAGGCTTTTCTTTCTTAACTTTGAGATGTACCACCAGTTGTCTTGCTACTTATTAGTTTCCTGTTCTACAGTTTCTGAAATATCGTTTCTTTCCAATTCTCGGATAGTGATATTTCTATCTGTTTTTGCTTCCTTACTATTTGCTTCGATGATACCTTTCAGATCAACTCCTGTAGTCTCTTTCATTGATTCCATGACTTTCATAAGGACTGCCGGAACATTTCCTGCCATATCAGAAACTCCGTTGCTGTCACCGCCAATCACCGTTACTTTGTCAATGGAACTGATTGGCTCCGCAATAGCTTTTGCCATATCCGGAAGGATTTTGACAATCATTTCTGTAATGGCAGCATCACCATATTTCTTCATCGCCTCGGCTTTTAAATCCATTGCTTTCGCTTCTGCCTCACCTTTCAACTGGATAGCACGGGATTCAGCCTGTCCACGGGCTTCAATAGCGGCCGCATCTTTTTCCTGTTCAAATAATTTCGCTTCGGCTTCTTTCTGACGCTTGTATAATTCAGCATCAGCTTTCTGCATTTCTGCATATTTATCCGCTTCTGCTTTCTTACGAACTTCCGCATCCAATTTCTTTTCGGCAACCGCAGCTTCTTTCTCCTGTAATTCAATCTCTTTTTCTCTTCTTGCAATATTTGCTTCCTGTGCTTGAATCTCTATTTCTTTTCGGGAAGCTTCTTCCTGTATCTTATATGCTGCATCTGCTTTAGCTCTGGCGGTATCTTCATTTAACTTTAATGCTGCTTTTTTAATAGCTAATGCATTTTCTCTTTCAGCAATTTCTGTTTCTGTTTTTATTTTTTCGATGTTTGATTCATTATTTGCTTTTGCCTCTTCGATAGCTACTTCTTTACTTGCATATGCTTTTGCAATGGAAGCTGATTTGCTGATCTGTTCTCTATTGTCAATTCCAAGATCATTAATAAGTCCATCCTTATCCTTAATATTTTGTACATTAAAAGATAAGATACAGATACCCAGTTGTGCGATATCTTCTTTGGCATTAGATTTTACTTGCTCAGAAAATTCAGCTTTATTTTGGCAAATATCCTTTAACTCCATTGTGCCTATGATCTCTCGCAAATTTCCCTGGAGAGATTTTGTGATCGTGTTTCTTACGTCATCAGAACTCTTATTAAGGAAATTTCGCATTGCGATTTCGATATTCTCCGGAGATGTATCAACAGCAACCTGAGCGATAGCATCCACCTGAATATTAATAAAATCTTTTGTTGGTATGTAATCCTCTGTCTCAATATCAATATCAATCTGCCCAATCCCCATCCGGTCTACTCTTTCCAAAAAAGGGATCTTAAAGCCAGCTTTACCAATCAATACCCTTGGATGCTTTCCTGGACCAGAAATAATAGTGGCTGTATTTGGCGGGGATTTAACATAACCTACTGAAAGAAATACTACAATAGCAACAATAATACCAGCTACAATATACATAATTTAATTCTCCTATTCTCTTATTTTATTGTTTTAATCCACAGTCGGTAAGTTTAACGGAGCCTGAATATCGGGAAAATTCGACTGTTGCTTAAGTCTCTTGTCAGTGGGGGATACCAATCTCTCTCCGCCCGCCACTGACGCTTAGTGAATTTTAGATAATTCCTCCCCTACCTACCGATGTTGAGGAAGGGGAATCCTTATATTATTTTGTTGTCCATGGCTTCCTCCTTTCCATAAAAATAATAAGAATCAAAAATTTTCTTCTATAGAAAGTATGATATATTAATTAATACAACCCGTTTTTCTGTGGAAAATATTTTTAGAAAGTATTCAGCCACAGACAACGAGATGTTAAAATACTATTCTTACAAGCGGTTAATACTCCAGACTTTACTCCGAAGTTATTAACAAAATCTGAGTTGCACTTCATATTCTTGTAAAACACCCCTCCTTCCATTGTTTTAATCCCCAGCCGGTATCCTTTATGCGGAGGCTGAATGCCGATATTTCTCCCGGCTGTGGTCAGTGGGATACCGTTTTTTTCGCTCATCACTGACGTTACATGTATCCTACAATTCATCCCATAGCCCAAAGAGGCAGGAGAATTCTTGTTTTTTATAAAGTCTGTCCTCCTTTCTTATATAGTATGACAGAAATCTCGCTTATTCGATTTTTCTGTAGAAATATTTTTTATCTAATCTCTTGAGAAGATCGGACAGATTTTATAAAAGATTTTTTGTTAAAAAAGCTCCTATTGTCGGCAGCATTCTTCCATCTATATATTGATATATCGTTGATACAGAAATACCGGTCTGAAGAGCCAGTTCTTTTTCTTTCATATTCCTTTTAATCATTACCTGTTTTAATTTTTGTGGGAATATATCTACACTCGTATTCGTTTTTCTTTTAGGCTCATTTGTTAAGTTAAATAAATAATCTGTTGATACATCCAGTGCTGTTACAATGCTTACGGCAGCATTGAGACGAAGAGAATGCTTGCCATGTAAAAAATTACTGATCGTCTGTCTCGTTATACCGGTTTCATCCGCTAATTTTGTTTGAGACATATTCTTTTCTCTAAGACATTCAAATACCCTTACTCTCATACCCATCTTTTTTCTCCTACTCAACCTCTCGCGTTTCTGCAATCAGAGCATCCAAATCTTCTAAAGAGTGCTTCTGTACATACTCTTCCGTTTTCTTTCCATATCTTCGATAAAGTCTCTCTACTCCATCATCCGGAAATGTACAAAAATGGAAATACTTTTTGATATTTTCTATTTCTATCTGTTCTTCTGCTGAGAAAGGACTGATATTAAAACGGAGTTTTAACAGATCGGTTCCATTCATAACTGTTAAATATTCTACCTTTTGATGTCCATATGGTGGAAATGCAGAATTATAATCACCTACAAATCCTTTCCAGAGACAATGTTCATTTCCACTAAAAGAATGCTGGTTATAGTGTTCAATCCCGACAATCTCTACTTTTGTATTTCCACCAGTGCAATATAAGAGGTCTTTTACTGTTAGTGCTTTATGCTTATCTTTTCCCATATCATCTGTTTTATCAGGCTTTGCATAGATGAGTCTTCCTGTTAATACTTCCCACTTATTATTTTCTGCGTTATACAGATATTTCAAATGGGAATGATCTTCATCAACATAAGCCAGCTCACCTTCTTTTATATAGGGAAGGATTGTATTAAGGATATCCAACAGATCCGACTCACTCCAATACGATGTTTTTTCATGTAAATACAAAGTAGTATCATTTACAATCTCATATGTTAAATTCATATCCTTGCTCGATACTTGCCTTGAAATCAGACTTTCCACTTCATTTACCATATCTTTTTCTTTAACAGTTACCGTTCCTTCTACATTAACAATAGCTCCCATTTCATTTCCTCCTCGTTTGTCATTCTGCTTCTGTTCTGTCTCCATAAAGCGTGTATATTTTTCTTCTACAAATCTTATGTTTGGCTAAATCGTACACATGAGGATTTGCGATAGATAGATATACTTCAGCCAATTGCTTACATTGCTCTAGTGTTTTTTGACATTGCCCCACAGGACTATATTCTTCTTTTTCCTTATTCCAGATAAGAAGCTGATATTCGTCAGTTACGTTGTCTATATCTGAGTTTTCCAGATCATGACATTCATCCAGGATAATACCAGAGTCATGCAGCCATGCAAACTCTGAGACCACTTTATCGATAGTAGTCTCCTCACCCTCTTTAACTTCATTTAATACATCCTCATCAACGGAGAGTATTGCTATAACTTTCATTTTTTCCTTCTTTCTTTATTTTGTTTTTTTTCAGAGATAATCTTGATCTTTAAACCTCCTTCTCATCATTTTTTTATCTCGGTAGTAGAATGATGTTTTTGTTGACAACATAAAAAAAACTCCATATCAAAATGATATGGAGTCTTAAAATATAGAGCTATTTCGTGGCAATATTAACTTTATTATTTTTTTCCAAGAAAATGGCGTGATAACACCACGGGCAACCGGAGTTGACCGCGGCTTCTTTACAGATTTACGAGGCAATACTACACCTCGCTGGAGTAACACGTACCCCTCTACCCCTTGTTACAGGGATTACTTTTAAAAATCAAGCGGCTTTCTGCTTTCCTGTCCATACAAATGTTGATCTGCCCCAGAGTTTTCGGTAAATAAGGCGGATACCTTGTCTGTATCTATGGTTTACCCGGCTTCCCAGCCCTGGTTCATGGCTCTTTTGATTATACTTTTCTTTACAGACGCTCTTGGCTCCTGCGTAGATATCGGTATAAGAGACTACCTTTGTTGTCTTATAGAGATAGCTCATATCCTGTCCATCAAAAGCATAAGGATATTCCTTCCGGAGGATGTTCCCTGCTCCATTGATATCGGCATTGATGATACATCCTCTGTTTGTTTTGTATAAGCCTCGATGGACTCTCTTGCCAGAGAAGGTATATGCCTGCGTGTTACCTTTCCTGTATGTAGGGATCGCATCCAGATCGAGCAGGCTTGCTTTTGAAGTATAGCTCTCTTCCCTGTCTGCCACAGGGATTCCTGCTTTGGCGGCCGTATTTCGCAAGATCTTGATAAACTGGCAGAACGGGATGGAGACAAAGTTCTGGTTGTTCTGCTTCCCGATACAGATGTTTTGTTTCTGGTCTTCATTATGTCCGATAACAATGACATCTACCCGCTGTTCCTTTGCATAGCGCACAAGATACCAGGCTGTCTTATAGAAGAAATCCCGCAGGAAAGCATCTCTTTTCCGGCTGAGTGCCTGAAGCTGCTTTGTTTCTTTTTTGGAGTGGGTACTGTCACTGCCTTTTGTGACAGCAGATAACAGTTTGGCCCGCTGTTTGTTGAACTTCTGGTTCATGGATTTTAATGCCCCGCCCTTGATCAGGAACGGCGTATCCCCAAAGTTATTTGCTACGGCAGCAAGATTGCTCACACCAACATCGATACCAAGAATGCGCTTGGGCTGTTTTGGTACCTCCGGCAGAACGAGATCCTCTTTAAAAGTAACAAGGATCGTATAGCCACCATACTGTGGTTTTACTTCTGTCTTTGCATACGTCATATCGGCATACAGGGACTCTTTTCCTATCCGTACCGGCTGTTTATGGTTCACAAACTTAAGATATGCATGGCCATCCTGGCAGGAAAATACTGCAGTCTGGCTGGTATATGCCGCTGTCATCTTCGTAGCATGCTTATAACCCGGTATCCTTGGCCGGGCTTTATATTTTTCTGGATGGACAGCATAATCCCTGACCGCTTTAAAATAAGACTTCCAGCCCTTAACCGCTTTCTTGATCGCATTCTGGTTCACATGGCTGTTCATCCGCCGGTAGGTTGGATTATCTGTATGTTTAAAGATGGCATCCAATACCCCATAAGACAGAAACCATTTTTCCTTTGTTGGATAAGGGAATACCTTACACTTTAAGTCTGCGGCAAGTTTATCTCCCTTCTCGGTATGCATATCCTGGTATTTTTTCAGCTTCTTCTCATAGTTTTCCCGTGCATGGAGATTTGCTTTCTGGATACCGGTAAAAACATAGTGAAGTACCTCTGTCTCACAGGCAGTCCGTTCTTCTGGAGATTTCCGTATCCCCGTCATCGTATTCCGGATATAGAAGTTAGCTACGTTATACATACATTTGGCGGCTGTGGTATTTTCTGCGAAATAGTCGCATAACACAGCATCTTTCGTTGGTTGTATGTTTATCTTCCATGTACGCATAACACACTCTCTCCTTTCCATAAGATAACGGATATCCAAAAACATCTCTCATAGATAGTATGTCATAATTGGCAGCAGATCTATTTTTCTGTATAAGAAAAACGCATTCATCCGCAGGCAACTAAAGTTGACTGCGGTTTTCTGCTGTTACATGATAATTGTTTCTGTGATTAAAATGATTTTTCAACCACCAAACAAAAAAAAGACTCATACCCCAATCTAAGTACGAGCCTTTTCTCATGCAATCACTATCTATTTTTTTTCTCTGTTGTCTGCGTTGTTTCTTCGGCTGCCTCAGAAGAGCTTTCTGTTGCTTCTTCCGGTGCCCCCTCTTCCGATGTATCAGCCGCCTGTCCTTTCGATACTTTTATCTTGCAAGAAAATGTATTTCCCTTTACAGTTCCTTTTATAACCGTTTCTCCTTCTTTCACACCAGTAATATTCCCATTTCCATCTACCTTGGCAATTTTTTCATCTTCGGACCGCCACGTTGGGCTGATACCATCTGGAAGACCTGTGATCATAACAGAAGTTTCTTCTCCTTCCATAACCTCGGTAGATGTTGGCTGGATCTGTGCAACGTAAAGTGTCGTGTCAAAGGATTTTCCATGTGATTCTACGGTCATACTGGTCTGTCCCTCAGATACTCCTGTAATTTTCCCGGAAGCTTCTGAAGCAACCGCTGTATCTTCAATGATATATTTTGCATCGTTACCAAGATAATCCATTTTAAATTTTTGTGTAGAACCCAATGGAATAATATAACTATCGGCAATATCCATAACATAAACTGTACAAGACATACTCTGACCTGCTCCAGCTAATGTGATGTTGGCTTTTCCTGCATTCTTCGCCGTGATAGCTCCTTTTTCATCTACAGTAGCGACCTTTGTGTTATCGCTTGTGAAATGAAGCCCATTTGTACTGCTTAACCCTGTGATATTTAACTGGATACTCTCGTCTTTCTTTAAGTATGCTTCTGATTTATCAAGTCCTGCAACTGTAACATTTAAAAACAATGGAGTATTGTTACCGATATTACATGTAACGCGGACATCACCGGCAGATAATCCTTTCAATTTTCCATTCTGATCAATTGAGGCAATGTTTTCATCATCTACACTCCATGACTTTACTTTGTCTCTTACTGCATCACTGATTTTTAATTGATGCTCTGTATTCGAAAAAATAATAGAGCTGTCTATAGAGATACCAACTACCTGCACTCTTGTGGAAAACTTTTTACCATTATCTTTTCCTGTTATCGTTGCTTCTCCTTCTTTTAAAGTTTCGATCGAACCATTCGGGCTTACCGTAAGAACCCCTTTATCAGAACTTTCCCATTTTACAGTATCGTTACCCGTACCAACTGCCTGCGACTGATATGTATATCCAGCAGAAAGAATGAGATTATCCTCTTTAAAACCTGGTACATGAATCTCACAATAGAAAGTACGAAATAAAGCTGAGATTTTCACCGTGTAAACACCCGGTTTTGTCGCTTTAACTTTACCATTGCTGCTTACTTTTATGTTTTCATCTTCACTTTGAAAAGATGCAACATGATCAAGGATAGGATTTGTAAGAGAAAGGGTGCCGGATTCATTTGGTAAGAGTATGAGCTGGTCATCTTTGGGTTTTCCAAGTAGTAATGCAGCAAAAAACAAGGAGAACACAAAGGCAGTAGCAAATCCAATATAAAGTTTCTGTTTAAAGGTTTTTTGTTTTTTTTGTTTTTTCTCTTTTATTTTAGGAGGTTTAGGCTGCCTTGCAGTCGGTTTCCTTTTGGTTTTCTTTGCCTCTTTAAATTCTGGAATAGGGGCTTCTAAACGATTATTGATAGAATTTTTTTTCTTAAACATAACTTTCTCCTTTTCGAACATGTTCTAAGACAACATTGTATATCCCGAGGATATCTCACCTAAAACGGCTTTCAATCCGGAATGGTTGACATGTATGACCGGAATACCAGCTGACTTACACATAGACTTTGTTTTGTTATATAAAGTGTGGCTTACAAAAGATGTAAACACAAACATCGCTTTACAGGTAGACAGGTCCAAAATCTTGGGCACTTCCTTATCGTTAAAGATAAAGCGGCTGTTAGGGAAAAGGAAACGTAACTTGTCCACGGTAGAATAATGTCCTCCAACAAACAGAAAAGGTAAAGAATAATCAATGCTAGAAGAAGTCGTACCATTTTTTTCTCTGTTCCGTTCCGAAAATAGCTGTTCTAAGAGATGATTTTCTTCTATAAGCTGAGCATTTTTCTCTGTAAGCTTATCCTTCTCCCAAGAGATCTTTTTTAACCTTGTATAAACCTGTTCTAACTCCCGTTGTATATCACCAATCTTCTCATCTTCTCCCGTTGTCTGCGAAAAACTTTGTTCTAGTTGACGTTTATAAGATAGATTATCTTTTTTTAGCTGCGTACAAAGAGCTGTAAGAGAGGTAACTTGTTGGTTAAGAGAAGCTATCTCTTGTTTATCTTCAGCTATACTCTCTCTAAAGGCGGCTTTGGAACAATCGGTCTCCTGTCCATTAGATGATACATAGTAATAAAGCAGGTCAAGGATATACCCAGTCAATTGGTAAGAAAGAAGTTCCATTGCGGAGCTGTCTTTCTCTATATCAAAAGCGGAAGTAAATAGAAAATCCTGCATAGTAGACCGTCCGCTATAGAAACAGTGAACCAGCCACCAGTCAATCTGATGAAAGAGATAGCGGGAGAAATCTATATAGAAAGCTTCCGAGATCTCAAAGGCCTTATCATCGGTATAGTTCAGAGAAGCTTCATAAAGTTCATTAGCAAGAACAAGCATAGCAGGAAGACAGTCTGAAGGATAAAGATTAAAGAAGTCGGGCTGACAACGGATATAAAGAAATTTACCCATATTCCCCAGTAGTTGCTGGAAAAATTCTTTTGGGGATAAGATAGTATCAAAGCAGTAAGAGGACAGCTCCCGAAAACGTTTTTTGCGATAAGACTTATAGACTTTAGATTGCAAAAAGTCCATAGATATGGCTGTACCAACCAGATTCTGTTCAGAAGACGCAGCATAAAAGTGAGCAGAAGGCAAAAAAGAAACGGGATGCTGAATACTGCTAAGTACAGATGATGCACGTTGTAAAGTTTCAGAGGGGGACAATGTAGAGTCCCTAGTAAAAATAGTGTCCATAATACACACTCCTTTCGTAATGTAGTCTGTAGACAGTAAAAAAAGGGATAACCTAGTCAGCTGCCATTAACTTTCTCGATGGAGACCAAGAAAGAACTTTCATAGATAGTATGAAAGAATATGCCATAGGGCAGTTTTTCTGTACAAAAAGATAATGGATACAAGAAGAGAGCCCATACACCACCCATTACAGACCTCCAAAGGAAACAGACCAAGGGACCAAATATAAACATCAATTATATATGCACGATGGAATATTGTTTTAATCCACAGCCGGTATCCTTTATGCAGAGGCTGAATGCCGGTATTTCTTCCGGCAGGGATTAACTTCATGTCAGTGGGAGGATACCGTTTCTCCGCTCACCACTGACGTTAATTTGGGCTGATGTGATGAGCGGGTCTCCTTATCATCTTTGGTAATTGGAAATATCCTGTGTTGACGTGAAATTACTATACGACAAAAAGCCCCAGATATCTCTGTGGCACTAATTTGTTACAATTCAGGGAATTATATTACTTTATTCTACAATTTTTGTAGCATGAGAATGATTATATTCTTCACAGTTGTTTTGGATCACGTATTGGAATTCTTCTTCCCCCATAAGTAAAAATTCTTGATCTGACTCCTGTGTAAATTCTGCTTTCGTTCGCTCATATTTTTTCCTGCTTTCTTTTAACTCAGCAAGTCTTTCCATTGTTTTTGCAAATTCCGGATCTTCGGCAGCTAATCGTTTTAATTTTTCTTCTGATCTAACTTCTTTTTTACATTTTTTCTTTGCTTTCTGACATAGAATCGTTACAGCTTTTTTAATCCCTGTTTTTTTCTTTGTGATTCCTGCTGCTTTTAATATCTTTGATACAGTTGACTGTGCACAGCCAACGAGTTCTGCAATTTTCTCCTGCAGGACTCCTTTTGCAAATAATTCGATAATCTTAATATCTCTTTTTTCTTTCATTTTTCTTCTTTTCTGTCCACGCTCTCTGGCTTTTTGTCTTTCTTCATAGTAATGTACATTAGCAGGATAAAATCCTAATGCTTTTTGTTCTTCATCATCTATCCCAAGATATCCTATGATTGTTTCATTCCTGTATTTATACTTTTTCCGCCTTGCTGTTGACATATAACTACGCAGCTCTTTTTCCGGTAAAGGATTTTTAAAGGAATTATTGAGCGCAACAACACGATTCCATGCCTCATCTTCTGGTGTATCATTTGATAAATAAGCAGATAAGACAATGAGACAATATAAATCACGGTAACCATCTTCCATTTCACCCGCAGACCTTCGTAATTCAATCAGGCTGCGAATCATGTTGTCAATATGATTTCCATAATTATTTTTTCGAAACACAGGATTTCCTTGTTTCTTCTTTTTTTTATATTTTATGTAAGGTTTTCCTGTTGCTGGATGTAATGCGAAATATAATTTGGCAGCATCTAATTTATTATCATGCAATATCCAGAAATCTCCATATGTTTTCGATCTTGTATTCCATGTTCCAGGCAAGCGAAAAAGCCCTGACATCTTTTTTGATGCAGAGATATCTAACAATACATATTCTTTTAATTCTGGATCTGCAGAGTTGATTTCTTTTTCGAGTGCAGTAAAAAGATATTCCTGTATTCCCTTATATATATATTTTAATTTCTTTGCACTTAACGGCTTGATTGTCCACCATAACTGTATTCCCCGGCCAGTATGTACAACTGTGTTGGGACAAGGCAATCCAATAGGTTTTTTTACAAAAATAAGATATAACAATGCATCCAAACGTTGCATTATAACATCTCGGCATCCTTTAATGCCTCCTCTTGCATGATGTACATCAATATCAACCACTATATTTGTTAGACTATGTACATTTACTGCTCTGCGAAATTTAGGGGATTTAAAGCTATTTGCCACAATATAATAATCCATGTGTTGTCTTAAATCTCCGAATGTTTTTATTGACCTAATACTATCCTGTGAATCAATAAAACCAATTTGTCTTATATTTAATAGTCTTCCATTACAGATTGGACGGCTATAAACAGGATAATATCCGTAATATCCATCATCTCTCCCCATGTGGATTTCAAGGAATTTATGCAGTTTATCAATGCCATTTAAATCTTCTATATTTGTCCACTTTGCTCTCTCTAATCTTAAATCTGTTTTTGGAAAGTAAGGGGTTCCTAACGGAAAATAAAAAATGGTTGTTGTGTTTTCTTTCATCAATTCATCCTCCTAATTTTGTAACTCATTATTAGTATGATAGAATCGACAAAAAAGCACTTTTTCTGTATAACTTTAACCTCGTAAAAAAAAGACCCGCTGCAATCGGGGTCTAGTAAGATGTTTAGCTATTGTTTTAATCCACAGCCGGTATTTCTTATGCAGAGGCTGAATGCCGGGGATTTTCTTCCGGCAAGGCTTAACTTCCTGTCAGTGGGGGGATACCGTTTCTCCGCCCTTACAATTCATCCCATAACCTAAAGAAGTAGGGGAATTCTTGTTTTTTGTTAAAAAAATATTTCTTGACATATATGATGAATATGATATAATAATATTATATCAGTTGTCGATATTAATCGATGACTTCTAATTTTGTAACTTAGAGAAAGAGAGTAGCATTAGCTACTCTCTTTTTCTTATACAATATTGCTTTCTAGCAGCTTATTCCGACAGTTATTTTAATCCACATATTTAAAAAAATATGATAGCATAGTATTTATATCTACACCTATACAATTACAGTATTTTAAAAATGACAGCATGGATGGATTTCCGTTAAAAGATTCTATCTTAGATACCATCTGCTGTGATAGTCCCGTTTGAGAAGCAATATCTTTTTGTGTTAATTTTTTTTCTTTTCGTATTTGCCGTAGTTTTTGACATAATTGATAGATTTGGTGATTTTCTTTATAAATAGTTTTAGATTTGGTGTTATTTAAAACATCTTTTTTTAGCTCATTTAACACAGGCAATTTTTTTCTCCTTCCCAAATTAGTTTTGCAAATTAATGCCATAGGCGGCAGAAATCTCTTGTAAAAGACTGTTACTTTCCTTGTCCGTGTATCGGTTATCTACAGTAATTATAGTCTTTAACACATATTCTGGTGTTACCTTTTCTGCTCTAATAATTTCCATACAAGGATAAATCGTGTCTTTCTTTGTAATATCATAGGATAAGCTAAACAGAAAAGTCTTTTCATTCCCGGAACCTTTATCAGATACAATATTCTGGATTTTCTTTTTGGAAGCAAGTATATTTTTTTCCTCTTTTAGCCCTTTTTTTGAAATCTGTTTGGGAGATTCTGCAGTTTTCAGGAGTTCATTATTAATTGTAACTCCGTGTAATGTAGCTTTAGATTGTGAGGCTGCCACCCTTTCTGATTCTGATGGTATAAATAAACGAACCTCTGCATCTTCATTTTTTACTGTTGTTTTTGCAAGATATTTATATTCTCTCCTGCTTTCTTCTTTTGCTTCGGAAACTTGTTCTTTCCCATCATAAGACTCTAGTTGTGTTATATTTTGTTTATTATGACATCCAGTGCATAGAAAAGTTCCAATGCAAAAAGCAACTAATATTTTCCGAAAATTATTTTTCTTAATAATCACACTTTAAGACCTCCTATATGACAATCTTGATACCTCGACAAGTTACCACACATCCATGAAGGATGCGATAGAAAGTACGTTCGACTTCTATTATATAACCCATTTTAATCCACGCACCCGTGAGGGGTGCGACAGAAGTCAGTTTTTACAGTGCCCGGCCCTCCGAAAGGTTTTAATCCACGCACCCGCGGGGATGCGACACGCTAGACCAATAAGCGAGATTACGAACCGTAAGGTTTTAATCCACGCATCCATGAGGAATGCGATCTCAGCATAAACCTCTGCTTCTGTTCCATGATTTTAATCCACGCACCCGTGAGGGGTGCGACAGCGAAATCGTATAAAATTGGTAGTGATTTCTCTGCTTTATTTAGAAAGTTTATACAAAAATTAGGCATTGTCACCTTTCGCATTTCTATTTTTTAGAAAAGTAAGAACAATATTTTTTATTTTTGTAGTGCGAATCTTCCGGGATTCTTACGTTGCTTCCGATTCGCACCAACTTTCTCATATATAGTATGTCAGAATCGGAATTCACTCGATTTTTCTGTAGAACTTTTTTTGTTTCTTTATTCAAAATCACATACTACTTTTGAAAGTATTGTTTTGATGATAGGAGGAAAAAGTTATGAAAAAAAGTTATGCAGCAAGTATTATTTTAGGAACAGTATGTGGATTTATGGCAGTAATTACAAGTCCGCTTCACCCAATTGCATGCCCATTCTTAATCATTGGATATTTGTTCTTTATCTTATATCCAATAGCAAATTATATTGAGGAAAAGGGTGTACCAAAGTGGGTATATGAATTATTACATTATGAAGAATCAGATGAGGAGGAAGAGGATAATGATTGATAGAAAAGACGTACCTGTATTGATGAGTAATATGGATAAAGATTCTGAACTATCTCAGTTTTTCAATGAATATTGGAAATTCGTAAAGGAATTTTTAAATGGAAAAGAAGAACAAAGAGAAAAAGAATACTGGGACGAACTTGTAAGCCGGTCACAAGAAATGTCTGAAAAATATAATGGACAGTATAAGCAATTTTGTATCGAATTACTTTTAAGTTTAATAGCAGAGATTGAACGTAGAGATCGGGAGGAACGACAATCTTGTAAAAATGGTCTCCAGATTAAACTAATAAAAAGTGATACAGGAAAAAACTCTAAATTATTTCAATTTTTCTCTGAATATTGGAAAATGATAAAAGATTTTCTAAACGGTAAAGATGGACACAGAGAGAAAGATTATTGGAATGAAATTGCGAAAACGTCTTTTCAGATTACCAAAAAATACAATGGAAAATTTGAAAGAGATATTGTAAATGGATTGATTGAAGAAATTAAAAGGCGGGATCATAAAGAATGTGAAATGTTCCGCAAACAGATTGCATGACAACAAAAAGGCTTCCATCATGACAATGTCAATTAGATAAGAATGACATTGCCCATGATGGAGCCCTTTTTGTTGTATCTATCTTTCGCGAATGATTTCGAGACTCTCTTTCAAAATCTCTCTTATCCATTCCCTGCTCTCCTTGTTTGCCGGAGTTTCCTCTCCTGTGCAATCAATCCATATCAAAAATAATGCATATTGTTTCATATTTGGCAGGATTTCTTTCTGGATTTCCTCTACCGTTGGCGCATATTCCTTTGCTTGCCACTTCATTCTATCAAATACTTCACAATATTTTTCAAAATCTTCTTCCGAAATCGTTATTCTCATATATCCTCCTACTATTAGTATTGTCATAGTCATTCTTTACCTTTTCTACAGGTTAGACTATGCTATTTTAAGATACTGTGGATTGGTTCATTCCTCCTACCACTTGATGGTTCATACGAGGCTCCAACCACAGTCTCTTTGTTCATTTGTTAATCAGTTAGTTACCGCATGACGGTTTATCAGGAAGTAGGTTACAATCGCAAGGAGTCCTGTGGTCTCAAAACAGTATCAATACATTTTTAGGAGGTCCTATATGATTTTTGTAGGAATTGATGTTGCTAAAAATAAGCATGATTGCTTTATTACAAACACGGATGGAGAAAGTTTATTTAATTCTTTCACCATCACCAACAATCTCGATGGATTTAATGACCTCTATCAAAAAATATCATCCGTTACTGAAAATATAACTAAAGTAAAAGTAGGGCTAGAAGCCACTGGACACTATAGTTACAATCTTCTCGGATATCTCTTAGATAAAGGTTTCCCGACCTACGTTATCAATCCGTTACATACCAATCTGTACAGAAAAAGTCTAAGCCTTAGACAGACCAAAACGGATAAAGTAGATGCCCGCACAATTGCTTCTATGCTGATGTCTGACGTGAACTTAAAGTCCTACTCAGATACATCTTACCACAACGAAGAATTAAAATCACTGACCCGCTATCGGTTTGATAAAGTAAAGGAACGCTCTGCCCTTAAGGTATCTATATCCCGACTTGTTTGCATCCTTTTCCCTGAACTTGAAAACCTTGTTCCGACTCTCCATATGACATCCGTCTATTCTTTGCTTTATGAATTTCCGGGGGCTTCTTTTGTTGCATCTGCTCATCTTACACGACTGGCAAATCTACTTTCCAAAGCCTCTAAGGGGCATTACAACAAAGATACGGCTGTCCTTTTTCGCCAAACTGCCAGAGACTCTATAGGTTCTGTTATGCCTGCAAAATCTTTGGAATTAAAACATACCATCAAACTCATTCAGGAACTAACTTCTGAAATTGATGAAATTGAGGCAGCTATCAAGCAGATCATGGATGAAGAGATTAAATCTCCTATTCTCACCATTCCCGGCATTAGTTACCGGATGGGAGCAATGATCATTGCCGAAATCGGTGACTTCAATCGTTTTGATTCAGCAGATAAAATACTGGCCTATGCTGGGATGTCTCCATCCACACACCAATCCGGTCAACTGGATAACTGTCATTCCCGTATGGAGAAACGTGGTTCCAGATATCTCCGCTATGCCCTTTACAATGCGACAAAATATGTCTGCCATTGGGATAAATCTTTCGGTGCATATCTTGAAAAAAAGCGTTCCGAAGGAAAACATTACAATGTAGCTTTATCTCATGCTGCCAAAAAACTTGTCAGAACTATCTTTGCAATGGAAAGGTCAGGACAGTCATACATAGCATCTGTTTAACTCTTTCTATAATCATTTCCTTTTTAGAGCACCTATAAAGATGCTCTTATTGTCATGCAGTTTTCAAGGTACTGATTGCAATGAAAAGTCATTGCCACTTTTTCAAAAATTCTTCTTTTACTTGACTTTCTTTAATAGTTAGTCTCTTATTCCAATACAATCTTGTACAAATAGTTATCTAAGTATTTTTTTAATAAATTTTCATTATCAAAACCTGTTCCGTTGTAAAATTCCTCTGCGATACCTCCACCAATTGCGCACAATGTATCCATGTCGCATCTCAGCGAAAATACATTCCTAAGAAAACTTTCGTAACAATCACTTTCTAGAAAACATCTGATTGCTGCAGGTACACTTCCTTGACAACTTGCATTCCAATGATATGAATTTCTGTAATCAGCAATTTGTCTTTCGATACTATATTTATAATTTTCTAATGGATACTGAAGTTTTACATACTGGAAAATCTCATCTTTTGTAGCTCCTGTCCTTGCCATGTAAACACACATTGCCGTTGTAATCGCGCCTTTAATTCCCTCTGGATGATTGTGGGTACATTCAGCAGATTTAATAGCCCATTCTTCTACTTCATTTTCAGAATCGAAGTATTCTCCGATGTAAGAACATCTCATAGCTGCCCCGTTTCCAAAACTGTAATAAGCCTTGTCATCATCGCGAGATAACCAATCTCTAAACTTTTCTCCATAGCCTACTTCCTGATATTTTCTTCCTAAATTCCGATATACTTCTCCAAAAGATTTGTTATTTTTAATCGCAAACTTTACGGCTAATGTCATAACTGTATCATCTGTAAATTTGCATCTATCTGTAAATAGATTACAATATCTCCAATCTAATCTTGTTGGTCTTGTAATGGGAAATTCGTACTGTGAACCAGCAATATCTCCCAAAATTGAACCGATAATCGCCATAATTTTATCCACCTTTCCCTGTCTTTACACAAACTGTTTTCCTTTTTTGATGTTCTCAAATTTTCTTGCTGTCATTTTCCCAAGTTCCTTGTTAGAATCAATCCCCATCCGTATCAATACTTCTCTTTCTATTGCATCAATATCTACACGTTCTAAGTTAATGTTAGAAGAAAACCATGCTTTTTGAAAAGTAGAATAATACATTTTTCCAAGTGACGTGTTTAAATAGACCCCTTGCTGGAATTTATTATATCCTTTCCAAAAATAAATGCTGTTGATATATACATGCTCAAGGGATGAAGGCTGAGTCTTACGCAGCTCCTTGTACTCATTATAACAGTATTCCATTAACCTCCATGTAGCAAGCACATCATCATCCGCCTGATGGAAAGTGATCCCGCTGTCGAGTCCTAAATGCCGGATAAGGGTACTTAATGAATAATCTTCAATTTCCTTTCCATACAATATATCTCTCGCCATTTCTAACACATCTAACTTGTACCAAAATTTTAATTCTGTCTTTTGTCGTTTATACATTCCCCGTAACATATCAATATCAAAATCCACGTTATATCCTACTAAAAGTGCATTTTCTCCAAAAAACTCTTGAATCTCTGAAAAAGCATCTTCTTCTGTTTGCTTATCCTGAAGAAATTCATTTGTGATCCCATGGATGTCAATATTTTTCTTGTCAAGGAAAAATGGAGGTCTAATATAAATATTCCTTTTATCTTTTAAGATAAGTTCTCCTCCTTCATTCTTAAATTTTCTTGCGGACAATTGTACGATATAATCCTTTGAGGGTTTTACCCCGCTCGTTTCCGTATCAAATACAATAATGTCGTGATATTGCATATGCATGGTATCTTCGTACATGCATATACACGCCTTTTGATTTACATGTGTTCTCGCTCTATACATAATCTCACCTCATTTTTTATTAATAGTATGATTGATTGAGATATCTCACATTTTTTCTGTATAAGTTTTTTTACACAGAAAAATAGGAATTTGTATATTCTTTCATACTAATAAATAGGAACAGAAAAAATATTATATTTTTAAGGAGTTTTTTATGAATGAAACAGGTGTTTTAATGGAGTATGAACAAATCTTGTTGGGAAATACGATTAATTCCCGTTCAAAATTCACGGCAACTTATATCAGTAAGAACGCAGATGATCGTTATGCACTGCATCTACTCCGGTATGTATTTGAAGAAATTTTAGACTGGAGCCCGATTGTAACAAGGACTTTTCTTTCTGGAGAACTTATAGACATGTTAAAGCTGCGGGTAGTAGCCAATAGCATCCAGTTTCCTCCAGAATTAAGTCCTAAAACAGATTATTTTTATTATGCATGGAGAATGTATCCTGAAATGGTGCATATTACACAGAGAGAACTTACATTAAATGTTTATGAAAAGGTGTTACAGGGAATGTTGATAAAATATCCAAAAGGATTTTTTTTAAAACTCCATGGTGAGATTAATAAGGCCATCTGTTTAAATTATGCGATTGAACAGTATCTCCATCCTGGTTCAATAGAGGAAATTTATAAGTTCTTTTCTGATAAAAAAAAGGCACTTCAGTTCTTGGAGAAATATCGGCTAGTGGATATTTATAGAGAACAATATTCTGACCCATTGGATATGTTACATGATTGTTTAAATTCTTTTCAAAAGAATGCGTTGTTATACCAATTTTATAAATTTAATAAATCATTGAAGGAGGAGATTCGGCTTGGTAATAAATATAAACAATGAAAAGATAGAATTGGATAATAAAGAAGTACAAGCAGCAAAAACAATGGTGGCGAAATTTATCTCCGAAGTACGGAAAGAATCCTTTGAAAACAATGAACCTACCTTTTTCTTTACTGCACTTATTATCATGCACCTAATGTCACAAGATGCAATAAATAAACTAGATCCTAAAGACTTTTCAGTTATGATGAAAAGCATCACACAGTCTTTCTCTACAAAGCAAAATTAATGGGAGGTTATTTTTATCCTTTTACAGCAAGAAGACCCCGACCTCTAAGATTGGGCAAGTCCGGTTAAAACAGCACAGATATGTTCCAAGCGAATACAGACTGAAATCTGTATTAGCACGGTAGTGCTATCGAACGAGAACCAAACTTGCCGAGGATGAAAAGCCCCCACCTCTACAGGTGGGGGAGGATGTCACGTTTTTGAACTGCAAAAAATCATTTATGGCTGCGAAAGTTTTTGGAACATAATCGAAGACCCGTTTTAATCCCCAGCCGGTATCCATTACACGAAGGCTGAATGCCGATATTTTTCCCGGCAGAGCTTCACTTCATGTCAGTGGGGGATACCGTTTCCTCCGTCCACCACTGACGCTTGCTTAACTTTACAATTCATCCCACGATCTGAAGGTGCATGGGAATTCTTGCTTTTTATAAAATCTGTCCTCCTTTCCTATATAGTATGACAGAAATCTCGCCTATTCGATTTTTCTGTATAAATATTTTTTTATCTAACTTCTTTAGAACGTCGGACAGATTTTATAAAAAGATTCCCTCTTTTTTCTCTACTGATTAGTACATAGAACCATCGCAGACATATTATCTGGATATTTTATGATATTTTTAGCAGCATCTACAAGATTATAGGCAGCCATCTCACAATCTTGGCTTTTTAATATAATTTCTGCCATTGCCTGCGGCTGGATTGCGTAATGAACGCCATCTGTTGTCATTAAGATAATATCATCATCCTTTATCCTGCCTGCACGCAGCTGTATTTCCGGTTCAGTTACCAACCCAATCCCATTTGTGATAAGGAGGCGATCCGCATGAACATAATATTCTTCCTTTGTTATTTTCCCCATATTCAATAATTCATTTGCCTTTGTATAATCTTTTGTAAGTTGTGTAAGGACTCCGTTTCGGAGCATATATACTCTTGTATTTCCACAATGAGCGATAAATATCTGATTATTTTCCGTAAAGAGACAACAGGTAACACTTGCAGCAAATCCAGAATATAATTCTTCGTTTCCCATTTTAAAGGCTCCAATGACCTTATTTGCAATTAACATGGCCAATTTCATATAAAATTTAGGGTCTAAACAAAAATCTTTTTTCTTATTTTTCCACATTGTCTGTATAAAATTACCGATTTCAAGACAGATAATCGAGGCTGGCTGAGGGATGGAAGGACGAGAACCTGTACCATCTGCAATAACACAAAAAAGATTTTTTTCATCCAATTCTTTAAAAAAAATATAGTCTTCCTGTCTTTCTCTTGAGACTCCGATATCTGTGGTAGCCGCAATAGAATATTTCTTCATCAATTTTTCCCTTTCTTTAATTCCCGTTATTATTCGTTTCTTTTTCTTCTGATGTACATATCAGAGCTGCTTTATAGGCTGCGATTTTATCTGCAATCTCATTATTGTAGATTAATTTTGTATATGTAAATTTGTCTTTGTCTCCAGATAAAGAAGATAAATCATCCAGCATCTTTTCATATACTTCATATAATCCACTTACAGCTTCTGTCCCTGATTTTGTCTCATAGGTATCTGTACCAAGACGCACAGGATGTTTTTCTTTTTCTTCTTTATATGCGGTATGCATTAACAATAATTCTTCTTGCAGGTCACCGATATGGTTTTGCAGGTCTTTTTCTGAGATATTATTGTTAAGATATAAGGAAATAACTGTATCTACAGTATCGGAGAAAGTTTCTAACTGTTTAAAATAACTTTTTTGATGAGACAGCCACTCTTTTCCTGTGTATTGTTGTTTATAAAGATAGTAAGACCTGATTCCGGCTCCGGCACAACCTGCCAAAATCAAAATGATCACAATCCTAATCATTGTTTTTTTTATCATCTACTCCTCCTTTTCTTGTTTCTTCTTTTGGTGTTCTTAAAAGAAAATACGAAGCAATAATACATGCTGATAAAACAATTCCTCCTACGATAGCAACCTTAGCGAATCGGTTATTTTTCACTTTTTTAACTGGATTTTGAGCCTTCTTTTCTTTTACCTTTTCCATTTCTTCTTCCAAATTATTTTTTTCTTCTGTGGAATTATCTGGAATATCATTCTCTATTTTTGTTTCATTATCCATATTGGTGCCATCTTTCATAATGCTGGCAACAGATTTTGTGTCATTGGAAGTAAAGTCATATACAGCCCCTTTATTACTGGTTACTTTTGCCTTTTTTAGAGAAAGTCCTGTATTATCTACTATTTTAACCGGTTTTTTATTCTTTTTCTCTTCCTCTTTTTTATTTTTATCATTAGGAGAAGGAGTTACCGGGGTATTATTGTCAGAAGGGTTAGGAATCGGTGTAGGTGTAACAGGTGTTGTGGGTACAGATGGTTTAGACGGTTCTTTTCCGTTATCGTCTTTCTTATCATCGTCCTTCTTGGCATCATCATCCTTTCCATCATTATTATTTTTATCATCATCTTTTACATTTTCTTTCTCGAACTTAATATTTAGGGATTCTGAATAGACTTTAAATGTCGTCTTATTTGCGCAGACTGTTTTTGAAAACGCTTGAAGGTTTTCAGAACCTTTTGTATCGACGGAATTCTTTAAAATAAAGGACATGTCAGAAGTTTGTTTAAAAGTCTGTTCTTTTGTTCTTATCATCAATTCAATGGAGGCAACTGCTTTTTCTGGAATATATTCTCCGTTTTCGACCTCCACTTTTTTCCCATTAATATACAACTCCACATCTGCATTATCAAATTCTGGCATCTTAATTTTCTCAATATCCAGTCTTGCGGGAATATTCATCTTAAATTCTTGATGATCAATATCAGTATTGCCTGAAGAACCTAGATTTTTGATATACATTTCTGTGCTTTCTCCATATTTTAAAGTATTTTTTGATAAAGATACATCTGGTTTATCTGGAATGGAATATCTACAATTTGTCCGAATGCTGCTGTGACAGAATGTCTCATTTTCTCCTTCTGCATCTGTTCCAAAACAATCAGCAGACACTAAAAGTTTTTCATCGCTCTCCGAAGCATGGATTTCTCCAGAAAGAATCATTCCGGTAAAATTCTTAACAGAATTTGTTTCTTCTTCACCATAAAGAATACGAATCATATCGCACCCTTCATATTTTGTCATATCTACTTCATTTCCTGGCGATACGGTTTCTTTTCCTAAAAAATTCTTTTCATGGTATACTTCTATTGAAAGTTCACCTTTATAATCAGTCCAGTCTCCTAAATTTAATGATCTTGGATAAAATCCTTTATCAAACCGAATAGAAAAGCCTACTTTTCCATCATAAGTGGCAGGATCGTAAGCGGAATAAGAAAAAGTATAATTCTGTTCTTCCGATTCACTTCTTACTGCACTGACAGACTGTGCGATATTTATGACTCCTTTTTCTGTATCTGTCGTAGCTGCATAACACATAGAGGGAGTCCCTGCAGTGATACAGGTTCCCGCTAAAGTTACTGGTAATGGAACACTGAGAAAAAGTAATCGTAATACTTTATTGGGCATAGCTACCTTCCTTTCTTTTTTTGTTTGTTTTAATCCACAGCCGGTATCCCTTCCGGCAGTGTTTAACAGTGGGAGATACCGTTTTCTTTGCTCGTCACTGACGTTATGTGATACACCGGCGGGCAACCGAAGTTGGCTGCGGTTTTCTGCATGTGTTTGATAATACAAGATATCCCCTTTGCCTTCTTATATTTAGTATGATATTTTGGAAGAAAAGATTTCTACAGAATATACATAACACTACAATAACTTGCATACTATTAATATAATATAATGTCTCTTTTTTTCTGGTAACTTTCTAATTTCTAGCACAAGGAGGTGCGTATGAAAAAGATAAATTATTTCAAAATACTAGCAGATAAAACAATAAAAGTTATTGGGTTTCATGGATTAAATCGTTTTTTTTATGCATATGTATCCTATGACGGAAAGAAAATACTCATTTCTAATACAGAAACAAAGAATATTCCATGTATCTGTGTTTATATGCCAGACAATGGGATAATACATGATATTGAGTTTTATCATATGCTACAGTCAAAAAATGAATTTTACGTATTATATGAATTTATTGAATTTTATGAAATATTTGTTCCTACAGAAAAAAAGATTGAGAAAGCTGATGGAATTATTTATCTCAAAAATTAAAGAGCGGGGTTCCCGCTCTTTTTTAATGATATGATTGACTAGAGTGGTCGCTAATATCTTTTGATAAAAGTTTTTCGTCAGCCTTCAATATTTGGCGTATCTCCTTTTCAAATCCATATCGGCTCTTTCTTTTGTAAATAGAATTTTTTAAAAAAAACCCAAAAGAAACAACCGTTCCCATTAAAAAGCCAAAAAGCAATCCTGTAAATAAAAATTCCAAAGATATCACTCCTTTTCTTTCTTTTCTGCTTCTTCCATACGAGTATGTAAAGTAGATAATTTTGTATTAACAAGCACCGCTTCACCCGACTGTAAATAAACTACAGATAAGATTTTTTTCCCTCTAGTGCAATCTATAACAAGTCCAGCATCCTTTTTCCGTTGTATATCATTAATGATCGCTGCCCCTGCATAAGCAACGTAATATTTAATATTACGTTTTGGGATATAACAAAGTGTAGAAACTTGTACGTCCATTCATTAAAAGCAGGAAATCTCAATGATATATCATTGAGAAAATTTTCCTGCATCCTCCTTCTTTAATTTTTTAATCTTTTGATATATTGGTAGGAATCGTCCTGTTTTTTTCTTTTTTTTCTAACACTTGCAACAGGATCTGTTTTATTAATGATACAAGACAATTCACTCCAAGATGTTTTATTTGTTAATTTAGATATTCTTTCTGAAAATGATATTTTCTTCTTTTTGATATTTTTTTCTTTATTCTTTCTTTGTTTAGGGATTTTATCATGTTTTCCTGTCTGTTTTCTTTTCTGCCCTTTCCCCATCCTACTCCTTACTCTGCGAGAAATGACCGGCACATCCTTTAAGATAAATAGAGCGAATAGAAAACCTAAAACAAGTCCAGCTGTAGTTCCGATGGCAAATAATAAGATATCGCAATATTCTTTAGGCATCAAAGTCCTCCTTTCTAAAAATCATAGGCTACAGGATCGGAGAAGCTAAAATTATCTTCATCATTTATGTCATTTCCTTTTATATCAGTTGAGAAAAGATCCGTATCTGGATAACTAAGAGTATCATCAAAAACTGGAGAATCGCTTAAATCATCGTTTCCCTGCATGACCATACTTTCATTATTAACAAAAGGAGAATCATCATTTGTAGTCATATCTGGGGTAGCCGTATCAACAGGATTTTCATCTGCAGTACTTATAACCGAATCACTATTTAATCCTGTATCTGTACCTATATCGCTATTTAAAGCATCTACATTCCCCTGTTCAATACCTGTATCAAGAGAATGTTCTGAATGAAGAGATTCTAATGCATCTGAAATTGGATTTGTAGATTCAAAATCAGTTGCTTTATCCGCAATAATATCTGCACTTGCATTTGTTGGAGAAACGGTAACATCGTTTACCATCCATGCATTCTCTCCATCCGAAACAACTCCACCTATCTCCATTTCTGCCGGTTCTTTCTCAATAAGACCTGGAATCTCTTCATATGCTTTATTGATTACTGTTTCTTTCATATCGTTGTCCATTCCAGAATTTAAGACTATCTCTTTTGCAATTTCCATATTATCATCCAAAGAACCATTCATGGAAGCTGCCATATCAGCAAGAAGATCTCCTATTTTTTCTGCCATAATATCTTCATTATCTGAGTTTTCATCATCATTGTTTTTTTCAATATATTCTTCAATTCCCGAAACAATATTCTCCAAAAATTCTGCTTTTTCTTCTCCTGTCATTGTATCATATTCAGAAAGGCGGTCGTAAGTCTGTTCCAATAAAGGAGAAGAATCCGTTTCTTCTAAATATTCTGCAACCGCTTCTTTTAAATCTTCTTTTGTTTCATTATCACTGATCACATCCTCAGTAAAAGAAACGTCTTCGTTTTGTATTGGTGTAGTTTCCGTTGTTTCTATATCAGTTTTTTCTTCCTGGGCAGTTTTATCATTTTCTGAAACCTCTATGTCTTCTGCATCAATATTCTTTTCTGCATCTTTTGTTTCTGATTCAATCGCCATAGCTGCATCAGTGAAATCTTCTGCTTTCTTATCTTCTACATCTTCTGTTTTTTTATCTTCTTGTACAGGGGTATTATCTATAATATGATCTTTATCTGACGATACTGTAGTTTCTCCATGAAAGGTATCTTCCATTATCTTTTCTATATTATTAGAACCATTTGTATCTATCATTGTCTCCTGTGTTTTGTCATTTTTTTCCATACTTATAGAATCATTTTTTTCATTTAGCTGCTTATTATTTATAACATTATCTTCTTTTAACGGAGAAAGATTTTCTATTTCCTCTTTTTCAGTGTTATCTTCTTTAATATGATTATTCATCGACTCTTCCGCATCCACAGCCATGCTTATTTTATCACTTGACATTTGTTCTATATTTTCTTTGTGATTTTCATTTAAATCACTATCTGTTTTATCTGCGTCCATAATAGTTACGTTTGGAGTTGCCCTCCATTCTGTTTCCTTATCATTTATAGTGACTTCCTCATTTTTTTCGATATCTTCAGGCTTTGATTCTTCCTGCTTCTCTATAGGAGATACGATAGGGTCGTAGGAAAAAAAAGCAATGATTCCTTTTGTTACTCCAATTGAAATCCCCTTTATCGTATCTTTGATTACCGCTCCTGCTTTATCAATATCAATACCAGTTACGGATGAGATACTATTCATGATATTATCAATTCTTGATACAACTAAGGCATTTTTTTCTTTCAATTCCATCTTGTATTTGTCTATTGTATCCCCAAGGGCTTTGCTTACATTAGATAAAAATCCAGAAATATTTCCAGAAAAATTATCATGGTATGCTTTGATATCCATCCGTACAGCAGCAAGAGGAATTTTGGATTCGATATAATTTGTAAATCGGTCAGAGAGAGTCATCAACACTCTTGTCTCAGGAGATACGATTCCGAGAGGTTTTTGATAGTCTTTAATAATGTTCCTTGCTTTTACAATAATGTTTTTTATTTTTACAGATGCCCCATCTGCCTTCGTTATAGACTCCATTCCTTTACAAATATTTTTTGTCTTTTTGTCGCTTATGTCATTTTTTTCCTTATCTATAGATAGTGAAGCAACCACTTTAGCAATTGGGTCAGAAATATTTTGCCCTCCAGCTGTCTTTCTTATATCTCCAATCAAACCTTTTACATCTGGATCACTAGAAACTTGATTAGATGAAATAGTATCTGGAAGATTTTCCAATTTATCTTTTAAAGCTTTTTCTTCTCTTGATAATAATATTTCTCTTTTTTCTTCCTTGTCCGCATTTTTTTTATCGATATCGCCAGTAGGAATCATTTTACTTTCTTTAACATCGTCCTCAATATGTTCCTCTGTTTTTCCCAAATCCGTATCTTCTACTTTTTCTGAATTATTATCATTATCTGCTGAAGAATCCTTTTCTGAAGTCATTTCATCTACTATATTTGTTTCCATACCGGATGTATTTTCTTCAAAAGCATCTTTGTCTTCTGATTCTTCTAAAAGATATTCTTTGTCTGATTCAATATCCTCATTTTCAGTCTTGGGAGCTTCTTTTTCCTCATTTTCTGTTATTTTTTCTTCCAGTTCTTCGTCTTCTACTTTCTTTCCTACTTCATCTAACCAATCCGTATTAGAAGAACCAACTTCCGATTCCTCTTCTTCTATTGTAGAAGAATCAATTTCTTCCTTGTCACTGATATTATCTTCAATGAAATGAACGGTCAGTTTTTCAGGATTTTCTGCCGATTCTATATCTTCTTTTTTTGAAGGATTTTCCTCTTTTATATCGGCCCCTGTTTCATTTTCTACAGGGTTCTTCTCTACAGGAGTTTCTGTATCCATTGTCCTATCTTCTTTATCTTCTATTGTAGAAGAATCAGCTTTCCCTTTATCCGCAGCATTCTCTATCGCTTCAATATCTTCTTTTTCCGAAGGATCTTTTTCTTTTGCCACATCATTTTTTACAGATTTTTCCTCTGCGACACCTTCTGTTTTCTTTGTTTTTTCTTCTATATTGGGTTCTTTTTTCTCATTTTCAGTCTTGTCAGTATTTTTTTCTTCTTTTACAGTAAGATCCTTCATTTCTTTCGGTAAAAATGTACGAACAACTGCAGCGTTAATATTAGCAAGCGGCCGCAGATATTTATCTCGAATCACAGCTTCTTTTGAAACAAATTGAACCAAATGGCTTCTTCCTTTATAATTTGAGCCATCCTCTTTTTTATAGATATCAGATATTGTTTGTTCTGGTTTTCCTCTAAGAATATTTAAAAAGAGGGTTTTTGCATAATCACAGTTACATAAATCCGATAAACTACAATACATTTTTAAAGTACTCATTTTCTCACTGAGGAATTGCCCGGTACCAACTGCCCCACCTATCTTTTCATATTCATACGCAGCTTTATCATGTTCATATTTCGCTGCATGATAAAAAGCATGTTGGCCTCTGTATTTAAATGGAATATCTTCATAAGTACTAAGCTGTTTATTGTAATGCAGGATCTCATCTTTTAATGCTGTAAGTTTTTCTTTTAAAGCCTCTGTTTTTTGGTCATATTTCTCTTTAAATACTTCATCATATTTGTCTGGATCTTCAACTACTCTCTCATCTTGTTTAGCCTCAGTTTCTGCTTCTTTTTTTAATTCCTCTTGTTTTTCTTTTGATATTGCGACTTCCTGCTTAGGATCTATTTTTGCGTAAGGGGAAGTTTGTACTTTATAGAATGATTTTTCATCGGTTACTTCATCGGGAGAATTATCTTCTCTTTGTTCTTCAGACACATCTACTTTTTTTTCTTCGTTTTCCTCTTTGGCTACATCTTCCTTCGTTTTTGATAATGCATCTTTAAAAATTTTTTCAACTCTTATCTTTTCGTTTCCATCTTTTTTTTGTCAATATCATTTATTACATTAATAAGCAGTGTTTTTTCAAAAGTCTGACTGAGCATATTCCCTTTGATTATATCGAAAAGGTGATGGTTTTCTCCATGATCCATTTTCCCTACATCTGCTCCAATTTTTCTAACTGCAAGAGTTAAAAGATCGAGATTTTTATCTTTATTTTCATCATCTCTCAATAGGATTGCATTATCAATAAAATCATGCTGGTCATCTGACTGAAAAGTGATCGGATAATATCTTTCTGTTTTTATCTTATCTATGATATCCGGCCGTGCAAATGGAGGAAGCACAGGATAGCCCTCTACCATTCCTTCAGTACGGATAGTAAGTGTTCCTGTCCGGTCTGAAATCGCTGTGATAAGCTTGTGCCCTTCAAGATCAGAATATTTTTCGTTGGATTCGTCACGTATTTCCTCCAAAATAGAACGAATTGTATGTTCGATCTCAGAATTAGAATAGTCAGGAAGCTCCCTGCTTTCTATGGCAGGAAGCTGCCCACGGACACCTGATGACCCAATAAAAGCACCAATACGTGCATCTAAATCTTTATCGACTTCCGTGTCTTCTTCTGGACCGAATTCTTTGATCCATCTTGTTTGAGTTTCATAAGTTTCCTTATATCTCGATTCATCAAGAAACGGGTCATTTTTATCATAAGCCTTTTCAAGATTCGATGCATGAAGAGCTAGTGCCTGGACACCGTATCGCTCATAAATCCCTTTATATTCTCTTACGTCCTGAACAATCATACGCTCCAGTTTTTTGACTTTTTCAAAGTCCTGTTCTTTTTTGGGCTTCGATGCCTCAGAACGTAGTGTTTTGACTTTTTCCAGTATTGCATCATGAACTGGCAGTATCTTAGCGGATACATATGCTTTTGCTGTCATTGTACGCAGATACTGATTTTCAATCTCGGTTCTATTATCTTTTAAATCCTGTACTCTTTGTGCATAAACCCTTTGCGGAGAATTTCCATCTACTCCAACACTAAGAAAAAAAGAAACAGAATCCATAACAAATACTTTTTCATTGAGAAGTTCTTCTTTAACCTCTTTCTGATCTGCAATGCGGTCCCTTTCTTCTTTTCCGCACATATCTAGTACTTGATCGGCCTCTTTGAGATAATTAGAACGTCCGGCAGCCATTGTCAGTCGGCTGGAAATTCCAAAATCTTGATTATGGATATTTAAACGAGAATAATTTCCTTCCGGATTCCATGTTCGTCCAAAACCATCCATAATAGTAGTTGCTCTGGACACAACATTAGCCGGGGCATCCTTTTCATGACATTCGATTGTTACAAGGTTTGATACAGGAATAGAGAGTTTTTCTGGCTGTTCTCCATTAAGCCGGATTCCCTCCGTTTCAATATAAGGGACATAAGAACCTTCTATTTCCCCATCTGTAAGTGCATCAGAGGACTGTATATATATTTTTACATGATCAATATCATATAAATCAGGATTTTCTCCAACGAAATCCTTGATAAAGTCTTGAATTTCATTAGGAGAAGTCAATTCCTTCACTTCTACATTGTCAGTACGGGTTGTATCGTGTCCTGCTATATAGCCATAACAAGGGTCAAATTCACGGATAGATTCTACAATATCCCTGTATTGATCACGATACTCAAAGGGAACAAATCCAGAATCCAGCTCGGCGTATACTCCCTGTTCCTCTGTGATGTCATAAAAAGCCTCACTAATTCCTTTTTCTTCTAGGAGATTCATAAAGTTATCTGCATCTACTGTGGTCACAACCGGTTTCGGCGGAACGTCAACCTTGGGATTTGTCAGTCCTAGATCAATTGTGGAAACGAATCCTCTTCCGCCATCTTTTGTACAGCAGTCTTTTGCAAACTTTTCTATCTTTTCTTTGTCATATACCCATTCAGCAGAACCCTTTTCTGTTCCATGTACTAATTCTTCGGTCTTCCCATCTGCAGATACCAGATATACATTGACTGTTGGGACATATCCCGTTTCATCTTCTACGACTGCACGTTCAAGCCGTAAACATTCCCATCCCAATCCGGGACCAATATCATCTGCATTTAAGTTATAGATATAGGATTCTTCATATTTATAACCATCTTCATTGCGCTCATTATCCAGCATGACACGTACCGCACGATCGACTGTATCTATTGCCAGAGATGGATCTTTTCTCTCTGCCCGCTGGTCCATGCTAGTGTTTGTTGTATCGTCACTATAAATAATCTTTTGAATACCTGATAAATCACTCATTTTTATTTACGTGCAGGATATTCTCATCCATTTTTGTCGGCTGGAGAAGAATATATTCTGCTCCTCCTTTCTGTGTAGTAAGAAATTTTTATCTATATCTAGTATGAATGATTAGAAAAATTATTAAATTTTTTTATCAAACACATGCAGAAAACCGCAGCCAACTCTAGTTGCCTGCGGATGAATGCCCCCATGGTTATCTCTGGCTGTTTGAAATAATAAGACTTCTACAGAAAAATCTTTTTTACTTAAAATCTATCATACTGTTAGTAAGAAATAGAAAGGAGAGCGGTTATATGCGCACATGGAAAATCATGATAAAACCAGATAAAGATGCTGTGTTATGCAGATATTTTAAAGAAAACACCACAGCCGCCAAGTGCATGTACAATGCAGCGAATTTCTATATCCGTAACACGATGACAGGGATACGGAAGTCCCCGGAAGAAAGGACTGCCCATGAAACAGAGGTTCTTCATTATGTCTTTACTGGGATTCAGAAAGCAAATGCTCATAGCTATGAAGTATACTGTAAAAAACGGGAGAGATACAAAAAGACTGGCGGTATGGCTGGTGCTGTTGCGATGTCAAAGCTAAAGTACAAGGTTGTTCCTTATCCGACAAGGGATGAATGGTTCTTATCTTATACGGTATTAGATGCTATCTTTAAGTATACAGACCATCCAACCTACCGGAGGATGAACAGCCAGGTTAACCAGAATGCGATAAAGAAGACTATTAAGAGCTGGAAGTCTTATTTCCAGTTACGGAAAGACTATGCTATCCATCCGGAGAAGTATAAAGCCCGTCCGAGGATACCGGGCTATGTCAAAAATCTTGCTATGACAGCCGCTTATACAAACCAGACAGCGAAATTTATCCGTAAGGATGGACGTGCATACCTGCGGTTTGTGAATCACAGGCAGCCTGTGCTGATTGGCAGGGAATCTCTGTATTCCGATATGACTTATGTGAAGACAGAGGTGAAGCCGCAGCATGGCGGGTATAGCATCCTGCTTACCTTCAAAGAGGACATTATTCTTCCAGAAGTACCAAAATTCCCAAAACGTATCCTTGGGATTGATGTGGGCGTGGATAACTTCTGTGCGGTTGCCAATAACTTTGGAGACATACCGTTTTTAATCAAAGGCGGAGCCATAAAATCAATGAACCAGAACTTTAATAAAGAAAGATCCAGACTTCTTTCCGAAGTCACGAAAGGCAGTGACAGCACTCATTCCAAGAAAGAGACCAAACGGCTCCATGCACTCAGCCGGAAACGGGAGACACGCCTGCGGGATTTCTTCTACAAAACAGCGTGGTATCTTGTCCGGTATGCAAAGCAGCAGCAGGCAGAAGTTATCGTTGCCGGACATAATGAAGACCAGAAGCAGAATA
>ERZ826396.600-NODE-600-length-51243-cov-83.942643_pt1 | contig 51243 bp, 45 predicted proteins | sample MGYA00519926_ERZ826396 | MGnify/ENA primary metagenome ERZ826396 (study PRJEB31778, sample SAMEA3449230) | human gut metagenome | biome: human gut; feature: human-associated habitat; material: faeces | place: United Kingdom | collected 2010/2012 ... | reverse complement strand
TATCTAATCAAGTACTGATGAATATTTTCTTAAAAGGACGGTTTGTCGCATTTATCCCTACCAATGAAGCTATCAGACAAGCGTTATTGGATAATAGGATTCCGGGAGCAACCAACGCTTCATTTGATGCTAATGGTGAGTTGACCGGTGACTTTGATAAAGCAAAATTAGCAAACTATCTGAACTCATACTTCATGACTGCCAAACAAAATGTGATAGCTTCTTATCCTTATATTGGATCTGATTTCAAGAGCGGGCGTTATTGGAGTGAACGTACGGCAGAAACAGAAGGAGCGACTGTGCCACAACTGATTTATACAGATAATGGGACTTCACTGAGTATCCAGTTGGAAGGATACAAAGAATGTCATGTGATTCCGGACTACAACTATTTCCCGTTTGCATACGAAGAAGGTTGTTTCCACCTGATTGATGACGTCTTTTGATTAACAGAAAAATAGAGATTATGAAATTATTAAAATACATACTGATTGCTATCGTATTCGCGGCAACTGCCGGCGAAGCTTTTGGGCAAGTTAAAGTCCTGTCCGGTAAAGTGACCGAGATGTTCGGTGCGACAGCAGAACCTATGGTGGGAGTGAACGTTAACATCCTTAATTCCCAAAACCGTTCATTAGGCGGTACTATCACAAATATGGACGGTATCTACAACTTGAAAGTACCAAATGAAAATAATCTGACCATCGTGTTTTCTTATATTGGAATGAAAACTCAACGAATCAAGTACAACGGTCAGACTAAATTGAATATTACCATGAAGGACGATACACAGTCAATCAATGAGGTGGTAATCTCGGGAAAACGAATTGAACGAAACGATATGGGTATCAGTTCCAGAGAGCAATCTTCTGCCACGCAGAAAGTTAACATGGAAGATTTGGTAGCAATTGCTCCGGTCACTTCTATCGAAGATGCCCTGCAGGGACAGTTGGGTGGTGTCGACATTGTATTAGGCGGTGGTGACCCCGGTGCACGTGCTTCTATCCAGATTCGTGGTGGAAGTACACTGAACGCCAATTCCGAGCCGTTGATCGTGGTCGATGGTGTTCCTTACCCGGCTGAAATTGATGATAATACAGATTTCTCGACCATCAATAATGATGATTTGGGCGCCTTGCTGAATATTTCACCGCAAGATATTGAATCTATTGAGGTTTTAAAAGATGCGGCGGCTACCGCTGTTTGGGGTACCAAAGGTGCTAATGGTGTGTTGGTCATCAAAACAAAACAGGGAGTGCAGGGAAAAACGCGTTTCAGCTTCTCTTCCAAGTTCTCCGCTAAGTTTGAACCGGAAAGTATTCCGATGCTGGATGGTAATCAATATTCAGCCTTAATTTCCGATGCTCTGTGGAATAGTGCCAATTACATTGGCCTTGCCAACTCTACCAACTATTTGCAGATGCTTTACAATTCTCCGGAGATTGGTTATCAGCCGGACTGGACTTATTTTAATGAATATAACCAGAATACTGATTGGCTGTCTGAAGTACGCAGAAATACGCAATCATGGGAAAATACTTTTTCTATGAGTGGTGGAGGCGAAAGAGCGACTTACCGTTTCTCTTTAGGCTATCTGGACGAAGGCGGCACGACTGTTGGAACTGACTTCAGCCGTTTGAACTCCTCGTTGAACGTACGTTATAAGTTTTCTGACAAGCTAATTTTCACAACGCAATTTTCTTTTGTTCAATCTACGAGAAACAATAACTATTACAATGTACGTACAGAGGCTTTCCGCAAAGCACCGAACAAATCTCCTTACTATATTGACGATGAAACTGGAAATTATACTTCACAGTATTTCAATCACAACGAAAATTCCACATTAGACCCGGCTTTTGACAGCAAGAAAAGTCGATACTACAATCCTATCGCTATGGCGAATGAGAGTGTCAACAAAACCATCCAGCGGGAAAGTAAGATGAACTTCAACATTGAATATAACATATTGAATGGACTAACCTACTGGGGTAATGTCAACATGAATATCCGTAATACGAAAGGACGTATGTTCTTGCCGCAAGTAGCTACCGGACTTGCTTGGACTGATAGCAATGCAAACCGCAGTACGGATACTTCTTCTGATCAATTGACCATCAATACGGAGAACAAGTTGATCTACCGCAAAAATTGGAATGATAAGCATAGCATCATTGCAACCGGCGTGTTCCGTACTGTGGAAACGACAAAATCCAGCTATGGAAGTGAAACTTCCGGTAATGCTTCTTCCGGTCTTGCCGACCCTACTATCGGAAGTGCCGTACGTAAAATTAGTTCCGGAGATTCTAAGACACGTAGCATCAATGGGGTAGCTTTAATGAACTATACTTTGCTGAACCGCTATATCGTCAATGCTTCTTTGGGCTTGGAGAGCAACTCAACTATGGGTAAATCGGAACGTTTAGGTCTGTTCCCTACTGTCGGTGTCGCTTGGCATCTGGCAGATGAGAAATTCATGGACTTCTCGAACGACTGGATGGATGAGTTTAAACTTCGCTTCAGTTTGGGACAGACGGGAAATGCTGCCTCCGGTGCTTCGCTCTATCTGGGTTCATACGCCTCTGGTGACAATTACATGGATATGAGTGCCATTACCCCGAGCACCATGCAGCTCAATCGCTTGAAATGGGAAACAACCACTGAATATAATACAGGTCTGGACGCTTCTTTCTTAAAAGGGAAACTCCGCTTTACGGTCGATGTCTATCAGAAATATATCAAAGATCTGTTGCAAAAGAAAGTTAAAATGCCAACTAGTATCGGTTATGGAAATGGTTATGAAGTCAGCTACATGAATTCCGGAAAGATGACGAATAAAGGGTGGGAATTCCGTGTTGATGCCGTCCCTTTTGAAAACAGAGACTGGCGTGTTGGATTCTACTTCAACATCGCCCACAACGAGAACAAGATTACGGAAATGCCGGATAACTATACCGAAGAAAACTATACCTTCAACAATGGTGAATATGCATACCGTAGAGAAGAAGGACGTCCGATGGGTTCTTTCTATGGTTATCGCTACAAAGGCGTTTGTCAGAATAAAGATGCCACGTATGCACGTGATGCCGATGGAAACGTGATGAAAGATATTTCCGGCAATGCGATTGTTATGCGGAATGGAACAGCTACCATAGCTCCCGGAGATGCTCTCTACGAGGATATAAATCATGATGGTGTCATCAACCAATATGATATTGTCTATTTAGGTAACTCTAATCCGAGATTCACCGGAGGTGCTGGTGTTAATGTCAGCTATAAGCAATTTAAGCTGTCTGCTATTTTTTACGGACGTTATGGACAGGATGTAGTCAACTCTACCCGTTTAAACAATGAGTCCATGCGCGGAATTGACAATCAAAGTACGGCTGTCCTTAGACGTTGGCGCAACGAAGGTGATCAGACAGATATTCCGCGTGCACTCTATGGAGAAGGATACAACACACTGGGCTCTGACCGCTTTGTGGAAGATGCTTCTTACCTGCGTTTGAAATCTTTGTCGTTCAATTATCGTTTGCCGAAGAAAATAATTCAGCGTTGGGGATTTAGTAATATTGATGTATATGTCACCGGATACAACCTCTTTACTTGGACTAAATACACCGGTCAGGATCCGGAAGTGAAGACCGAAAACACATATGCCAGAGATAGTGCTACTACACCGGCTTCTATTCAGCTTGTTGCCGGCTTTAATTTAAGTTTTTAAAAGATCTACGAACATGAAAAAGATATTTACTATATTGTTACTATCCGGAAGTTTGTTGATGAGCGGATGCAGCGATTGGCTTGATATTCTGCCCAAAGATAAGCAATCTACCGATATGTACTGGGAGTCTTCTGAAGATGTGGAAGCCATTCTCGCACAGGGATACAGTCGTTTGCGTACTTGTGTCCCCTATATCATCAACTGGGGAGAATTGAGAGGGAGTTCCGTCATTGTTCCCGGTAGAGGAACAAAAACCGGTCTGATTCAGAACTTTCAGGTGTTGCCCAGTACATCAACTGTTCAGTGGGGTACCTTCTACCAAGTGATCGGTATGGCGAATGCTGTGTTAAAATATGCACCGACCGTGATGGACAAAGATGCAAGTTATTATGAATCGAGAATGAACTCACATCTGACGGAAGCTTATTTCCTACGCGGACTGTCATACCTGTATCTGGTACGTAACTTCCGGGAGGTGCCCTTGATTACCGAACCCTACGTAGACGATGCCATGCCTAATGACGTAGCCAAGTCATCCGAAACGGAGATTTTGGAATTGATAAAAAGCGATGTACGTGCAGCGTTAGCAACTAATGCTGCCAAAGAAACATTTGATGGAACATGGGCTACCAAAGGGCGTGCCACTAAATGGGCATTGTACGCACTGATGGCGGAAACTTGCCTTTGGGCAGAAGAATACGAAGAATGTGTCACGTATGCTGATTACCTAATTAATGCTACAGCCGCTATGCGACCAGTATTTATGTCGACACCCGGACAATGGTTCAATATGTTCTATCCCGGTAACAGTAACGAATCTATCTTTGAAATACAATATGACGAAACCAATTATGCACAAGGAAGCGGAAGCCCATCCAAGGTTTTCCCTTATGGCACTGATGTTACAATAGACTCATATATGTATTCTGAGCCGATGACTCTTCGCTTAATAGAAGAATACACACAGCATAGAGGAGATGAAATAAGCCGCACTTATTATGGTTCATTTGCCGGTACTGCTTATGCTAGCTATCCGGACAACGGCATTATCTGGAAATATTCAGGAATGGGAGTTGCTGACCGGGAAGCCGTACGTACCATTCAGGATGCCAATTATATTATCTATCGTATGGCAGACGTAATGTTGATGAAAGCGGAGGCACTGATTCGTATCGGCGGTTCCGCCAACTGGACAGAGGCATTGTCTATCATTAATCAGATACGCGAACGTTCAGAGCTAAACCCACGGAGTGAAGTCAGTGCGGACAATATCAACGAAGCTACTGAAGAAATGTTATTGGAGATGCTATTGGATGAACGCGACATGGAGTTTGCTGCAGAAGGCAAACGTTGGTATGACCTATTGCGCTACGGCAAGCAGCAAAACTTCAAGTATAAAGCCCGCTTTAAAGCAATCATTATGGAGAACAACCTTACAGCGGAAAATAAATGGCTGAGTTCTGTTCTGGATAATGATAATGCTTGGTATCTGCCAATTCCTGCTGAAGATATATTCAACAACTCGTTATTGACACAAAATCCTTATTATGAATAATTAAATAACGATATACGATGAAAAAATTAAAAAAAATATACTGGATGCTGCTCATCGTTTTATGTGCAGCTTGCAATGATCCGTATGATGGAGACACTTTCGTGGTCTTCGACACACAGCCTGCCGCAACTTATTTATCCAGCAGATCGGAAGACTTTTCCGAATGGATTCACATCATGAAATATGCGGACTTATACAATGCGGTGAATCAGGCTACCCAACGCTTCACTCTTTTCGTCCCCAACAATACGGCCGTACAGGAGTTTTACACCCGAAGAGGGGTTTCTTCCATTGAAGAGTTGGGAACAGAATATGCGCGTAATTTGGTATCTTATCATATTATACAAGATACCATCAATCAAGCAACTTTTATTGAGAAGGAAGGTGCATTAGCTAAAAGAACCGTTTCTGACGATGTTTTGATGGTATCATTCGGAAGTGCGGAAAATGGCGGTGGTGGTATGCGGTCTGTTTATCTGAACAGTGAAGCTCATGTGCTTGAATTTGCAAATCCGGTATCCAACGGTTACATATATGTATTGGGAAATACGCTAACTCCGCTTACTGAAAGCGTATATGCCCGGATATCCGAAAGCGGACGTCCTTATACCCTCTTAAAGTCCGCTTTAGATGCGACGGGGTGGGGAACCGAGTTGAACATTATCTATGATGAACTGAAAAATGATCAGGGACAAACTATCAAGCAGAAACGTAATTATACACTGTTGGCTGTAACGGACGATGTCTTCCATGATGCAGGTGTCAATAATCTGGCTGATTTAACACAACTGTTGGGAGCAAGTAGCGACTATACTAATCCGGAGAATGCATTGTATAAATATGTAGCCTATCATATTCTGACCGGAAGTTATGACTTGAACAACTTGCAGAGTTTCGACAGTGAAAATGCGACTTCTAAGATATGGAATACATCGTGCAAAGGAAATGTGGTAAGAATAAGCCAAGAGGAAGATCGAAAATTCTATTTGAACTATCAGGACGAAGCAAATAAAGCTGTCTTTGTGGAAGACGCTTGTAATTTGCAAGCTAAGAACGGCTATATTCATCAGGTTTCCACTTACCTGCCGATTGCGGATGTAAAACCGGAAACAGTATTGTTTGATGTATGTAATTTCTCTGCTATCAAAGACTGGATTGCAGACGGTCATGGAGAGGAGGGGATTAAATTTCAGGAATCATTTGGAACGGCAGAGAAGAAATGTGACATCTCAGAGCTCAATTGTTATGAATATGAACTAAAGAATCCATCAGGAGCTTTTGATAAATATTATAATATTACCTATTTTACTACTCGGACGAATAATGACTGGAAAACTGCCCGCAATTATGACTTTCTGATGTTGAACATTGGTAATACAGGTTGGATCTCAATGGAAACGCCGTCTATTATCAAGGGAAAATACAAAGTAACATTACACTTTGGTTATGCTACATCTATGGATTTTATTAGAACAAAAAGCAGCGGAAGTAACGGAGGACAAATGATTTTTAGCTTTGACGGAGAACATTCAGTTACACGTGCACCGTATACCAGTTCAACCACTACTCTTAAAAGCAATAAGTTGGGATGTTATGAAGATGTGATTTATGATGAGATAGAATTTACAGAAAACTCTACTCACACATTCAGACTGATATTGACTGATCCTGCAGCTAGTGATAAATCCGACTATCGTATATACTTAGATTATTTAGAATTTGAACCCATATTTGACGAATAAACCATGAAAGCAAGAAAATATATACTCGGCGTTGCCCTTATCGGATTGATAGGGAGCGGTTGTACTAACACATGGGATGAGCATTATGCCCAAAACGCCAGCACGGTTAATAATACGGAGATTTCCATAGTCAATGAATCCCTTACAGATTATTTGGCTCAAGAATCCTCTTTAAGCAATATGTACCAGCTGTTTAACGAAACGGGCATGGTGGACCAATTATTGGCGAAAGAACAGATGTATACTATTCTAGCAGTGGAGTCAAGCATTGCAGCGGGGGATGATCCTATATACACGGCTCAAACCTATATTTCCAATGCGTCCATCTCGCCTTCCAATCTGGAAGACGGACAACGTCTCTTGATGTGGAGCGGTAAGTACCTGAATATTTCTGTTGATTCTCCCGAAACAAGAGCGGCTACCGGTATTCGTTTCAACAATGCAACAGTAACTCGGGTAATTAAGTTGACTAATGGGTATCTGTATTTGTTAGATCAGGCTATCAATGCTCCGCGAAGCATGTATGAGATCATAGAAAATCTGGGTGACGATTATTCTATCTTCCGTGAAATGATCTTGTCACGTAATGTTTTGACATTTGACAGAGACGCAAGTAAAGTGGTAGGAGTAGACAATACGGGCAATACTGTATATGACTCGGTATTTACCGTAAGAGCTCCTTATTTTGAAAAGGTAAAGTTTGACATCATGTCCGAAAATCTCAGTGCTACCATGCTAATTCCGTCCAATGATGTTGTCAATAACGCATTAAGCGTAGCACGGAAGAATCTGGAAAACTGGAATATGACACGTGCAGATAGTATTCTGGAAAACTGGATATTTCAATCGGCTTTCTTTAATAAGATCTATGACAAAGCCGATTTTGAAAGCAATGAGGATTTGACTTCTGTATTCAGTAAACAATGGCGCACGACTGTACAGAAAGTAGATCTTGACAACCCGATATCTATGAGTAACGGAATAGCCTACCATGTCACTGAAATGAAGATACCTACTAACGTATTGATTTATCGCCTTAAAGAACTTTTCAGAAATTACGAATATCTGAGTGCCGATGATAAAGATACGTATTTCAAGACTACCAATCTTTCATTTAACAAGATTAGTGAGACAGATGAAGCGAACTGCGCAGGATGGGCAGCATTAGGATTCCCCACTATATATTACAGAGTTCTCTATTTTAACTTGACAGATGCTGATAATCAAACATATACACTTGATTATACTCCGTTTAGAGGTGAAACAGTGGGAACCCGTTACGTAGCTACTCCTTATAAGATTCCTCCTGGAACATATACACTCACCATGGGGTTCAGACAAAAGAAAACTTTAGGAGCGATTGCCGTTTCAATTATCAAGAATGGAGAAGAAATTCCTGTAACCACTCTTTCACAATCGGTGCTTAATAATGCATCTGCTTACCACTATGATCGTGCAGGAGGTGGATATCCGGAAGGAATAGATGAAGCTGTTGCGCAGGGATTTAAAAATAAATCAAAATATGATCGTGATGGAGGTGCTGTAGGTACAGTTACTATTCCGGGCGACGAAGCCAGTGAAATTATAATACGTCTTAGTGGATCAGGTTCCAATTTATCTGAAGCAGCATTATATCATTGGTGTCTGCGACCAAACAAGGATTGTTATTAATCTTATGAAATAAAGACAACATGAAAAAGATACAAATTTTGTTTTTCACCCTGTTAGTTTGCCTATTTGCTGTCGATCTGTATGCGCAGGAACAAGGTAAAATAAGCGGAAAAGTATTATCCACCCTTAATATTCCGGTTGAGGGTGCGGTGGTGTCTGTCACCGGAAGCGAAGATGTCACTACGGACAAGAACGGAGTATTTCAAATAGAATGCAAGAGTTTGCGGAAAGCCAATATTTCAGTTTGGGCTGCCGGATATTATACAGTGCTTCAAGCAGTGGATAATCGTAAGGAGATGACGATCATTATGATTCCTGAATCGGAATACAAATATAATGAAACAACAGTATTGCCTTTCCGTATTGAAACGAACGAAGTGACTACATCTGCGGAGAATATCACTAAAAAGGATTTCGTACCTGCGGGTATGAAGATAGACCGTGCGTTGGCTGGACAGATTGCAGGTTTGCAAGTGACTCGTGGCAGCGGTATGCCAGGAGAGGGAAGTTTCATTAATCTTCGTGGAACACGTTCTTTCGTGGGTAACAATGCTCCGCTGGTGGTTATCAATGGTATTCCTTATATACCGGACGTAAATGACTCACCATTGATTAACGGATTGAGCCGTAATATCTTTCAGTCTTACAACCTCAATGATATTCAAAATATTACCGTATTGAAAGGGGCGGAAGCGGCTTTATATGGTTCTATGGGGGCTAACGGTGTCATTCTGATTGAAACGGATGGTGCCACATCGGAGAACATGAACACTGAAATCAGTTATTACGGTCAGTTTGGTGTTAACTGGAACAACAAACGTATGCCCTTGCTGAATGGTATAGATTACCGCTCTTTCCTATCAGACATGGGAATGAGTTATTTCGGGAACATGGATGAGTTCTTTACCGAATTCCCTTTCATGAGTGACCCTACCAACAGCAGATATGCCAACTACTACAATAACAATACGAACTGGCAAGATAAAATCTACCGGAGCGGATTTGTGACAGAAAATCTGTTTCGAGTAGAAGGTGGTGATGCTATCGCCAAATACGACTTGTCTCTGGGCTACTCTAAAGAGGATGGAATATTGAAAAGTACTCAACAGAACCGCTATCATACACAGTTGAACGGAAACTTCTTGGTCAGCAAGAATTTTGAAGTCTATGCTACCGTCGGATTGGCATATATCAACGGTAATTATCAAGAACAAGGGATGAATGTTCGTACCAACCCTTTGCTTGCTGCTTATGCACAGTCTCCACTGCTTGCTCCCTACCAGAAAGTAGATAACGGAGAATTTACTCCGATTTACTCTGAATACTATTATGGAATCAGCAAAAATATGGACTTTGCTGTAAGTAACCCGTTAGCTATTGTCAATAATCTGGATGCGAACAGTCGCCAATATGACGTAAATGTTAAAGCTGGTTTCAATTATAAAATATTTCCAGGTTTTTCTCTCAGTGGTGCCTTCGGTCTTTACTACAACTATAATAAGGAGCATATTTTTGTTCCAGGCAGAACCGATTTTACTATCGTTCCTACTACAGACGCATTCGGTACTGAAGAAAATACAATCCGGGAAGGCGTAAACGAAACGACTAATTATTTTTATAACCTAAATGCGCGCTACAACAAACAATTCAGTAGCCGCCATGCTTTGAATGCTATGGCAGGAGTGCAAATTTTGACTACTTTGCAGGAATACGATGGGGCCTATGCGCGCAACACAACCAATGACTTCTATCAAGTACTGGGTTCGGCTGATGCTATAGGTCGTTATTTCGACGGTTATCAGAATAAATGGAACTGGGCTAATATTTATGGTCACGTTGACTATACTTATAATCATGTATTGAATGCTGCATTGAATATGTCTATCGACGGTTCTTCCGCAAACGGAAGATACACCAACCATTTTCGGGTTTATCCATCAGGCGGAATCACATGGATGGCGAAGAATATGTCTTTCCTTATAGACAAGGATTGGATCACCCGTCTGGATTTGCGTGCAGAATACAGCCTGACAGGAAACAGTCGCTTCTCTTCCAATTATGGAAAATCTTATTATAGTAGTTTACCGTATATGGCTGTATCGGGTATTATTCGTACCCAAATACCGAACACACATTTGAAACCGGAGATAACCTCGCAGATGAATTTAAGTTTGGATGCCTCTTTCTTGAGAAACCGTATCAGTTTGGGAGTAGATTATTATCGTGGCAGAAGCAAAGATGTAATCATGAACATTGGAAAATCTGCTATCTACGGAACATCTGCCTACTATGCAAACGTCGGAAAAATCGATAACAACGGAGTAGAACTTTCATTGCAGGCTTCTCTCATCCGTATGCGTAACTTTGAGTGGATTGTAGGAGGTAATATTTCTTTCACGGAAAGTAAGATTAAATCATTGGGCGGAAACGATCAGGAAACAGTTCAATATAGTGATGGTTCGATGATAGTAAGTCGTGTAGGTGGAAATCCATACGAATTTTACGGATTGCAAGCAAATGGCGTCTACTCTACCCAAGCGGAAGCGAGTGAAGCCGCATTGACCAACAGCAGTAATCAAGCATATAGTGCTGGTGATGTACGTTATGTAGACCAGAATAATGACGGACGCATCGATTCTAAAGATTATGTATCATTGGGTAGTGCCACTCCTGATTACTTTGGAGGATTCTATACCAATATCCGTTATAAGCATTTCGCACTGGCGGCCGAATTTTCTTATTCAAAAGGGAATGAGGCATACAATGCGGTAAGAAGGACACTGGAATCAGTTTCTTCTTTCTCTAACCAAAGTGTAGCAGTGACCAACCGTTGGAATGTAGAAGGACAGGTTACCAATATTCCACGCGCTAGCTATGGAGATGCTATCGGCAATAACAACTTCTCTTCCCGTTGGATTGAAGATGCTTCTTTCCTACGCATGAAGAGTATTACGTTAAGCTATAATTTCGACAAACCAGTTTGGAATTTTTTCCGTTCAGGAACAATTTATGTGACAGGAGAAAACCTGTTGACCGCTACCAAATATTTGGGTATGGATCCGGAATTCGCTTATTCATCTGGCAGCAATGCTACACAAGGATTTGATTATGCGAAAGTGATGCAACCGAAATCTGTCAAACTGGGTATTAACTTGAAATTCTAATGATGAAGATGAAAAAGATATTATTAAATGCCGCTTTCATGCTGGCGGTTACTTTATTGGGAGGATGCGATGACTTCTTCAATCCTGATACAGATGTTACCCTGGATAATGAGGATTATATATCAGAAGAAAGTGAGATGTACTCCGGTTACATTGGTATCATGACTAAAATGCAAGCCATTGGAGACAAAGTGATTTATCTGAATGAACTTCGGGGAGAAATGGTGGTGCCGACTGCAACGGCACCCACTGAACTCTACAACTTGTACAATTACGATGATGATTTAAGTGGTAATTCATATGCAGATCCTTCTGGATTCTACGAAGTAATAAATGCCTGTAACGATTATCTTCGGAAATTGAAAACATACGAAGAAAAGAACTCTATTAATGAAAGCCACTATAAAGCATTGGTCAGCAGCACGCTGCGTGTCAAGGCATGGATGTTTATGACGATCGCTAAAATCTACGGAGAAGTAGCATGGGTGGATAAACCAATGACTTCGTTGAGAGATTTGTCACAGTTTGACATATTGAATCTTGACGAAACGATGGTAGCTTGCAAGAATCTGCTAGATATTGGTTATGACAATATTGACGGAACTTACGAAACAGCATGGAAAGACTGGGTAGACCCGGATACGGAGCTGGCAAATAGTGAATATCGCCGCTGGGATATGATGACTCCTCCTTACTATGCTCTATATGCAGAGATTTGTTTGTGGTTAGGTAGATACCAACAATGTGTCAACTTGATACTTAATAAGATGAACAGTATCTACCAAAGTACTACCAATCAATCTATCGCTTTCTTACGTAATGATATGTTGTTCAGTCATTATACCAATTTCTTTAATAACGAGACTCCGTATGATTATGAATCGGCGTCAGCAATTATGTATGACTATCAAAACAGGCAGACAAACAGTCTGCTGAAGCATTTCGACTCTGATTATCCGAATAAATATTGGCTGGCACCGGCAGAGGTCGCTGTAGAACGTTTCAGAGATAATGACTTCGGTCCGCTGGGTAGTAAAGATAAAGATTTCAGAATGGGTTACACAGTATCTGAATACAATGGTAAATGGGTTATCAGCAAATTCCGTCCAACTTCTAAACCTGTACGTACCGCTTATCGCGATGATGTATTCGTATATACCTACCGCGGTGCAGACCTTTATTTTATGTTGGCAGAAGCATTCAATCAATTAGGTAGAAGATCTGTAGTTGACGCACTAATTAATGTAGGAGTCAATGCCTACTCTAGTGAGTTTGATATTGATGAGGAAGGTACTTATTCCGGCAATTGGTATGGTATTACTCCTCATTGGACGAATAATAGTACTGTATATAAGGGGGGAAAAACGAAACGTGTCAATATGTGGTGGACCTGAAAACGACAGATTGCTTTGGTTGTCAAAGCGTTATGGTGGAGTAGGGGAGAGTGGTCTGGAAAAACGAAGCGTTTACATCGCTTTACATTGGGCTTACATTTGAGCTCCGTTTGAACGCCGTTCAAATGAAATGCTTTACACTGGAGGTGGGATAGGGGAGGTTTCGGGAGTGTTGTAGTCGATTGCTCTCCATGCTCCTTTTCTGGTCAGCTCTCATGTATAAAGATAGCGAAACAGGTCGGTTTATGCAAGTGGAGTAGGGGAGTACAAGATGTACTTTCCTTTTTATTTTATCTAAATTATTCCATATACTATATATTTGGTATATTTGCAGTGAAATAAATGCAATATACTATGACTAAAGTTATCCATGTACACTTGATTTATGAGAAAAGAAACCTCTATTTCGGCAGTATTTCTGCCATATTTGATACTTTGACTGAGAGCCAGGTCGGTATCACTAAGAGCAGCCTGTTACATGCCGGTTTGACTGATGGAGCCGTAAAATACACGAAACGTGCGATGATTATCCAGTCACACCTGATAAAGACTACCAGAAAGGGCTGAAACAGCCTTAGAATGTCTATAAAGCCGCTTTTTGCGGCTTTTTTTATGCCTTAGTGGTGGACTCTTTCCAGGTAGTACATATGAACGAAGCTGTTACTTATTTGAACGGTTTGAACAGTTGGAAAAACATAAAGGACGGACATTTGGATGGACATTTGGATGGACATTTTGGGCGTTGGAAAAACGAAACGTTTCGATTGGACGGACATTTGGACGGACATTTTTTTCTTGTTTTGAGAGCATTTTTCTATGAATATTTCTTTTTAGTACCTTGTTTTCCTTTGTTTATAAACTATTACAGGGGGTAAACAATATTTCGTATATAATTATTTACTCCCCTATATTTTAGCTTATTGCTCTAAAAACCAATGTTTTACTGTGTTTTGCCCCCTTTACCCCATAAAACTCGTTTTATCCGACACCTGCAAGTGTTGAACTCCTTGCATCCGAAACACGCCCCGTACTTTCCTGTTTGAGTTGCACGATTGTTTGTTTGAGTATTCCTATTTCTTCTGCCTGTTCTTTTATTGTTATCTGCTGTTCTTTTATAGTAGATAGAAGTTTATCGAATATTTCAGGGGGAAGACTTTGGCTGTTATCGAATATTTCTCTATCTTTATTTTTAGAAACACAGTTTGTTTGTGTATATTCTGTCGATGTTGGCTGGTTCGTTTTTGTCATCTCTCCCCTACCCGTCAAAAGCCACTCGCAGTTTATTGCGAATTTGTCAGCGATAGCAGCTAATACATCGAACCTTGGTTGCGTACCAGCTATGTAACTTCTAATATTGGACTCATTTACCCCAATAGCCTTCGCAAAAGGTAAGTTCTTTCCATCACAAAATTCTGTGATTAACATCTGTATTCTTTCTGAAATAGCCGACTTTTTCTCCATAATCGCATTATTTTGCTAAATTAATCGCATTTTAATGCGCAAAATCTTGCGACTTTCGCAGTAAAATACTATGTTTGCAGCGTGTTCAAAGTGTGAACACCGCCCCAAAGCTACAAAAAAGGCTTGAGGTGACAATGAGAAATATAAAAAGAAGAAAATGGAAGCAAAATTTAAAAAGGGACAAAGTGTAAGAATCACCAAGAGAAACGGTGAAGTTATTGATGGCGTAATCCGTGACTGGGACTATAACATTTGTTCTTTCGGTCGTGAATATAATGTCGATTATATGAAAGATGGCCAGGTTTGGACTGTGATATGTGTTCCGGAGGATGCCATACAAGAACTTCGATAGATTTTCCGGGCGGTTAGTTCAGTTGGTAGAACACACCAAGCTCCTGCAAGGGAGAGGTTATGGTCCGCGGTTCGAGTCCGCGACCGTCCGCTATAATAATTTAATATCAATGAATTATGAAAGAACGAATAGTCGTAGAATACAGCGAGGTGGGTAAAATAGCCGGTTTGCTGGGTTGTTCCCGGGAAATGGTTTCCCACTCCCTTGCGTTCCGCAAGAATAGTAAGTTGGCCCGTTCTATCCGTAAGCTCGCCATCGAGCGCGGTGGAACCAAGGTAGGTGGTAACCCTCAAAAGAAGGAAAGCGATGAAAAGTGAGTTGATTGCATTGTTCGGTGACCAGCTACGCTGGTTTATGCGCCTGAACTATAAGCAGCGTCTTTGCGTGCTTTACTTCTGTCTGAGTTTCGGGATCCTGCTTTCCCTGGTCTTTGACCACCCGTTACTGGAGCTTGCCGTCGTGTTGAACTTCGGGGCTTCAGCGAGACTGATAAAAAGGCATGTCCCTTTGAATGATTTGGAGGAGTGATAATCGAACAGGGAATGGAATACTACAAGAAAACATTGTGTGTAAGCTATCAGGAACTGACTTGTGGGGATGATCCGGTGATTACCAGAGGCGCCCTTGACAAACAGTTACAACGTGGTACCATTGAACGCTCCCATCGTGGTGGTGGAGAAGGTTCCCGTGCACAAATCATCTATTCCTCCCTTCCCGATAAATACCAGAAACGTTTTGTTGCCAAGTACGGTGACCCTGAACAGAAAATGATACGTGAAATGATTTTGAGCAAAGTGAAAAAAGACGAGAATGCGGAGCGGTTCTTCGAGGAGTACCGCTATGACAAGAACGGCGAGGAAGTTCCCCTTCCCGAACGGATCCAGGCAGAGTATGTATGGAACGCCTCCGTGCTTAACGCGCTGATCGGTGAGCTGGACACACTTCGCCCGAAACGCAACATGCTGGGCAGCAGCCGTAATGTATGGGAAACGTTGCTTCTTAGGGTTGAGGAATGGCGTGAGGAGTATGCGCATACCCTTCCGGGCAGCGAGGGCCGCCTGAAGAGTCTTATGAAGCAATACAGGCCGCAGAACTACGCGATACTGGTCAGCGGTAAATATGGTAACAGGAACACGCTGAAGATCGAAGAGGAAGCCGGACGTTACCTTGTGGCGCTGAAACGGAGCCGCGTCCCTGTCTATACCGACATGCAGATTTTCGAGGAATACAATCGTGTTGCTCCGGAGCGTGGCTGGAAACCCCTGAAAAGTGCCCGCAGCCTGCGTGAATGGCTTAACAGCCCCCGTATCGAGCCTTTGTGGTATGATGCGGTCTATGGGGAGATGAAGGCGCACCAGCGTTACGGCCGTAAGCACAAGACCGAGCTTCCCTGCCGCCGCGACAGCCTGTGGTACGGTGACGGTACGAAGCTGAACCTCTACTACAGGGATGAACACGGCAATGTCCGCACCATCGGCGTGTACGAGGTCATGGATGCCTATAGCGAGGTGCTGTTGGGCTTCCATATCAGTGAGAACGAGAATTACGAGGCGCAGTACCACGCTTACCGTATGGCGCTCCAGACAAGCGGACACAAGCCTTACGAGCTGGTCCACGACAACCAGGGCGGCCACAAGAAACTGGAGCGCTTGTCAGACGGTCTACTGTCAAAGATCAGCCATATCCACCGGCCGACCGCTCCCTACAGCGGTCAGTCGAAAACTATCGAGTCGGCTTTCGGCCGTTTCCAGAGCCAGGTCCTGCATAAGGACTGGCGGTTTACCGGGCAGAACATCACTACCAAAAAGGCATCCAGCCGCCCGAACCTTGAGTTCATCGAGGCCAATAAGGACCAACTTTATACCCTTGCCGAGCTAAAGGAGAAATATGTCGAGGTACGCCGGGAGTGGAACGAGATGAAGCATCCGGCCACCGGCATTTCCCGGATCGAAATGTACAGTACCAGCGTGAACGAGGAGACGGAAGCGGTGACGGCACGTGACATGGTGGATATCTTCTGGGTGATGACTTCCCGCCCGAGCACGTTCACTTCTTCCGGTATCGAGGTCACGATCGGCGGCAAGTCCCGTACCTATGAGGTCTATTCCTCGCCAGGCGTTCCTGATCATGAATGGCGCCGCCGGAATACCTACAAGCAGTTCTATGTCAAGTATGACCCGTATGATTTCGGCAGCGTCCGGCTGTACTGGAAGGACAAGGGCGGCGAGTTCCGTTTCGAACGTGTCGCCGAACCTTATATGGTCATCCACCGTGCCATTCAGGACCAGGGGGAAGGCGAGGCCGCCTTCATCCGCCGGGAACAGGAGGCCAACGTACAGGACCGCGTGGAACGTCAGGTGGTCGCCAAGGAAATAGAGTACGAACATGGAGTGGCACCCGAACAGCATGGTCTGAATACTCCGAAACTGAAAGGTATCACGGCCGAGGTGCAACGGCAGATAGACCGTCGTACAAAGAAATACAGCCAGCCTCCGGAAGAAATCGCCCTAGGGCGTTCCACCAAAGTGATCAGCAATATAAGCTGGGACCAGCTCGGTCGCCGCGAGGTGGACAAACGGAAAATAGTCGGAAAATTTTAAAGAAAATTGATTATAAAAATAGGATTGATTATGGAAATTACAATGAAAGAAAAGAATGCCATCAGCGAGCGCCTTCGCGCTTACGTGGCCAAATACCCGAGCCAGACGAAGGCTGCGGGCAGCCTGAAGGGCGTCAGTGTGGGTACTGTCAGTAATATTCTGAATGGTCGTTTCGAGAACATTAGCGATGAGATGTTCCGTAACGTGGCCTCCCAGGTGGGAGGTGTGGGTACACCCGGCTGGCAGGTCGTTGAGACTGGCGCGTACCAGGAGATTACCGAGGTGCTTTCCGATGCGCAGCGCTGGCGCAATGTCCGCTGGGTGACCGGTGAGGCCGGCTGTGGTAAGAGTACTACCGCCCGGATGTACCTTCAGGACCACAAGGAGGTTTTTTATATCCTTTGCTCCGAAGACATGAAGAAAGGTGACTTTGTCCGCGAGATTGCCCGCACAGTCGGGATCCGTACCGAAGGCTGCAATATCCGCGAGGTCTGGGGACTTATTCTGGATGACATCATCCAGATGGACGCGCCCCTGCTTGTGTTTGATGAAGCCGACAAACTTACAGAACCGGTGTTCCACTACTTTATCAGCTTGTACAACAAGCTGGAGGAGAAATGTGGTGTCGTTTTCTTGAGTACCGACTATATCGTCAAGCGTATCAGTAACGGGCTGAAATACCAGAAACCCGGTTATAAGGAATTTTTCAGCCGTATCGGACGCAAGTTTTTCACGTTGGAACCGACAGACCAGAACGATGTCTATACCATTTGTACGGCAAACGGGCTGACTTCCCGGCAGGATATTGATATCGTGATGAAGGAGGCTGCCGCTTGCGATTATGACCTTCGCCGCGTGAAGGATTCCATCCACAAAGTGAAGCGCATGAGTGATTTGTAACCCGTTCAAATATCGTTCAAACGTAATTTTAAGGATATGGAAAATAAATTTGAATACCTGAGGATAGACGGTCGTGGTCAGCTTCCTGTTCCCTGGAGTGACTATCCTGTTCTGACAGAGTACGAGACTGTGTCCGTTTACCGGAACGGTCGCGATTACCTGGATGTTCTTGTGGGGCAGCAGGACGGCTGGTGGACTTCCGGCGTACATATGCAAGTGAACAATTCCGGCGGCGGCTTCAATCCAGGACGCAAATGGGGGCAGTTTTCAACCCGTAATAATGCCCTTCTGTGGGCGCTCGGCTGGATGCTCTGCCAGAGGAAGATGCAGGGTGCCGCCCGCCAGGCCGTTCTTGACAAAATTGACGATATCCGGCAACTTAAACTTTTCTGACCATGGAAGAGGGAAAAAAGGATAATAAGAGGTCCGGTATAAAACGCGCATTGAGTGTAAAAGACATCCTCAGCAAAAAGTATGAGGTGTTCCCCTTCGAGGGGAAGTGGAAGGAAGCCTTCGATACCCCGGAACGTACCGGAGTGTGGTTTATTTGGGGTAACAGCGGTAACGGAAAGACTTCTTTTGTGATGCAGTTGTGCAAGGAGTTGTGCAAGTACGATCGTATCGCGATCGATTCCCTGGAAGAGGGTACGCGCCTGACGGTCCAGAACAACCTGAGGCGTTTTGGTATGGCGGGAGTGAGCCGTCAGCTGGCTTTCATCAAGGAGGATATCCCGACGCTCAGGGAGCGTCTACGTCGTCACAAGAGCTATAATATCATTGTAATTGACAGTTTCCAGTACACACGGATGACCTACAGTGACTATATCCAACTGAAAGAGGAGTTTCCTGACAAACTGTTCATCATCATTAGCCACGCGCGTGGCAAGAACCCCAAAGGTGACGCCGCTACGAGTGTGATGTATGATGCTGACCTGAAGATATGGGTGGAGGGTTATGTGGCGTACAGTAAAGGGCGGTACCGCGGTTCCACCAGCAAATATGTAATTTGGGAGCTGGGGGCTCTGGAGAATGGCAGTAAATAAGATAATTAAAAAGACGACGCGATGAGTAAGATCGAGAAACAATTGGATATCTGCCCACCTGCTTATATGGGTAAGGGTATGAACCGTGAGAACTTTGTCAGTACCGGTCACAAGTGTGGTTACTGTAAGGGTAACGGCTGGTTCTGGGGAACGGAGGAAGGCAGCCGCGAGGATGTGCGGAAACCCTGTCCGGTCTGTGAAGGCAGCGGTGAACTGGATGCGATTATAACAGTGGATTGGAAACCAACAAATAAATAATCATCATGGGAAAGAAGAAAACAATAGAAAATTGTGTGGGTACAGTTACTGTTTCCACCAGAATCCAGAACGGTGCTGTAACGACCACTTACCAGTTCAAAGCGGGTTTTGCCGCTCATGGTTGGACTGATAAAAGGGCTAAGGACATTGTCCGGCAAATGAAGTCCGGTGTGGAAAATATGATTTTCGCGGATAAAGAACATTTTGGTATCACTGATACGTCCAAAGTGACATTTTACGGTGGTGTCAAAGTTCTTGAGTGCGATTATATTCTTGAAAAATAGCATATTATCAACCATTAAAATTTAACTAAAATGATTACAGAAAAACAGAAAGAGGCAGTAAAGGAACTTTGCCAGTACGTGGATAACTTTTGTAAGGAAAACGATCTTAGTGCTTTTATGAGCGTTGCGGCAAGTAAGGATCATCCGACCGGGCTTGAGCAGATTGCCGGTTCAATCGTGACCGGTAAAGGTGATCATGTTATAGGTTCCATATCCGGAATTGTTAAGACTGACAAACGTGTCTGCATGTTGCTGTCCATGGCGCTGATGCAGGCCCAAGTGAGAAAGGCGGATATCAATATTATCCCGTATTGGGGAAATTAGAATATGAACTGATGAATGTAGTATAAATAGCCATGAGTGAGAATAACAACAAGCAGAAACGTAAACGCGTCTGTCCACATTGCGGCCGAAAGTTGTGGATGCGTGAGTTCTATCCGCTGAAGAATGGGGGGCGGAGTTCCTGGTGTCATGAATGTGTGCTGGCGTACAAACGTGAACAGTACTGCAAGCACCGGAAGGTTGCTGACGGTACTTTCATGCATCGGACACTGGGACGGCTCGTCGAGCATAAGGGATATTCCACCCGTATCTTTTGGAACGGCAATATGCTTTCCATCATGCGTCGCCACTATCACAATACCCTCAACCGGGAGCTGGCTGAAATGCTCGGTGTTTCCGAACGCAGCGTCACCCGGAAGGCCCGAGAGATGGGACTGGAAAAGGACAAAAGTTTTGTAGCCTCCCTTAGCCGGGAACATTTGTTGCTGGCAAACGCGAGAAGCAAGGAACTGGGATATCCGGGCGGCTTCACCAAGGGGATGAAGTTCCGGGGAAACCAGTACACCGGAAGGATAAGAGTTGAATAATTCAAAGTAAATCAAAAAGGAAATAAAATATGGGATACGATTTAATGCCCAAAAACAAAGAAGCTGGTTCCCCACATGGAATGTTATTCACATGGCCGCTCATATTGAATGAGACAGGTGCTTGTTATCTTTTGGGATATGGAAATAATACAGTTGATATTGGTAGTTATGTTTATAACGGTTCTCGTGGACCGGGTTCTCCTGTTTCAAACGATGGTTTTAAGGTTACAGCATCCGAAGCTAAAGTTATGGCGAAACTATTTAGAGGGTATGTTTTCGTTAAAAGATTTATCCGGGAAGAATGGGATAAAAAGACAGAGGATGAGAAAAATAGGATTCTATCTTATAAAACTTGTAAAGAACCACCGAGTAAAGAATTTATAGATAAAGTAGAAAGTCTTGCTGAGTTCTGCGAGAAATCAGGGGGATTTAGGATAAAATAATAACTCAAATCAATTTAGTTATGAGTAAAAAAATGCTAATTGTGACCACTGCTGCGGGTGTCCGTAAAGTGGTGGAGAAATGGCTTGGAGAGAATATGACTTGCGAGCTGGTCGTGTCGCGTAATGCACGCCACGAGTGTTGTGTGGAAGTCATCTATGATAGCGGAAACCCTTCGGTTTTGCGTACTCTTCTACGCTCTGCCGTGGGTGAAATCATAGAGTTGTGCTGATGTGGTATGAATAGTTTGAGTTAATGAAAATCTGAAAAGAATGGGCATACTTGAATTTTTCGACCAGTATAAGTGTACAAATAATGAAAAAGAGCATCTTCTTGATTATTTGTGTACTATCAGAGTAAAGAGAGTGGTTAAGGAAATCAATGACCTTAAAATAAACAAAAAAACAGCATAGCCATGCAGATAGATATCAACAGCCGCAAGCAGTTAAATAAACCCGAGAATTATGCGGCGTTTTATAGTCTTTTGAACCGCCTTCCGACATCTGACCGCGATGCTTTGAAGGAAAGCGTAGTTTCCCAGTACACGGACGGACGTACCACGAGTCTGCGCGACATGACACTGAAGGAATACAGTGCGGCCATAGCCGGGATGCGTAAGCTGGTGCCGTCCACTCACCAGGAAGAACTCCGGAAGATTCTCCGTCAGAAGCGCTCCGCGGTACTGCACCAGATGCAGCTGCTGGGCATCGATACGGCCGACTGGGACCGGGTGAACGCTTTCTGTCTGGACAGCCGTATCGCCGGTATGGAGTTCCGTGAACTTGACTGTGAGGCGTTGGACACGTTGCAGGTGAAACTGCGCGCCATCCGCCGCAAACGTGAGAATAAACAACAGTAATAACCATTCAATTTTTTAGTTATGGACTTGAAAGAACAATTAAAAAGCCTGTCCGCCCAGGACAGGAAGGAGCTTTTGAAACAGCTCCAGCAGGAAGAGAAAGAAAACAAGCGCAACCGTCGCGATGCCTACGAAGGACTTCGTGCGCAGTTCATGCTTGAAGTGAAGAACAGGCTGCTCCCGGTTGTGGATGACGTGAAAGCCTTCCGTGACTGGGTGGAGAAGGAAGCCGCCTCTTTCCGTGACCTGATGCGTGACTATGGGCAACTTCGCAAGGATGACCAGGCGAGTTTCACCATCGTGGACGGTGACATGAAGCTGGAAGTGAGGAGTAACAAGGTGAAGAGTTTCGACGAGCGCGCCAACCTCGCCGCCGAGCGTTTGGTGGATTACCTGAAGCGTTACGCCATGAGCCGGGAGCTCGGTACCGACGATCCGATGTACCAGCTCGGTATGACCATGATCGAGCGTAACCGTCAGGGTGATCTGGACTACAAGTCGGTGAGCAAGCTGTATGAGCTGGAGGACCGTTTCGACAGCGAATACACGGAGATCATGGACCTCTTCCGTGAGAGCAATGTGGTGTACAAGACCGCGGTGAACTACTATTTTCATAAACGTGACGAGAACGGTGTCTGGCGCCGTATCGAACCTTCATTCTGCCGGTTGTAGTTATGGAAAAGACGAAGAACATCGCGCCGCACGTCATGGCCTGCAAGCGCTGTGAAGGCAAGGGACGTATCTTTTACCTGGACCAGGGAGGAGCTCCTTTATCCGCAAAATGTCCGGTCTGTAATGGCAGCGGACGGGTGAAGGTACAGAGCAAGGTGATCACCCGCATCGAGCCGTTTGTCCCGGGTGAGGATGACACCGAACTGATGACCATGTGATTTTGTTCACACTCTAAACAGAAAAACGCCGCATTCATACACGATGCGGCGTTTTTTTATTAACATCCCCGGTTAAATGCCTAATTTTGCAGCATATACCTGAACTTATGGCCAAAGGACGAGACAAAAAACTGATAGAACTCCGTGATGAAGCCCTGTGCCGCCGTTACTATTACTGGACGGAGGTGCAGCGCCTACGTTTTGATGATGCCCTGAAAGTGTTGTCCCGCCAGGAGTTTTTCATTTCCGAGGAGCGGATCATGTCCATTATCCGGCGCAAGTGTCGGGAACTGAAGGACTTGGAGGTGAAGCCCGTCCCAAAGGTTAAGAAACCCCGCCTGACAGCCATCCAGCTTTCCCTGTTCACGGGGGAATGAACCTTCCCCTTACTGCATGGCCGACTCGTCATGCAGCGTGAAGGAATAAACCGTCTCGTACACCTTGATGTTTCCCGGCAGCGAATAGTCCCGGCTCTTTACCCTGACCAGCGGGCTGGTCTCTTCCGTGCACTGGAACTCCTGTAAGGCCTTGTACAGCTCTTTAGCCTTGAGCTGGCGTTCCCTTACCTTGTCATAGGTTCCGGAGGTGTAGTGGGTGTCATCGTAGCAGTCAATGGCCAGTCGTATGGTGATGAGTGACTCGCTTTTCTGTACCCCGTAACCGAGGTCATTCCAGTCCGATTCGGCGTTCCCGATGAGCACGCAGGGGAAGGTTACCGGGTAGTGGTCCTCCTCCGCCCCAGCTTCAAGCTGTCCGTAGTCCTCGTCAATGTATGACAGTTCAGGTATTTTTTCGGCGATGCGTTCCATGATTGCGATAAAAATTTCTTCCATGTTGTTATAAGTTTAAAATATTTCTGATTTCATTCTCCATTTTCCGGTCTATCTTTTCGGACAGTTCCCGGCTTTCCCCGATAAACTGGCGTTGCGGTATTTTTATCCGGAGCTTTTTCTTTTTGGTCAGCGCCAGCCTTTTCCATTTCAGCGCTTCCTGATTTTCCTGCGATTCATTGTTTACGGCAGAACCCTTCTTTTTGCCTTTTCTTTTGCCCGTGGCGGCTTTTTTAGCCTTGCCTGAAGCCTGGTAATACTTCGCCCATGCAAAACGCCGCATTTGGGGCGTAACGGTCGGATGCACTTCTCCTCCCCAGTTATTGACCGGCGCATAGACGAGTTCGTTTGCCACCCTCACCCGGTATTCTCCCGGCATGTATTTGACGGAGCTGAAGAGATGGTTCCTTCCGGAGAGCAGCGTCCCGTAGTTCCCTGCCGCATCGGTCCGTCCCGAGGACAGCCTTTTCGCTTTCGGCCACGGGTGTAATCCCCCGTTTACGAATCCTCCCTGCCGGAAGTTGTCCTGGAAATGGTCTTTTGCCATTCGTCCGGCGATAACCGGCATCTTCCGTTTCATTAGCCCATCCAGTTCTTTCCGTTTGGCTTTTATCAGTTTTGAATATTCTTTTATGTCCATGAATGACTGAATTAAAAAATAATTTTATACTTTTGCAGCAAGGCGTTTTTTATGTGCCTTTTTGCGTTATGGAAATACCTAAACAAGTGTCGGAATTAGCAAACAGTAGCGGTTACAACTCCGTTGTCTTATCAGCCAGTTCCCCTGAAGGAAGCATCTATTCCGTGGGCTGTGTTGACGGGGATGGTTTTGAGTTGCCTGTCGGTCTTCCCGCCTTTATTCTGTTCGACGGCCAGTCCTGCCGTCTGGTGGACGGTGAGGAGGGGCTGGCACTTTCTTCCCGTTTATTTGGTGATGAATAGTCCCATGATTTTGGGATTTACCAGTTTGTTGTCTATTCTTATCACTCCCACACGGCCCGCTTTCATGCTCTGTATGTAATTGCTTGCATCATCCTTTCCGGTTTGCGGGTCGAAGAACCTTGTCTTTCCTTCAGTCACCTCCGCGCAGAACACGTGTGCGGAGCCGCCTTTCCAGGCACAATATATCTCGTATATTCCATCCTCTCTGAATTTTTCCCTGAAGTATTCCTTCAGCCGGTTTGCATTCATTACTTGATATCCCTTTCTGACCTGCCATTTATAGGTATAGTCATAATCCGGCTTTGTTCCGTCCCGGTTCAGGAAACGTTCTTCCCATGTGATACCTTGTTTTGCCATTTCATTGTATGCGCTTTGTCTGATGTTGGGTTTTGCCTCGATGTCAAACCCCAACCTTCTGAGCATGTGTGTCACGGTGCAGGTCTGGCAATTCACGCGGTATCCTTCCTCTTTTCCGAATTTCGGGTTCTCCTTTCCCTTGTTCGCCTGTTCGTATGTCATCGGCTTGCCTTTGGTAACGCCGAGTGCCTTTTCTATCTTGAGATTGTTGCGGGCGATGTCGGTTTTTTCCTCCAGCGTCAGGTTGTCCGGCATTTCGGCTATCATTTCGTTGATGCGCCTGGTCAGTGCGTCCACGGCTTTTTTTGCTCCCGGATGCGCTTCAGTAACGTAGGGGTGTTTGTCTGAAAACAGTTTGCCGTCTTTTCCCGGATTGTTTTCCAGACCGTCATGTGCCTTGTTCTGCCCGTTTTCGTCCGGTACCGCTGTCGGCGCTTCATCCGTTGATGAGAGCGTGCACTTGCAGTTCCATCTGTCCCCGGGCTTGTGCTCGTTCCAGAACGGATCATCTATCGGACGTATGGTCCCCCAGAAAATCCTGTGGTCGGCTCCCGGATGTATGGATGTGGACGGCATCCATTTGAGATTCGGCAATACGTCCTTTTCTCTTTCGAACTGTCTCCAGTCCGCGGCCTGGTGTGCCCGTATGACGGCCGTGTCGTATTCTGTACGCAGCCAATGGATCATCTGGTGGTCGGCTATGGGCATGGCTTCCTTCACCCACTGTTCAAACGGCTTTAAACTTCCGTTTTTGTCCAGTAGCAGCGCTGCCATGTCGTTCTGTGCCCTGTGTACCTTGAAAGCTGCGAACACGGCGTTGTTCATTCGGATTTCACGGTAGAAGTCATAATCCGGATCATCGGTTTTCCGTGTCCCAAACCCCTTGTCGGTGGCTTTGTTCATCGTTTTCCACGTGGCCTCGAACAGGTTCTCCTCGATGTCGGTCATGGGATGGAAATCTTTGCTGTATATGTTCTTCAGGGCTTTCTTCAGTACCTCTTCATCGAACGAGAATAAAGTTTCCACCTGTTTGTCCTCCATTCTGTAGAGGCCGTTTATCACCATTCTAAAGCTGCCCCGTCTCTCCCCGGGGCTTTCCCGAAAAAACGTTTCAGCCAGTTGTATGCGTTTTTAAGGGCATTTTTCTTTTCTTTGGGTGTTCCTTTACCGTGCTTTTCCAGTTCCGGTTCTTCTTCCGGATCCGGTTCATCCTCTTCCGCCTTTTCGGTCTTTCGGGCCTTCGCCGCCTCGATTTCCGCCGCTTTCTCCTCCTGGCGTTTCTTCAGCTCGTCATAGTTTGCCGGTTTCTCGATCCCGAATTCCTCGTAGAGGTAGTCGTCACCTACCGGCAGGTTGAAGTTCGTGCGCAGCTGTGTGAGGATGGACATCTTTTTCTCCGGTTCGATAAGCTTCTTTTCCGGATAGCAGAACTCCCCGCCTGTGGTGTCTATTCCGAGCATTGCGAATATGTCGGCCATGTCATAGTTGAGCACGTCGAGGATGTCCTGCCTGTCGGAGAGCGTCACTTTCTCCTCCACGTCCTTGTGTACGGTTCCCAGTGCCTGTGTGCCCTTGTCGGAGGCTTCGGTGGTGAGCGTGTTTCCGAGGAACAGCTTTGAGATTTCGTTGTTGCAGCGCTCGCAGAGCTTGTCGTAGAGGTCCGCGCTCCCTGTCTTGTTCGCGGCTTCCACGAGCTTGAGCACCGTATCCTCCGCGTGCACGAAAACCGACAGGCTTCCGGTGCTGTCCGCGTCGTCCAGCGCCTTCTGCCGTGCCTCGTCGTCATCCGTGGGATACGTGTACTCCCTGATGGGCGCTCCGAACACTTCCGCGAACTGTGCCCAGTCCGCCACGTCGTTACGTTTGTATATCACCCAGATGGCTGCTTTCACCAGCAGTCCGGGATCGTCGGGTGAACCGATGAACAACAGGTCGGGGTACTCGTCCCAGGACGTCCCGGTGGTGTCCGTCTGGTGCCGCAGTATGAGCCTGCGCACGGGATCGACGTGTTTGCGCGGTATCAGGTCGTAGTTCACCCATTCCCCCTTGCGGTAGAACTGCACGAGTGAGAACCCCCAGAATTTGGCGTCCAGGATGTCCCCTATGAACTTCCGGAACCATGGGGACCTGATCTGCTTGTTCACCTTCTCGTCCGGCTTCCCGTTCCTGCGGAATTCTATGGAAGATGCCAGTGCGGCATTCTTCCGTTTCTCTATGACACTTGTCAGGTGCGTATCCATGAGTATGTCGCTGAACAGGTCGTACAGCCTGAAGCGTCTGGAGTAGTCCACATTCTCGAAAGCCCTTACCGCGAGCATGTAGTCCGCTATGTCTATACCGAACCTTCTGGGCTGTGTCAGTATGATGGTTGCGGGTCCTTTCTGCCCGGGCCTCGGCAGGTTCCCGCTTTGGGTTATCTTTCCGGCCCCTTTCTTTCTTTTGCTCATATTACCAATGGTTTACACGTTTACGGTTGCTTTTGATAAGGAAATTGGATTTTGCCGCCCTCGTCTCTTCGGACAGCAGGGGCAGGCCGTCCACCGATATCTCCTCGGCCGCCACGGCTTTCAGCCATTCGACCGCCCTTTCGTGGCGTTCCTTCCGCAGCGGTGACAGGTTCCTCGGGTTATGTATGCAGAAGATGTGGTACACGGCTATGTCGATGGCCATCATCAGGACAAGCTGGTTGCGTTTGTCACCGGTTGCCGTGAATATTTTGTCACAGTCGTAACGTCTGGAAAGGTAGCAGCGCATCTCGGCGACGGCGCGGTCCTCGCATATCTCCACGACGGCGTCGTCCTCCCTTGTCAGTGCGTCCAGAATCTCCCGGTGTATGCTCGCGTCGTAGTCTGAAAGTTCGATAAATTTGCTCATAATGATAGGTATTGAAGTTTACACTCTGTACTTGTTTTGTGACCGCGTGCTTTTCCTTGTGACAATGACGGGCTTTTCCGACTGTCTGGTCTTGCGGTCTATAATTCTGTTTCCCCCCTCCACGCAGTCGGGTCCGTCTGCCGGATAGGTCAGTTGCAGGTTGAACAGCTTGAACTGTTCCGCCATCCGTTTCATGTGCGGGTTGTCCTTTTCGGCCTCGTTGAGTATCAGGTTCCCCTCCCGGTTGAGCGGTTCCAGGTTCGCCTCGATACGTGTGGCCTTGTCGGTTTTCTTCTCCTCGTCTCCGGTGATGTACAGTGATATTTTCCTTTCCCTGCGTATCCGCCGCACGATGGGCTGGAATACCTGCTGGAAAAAAGGATCCTGTAATTTGTTGTTCTCCATGTAACAGTACACGGTGGTTTTTCCGCCCACGAACTCCAGCAGCTTGATGTACCACTCTACAAATTCCGCGTTCAGCCCCCTGTCCAGGAACGTTTTTATCAGATAAAGCCTTCCCGCGAGTTTCCCGAGCAGGCACACCGTTTTGGTGGAACTTTTTTTCGTCTTGTTCTCTCCCGGTGCGGGGTCCCCGTATATCACCAGGAACTTGAACCTGGAGAGTGCCGGCACTTTCCCGTAGGTGATTTCCGCGAACACGCCGCCGTCCACCACCGGGTTGTTGAAGAACTCTTTCTGTGCCGCCGCCGCGCTCACCAGTGAAAGGAAGAGGTCGATATCCTCCTCGGAGTTCTTTTCGGGCCATACGGACAGTCCGTCCTTTCCCCGGATGTTGATGATATCCACGTGCCCGATTCCTTTCGCTTTCAGTTCGGTTGCCTTTTCGATGGCCCTTTTGATGCAGCAGTCCGGCGCGATGATGTTCCCGTTGAACAGGATGCGGTAGTTTCCCGATACGGACATGGTCGGTATCAGCGCCTCCTCCAGCCATTTCCATTTGGTTTTGATCCGTTCCGGATTCCGGCACTCCTCGTCGGTGTCTATATCGTCCACCAGAATGAAGTCCGGCCGGAAGTTCTTGTTACGCGTACCGCGCGGTGACTGCCCGGCTCCGATGGCGCGGAAGGAGCATCCGGACATGCAGGTGAACTCCCCGGTTTCCCACGCTCCCGGTTTTTTCTGCTGTCCGTAGTCCTGTATGATCCGCTGGTTCTCCTCGAAGTTCGCCATGAACGGCAGCAGTAGCCTTTCCGCATTGTCTGCCGAGTTGGAGATCAGCAGCACGTTGCGTATCTTTTTTGTCAGTGCCAGTTTGGATATCTCCATCATGGAGCGTGCGGATTTCGCCAGCTCGCGTGACCAGGCCCTTACCTCGTACCAGCGGTTGTTCCTCATCAGCCGCCCGGTGGCTTTTTTGTGGAAGGCGGCGGACTCGCAGGTGCAATACATGGCGAAGTAGTATTTGAACCACTCCTCGTCGTTCTTCTCCAGTCTTTCCCGCCTCTGCCTGATTTCCGTTTCCGTGTCCGTGGGGTTGATGTCCGAATGTTCGCGCACGGATGCCACCAGCTCGTTCCAGTTGTCCAGTGCGATCCTGTCCTGGGGTGTGAGTCTTTTCTTTGCCATGTCAGGATAATTTTGATTTGACAAACGCGTCCAGAAGCGGGGTGATCTCCTTCGCCTGCGTGGAATCGTAGGTCCGCACCCATTTGAGCAGGTCGGAGAACACGGAGATGATGTCCGCCAGCCCCACTTCTGTTTCCAGTTTCTTGATGGCGTTCGACAGTTTGGAAATGGTGTCCGCTTCCGCGGCGTTCGGGAACCGTTCCCCTTCCGGCTTTCCCATGATGGCGTTGTTGAGTTCCGCCAGCTGCCGGTACAGGTTCTTCAGCTGCTCCTCCCGTGTGATGGTTATGGAAGCCTTCAGCTGCTCCCAGTTTCCTTTGCCTATCCAGTTGTTCACAGTCACCCGTGAAACCCCCACACGCTCGGCTATTTCCGCCTGCGTGAGCGTTTCGCGGGTGTAGAGCGTTTTCGCCCATGCCTTTTTCTGCTCGTTTGTAAGTTCGGCCATATTACCTCCTTTTTTACGTGCAAAATTGATAAGGAAAAGGAGCGAAAAAAAACGCGCTCCGCATGATGACATTTTAAAGCGTCATGGCAATCCTTTAAAGTCTCCATGATGAAAACGCGGTTTGAAAAAGGCTTTTAATCCCCCTAATTTCGCACCGTAAACTTTGCAGGGAAGGACCTGCCAAAACGATAGTGACATGAGTAGATTTTTCAATATGATACCCGGAACCGATGCCTGTTGCATCCTTCTTTACGGTGACATCGGTGAGTACGATGATAACGTGCGCAGCGGTGATATTGCCCGTGAACTTCTGGAAGCGGAAGCCCTGACCGGGAAGGTGGACGTGCGTATCAACAGCAACGGCGGCGAGGTTTATTCGGGCATCGCCATTTTCAATGCCTTGAAGAACAGCAAGGCCGACATTACCATCTACGTGGACGGCATCGCCGCCAGCATGGCCTCCGTCATCGCCCTTTGCGGCAAGCCCGTGCAGATGAGCCGTTATGCCCGTCTGATGCTTCACAGTGTCCAGGGCGGCTGTTACGGCAACAAGGATGAGATGAAGGACTGCATCCGTGAGATCGAGGCGCTTGAGGATACCCTTTGCGAGATGTATGCCACCCGTATGGGCAAGGACAAGGAGGAAATCCGCGCGATGTATTTTGACGGCAAGGATCACTGGCTGCGTGCCGACGAGGCGCTGGCGCTGGGGCTTATCGACGGTATTTATGACGCTGACCCGGTACCGGAGGACAGTACCCCCGAACAAGTATTTCAAATATTCAATAACCGGCTGCACAAGCCACAAAACGAGAATAGCATGAATTTAGACGAACTCAAGAGACGTCCGCGGTTCAAGAACTGTGCGACGGATGACGATTTCCTGCGTGAAATCGGACTGCTGGAAACGGAGGCTGGCAAAGTCCCGGCCCTTGATGCCGAGGTCACCCGCCTGAAGGGCGAACTGAAGGTGTTCCAGGACAAGGCGGATGCGGATGACGCTGCCGCGCGTAAGAAACTGCTTGATGATGCGGAACAGGACGGTCGTATCGATGCCGCCACCCGCCCCATCTATGAGAACCTTCTGGCAAAAGACCGGGAGAACGGGGAAAAGGCATTGGAGAAGCTTTCCCCCAAACGTAGTGTCATGACCGACCTTCGTGTGAATCCGACGGGTGAAAGCCCCTGGAACAAGCGCATGAGCGAGATTAAGGACAAGTTGAACCATAAATAAAAACATTTGCCATGGCAATAGTAGTAAGAAACACGAATTACAACGGCGAGGTACTGGAGAAAATACTGGTCCTGGCCACCACCGGGAATGACCTTGTAGAAAAAGGTCTGATCATGGTGATCCCCGGTGTGGAGAAAAAAATCAGCCTGCCGCGTATCAAGACCGGCAAGATGCTCCAGAAGCGTAAGGAGAACCCGACTTTGGAAGACTCGAAAGGCAATTTCAATTACTCGGAGAAATCACTGGATCCGGAGGACTTCATGGCGTTCACGACTTTCAATCCCCGTGCCTTCGAGCATGTTTGGCGCAAGTGGCAGCCGAAGGGCAACCTCGTGTTTGCCGAACTTCCCCCCGAAGCGCAGAACACGCTTCTGGATGAACTTAGCAAGAGTGTGAAGTTCGAGCTGGGCTGGCATTACCTGAACGGCGAGTTCGGTTCGGACGACGACCACCTTTTCAACGGTATCCTGACCCAGGCGGCTAAAGATCCGGATGTGATCGTGGTTCCGGCTCCTTCCGATACTTCCATGATCGGCAAGTTGAAGGCTGTCCGCAAGGCTATTCCAAAAGCCCTGCGTGAGAATCCGAACCTGCGTATCCTGATGAGTATTGACGACTTCGACAAGTACGATGACGAGCTGACCGAACGCGAGTACAAGAACACGAGCGAGACGGACATCAACAAGAAGCGTTACAAGGGTATCACCATCGAGACGCTGAATTCCTGGCCTGATGGCCTTATCGTAGCCACGCTCTGCTCGATGAGCGCTGACGGCAACCTTTTTGCCGGTGTGAACCTCCAGGACGACGAGGAGGTGATCCAGATTGACAAGTGGATGAACTCCAGCGAGCTGTACTTCTTCAAGCTGCTGATGAAGGCCGATACGGAAATCGCCTTCGGCGAGGAGTTCGTGGTGCTTGACACCCGTGAGACTCCGGTGTTCAAGGCGGTGGAACGCAGCATTTCTGCCGACCCGGCCGCTCTTTCCTTCAAGGCCGCCGGTGAGAGCAAGGAGGTGAAGGTCACTGCCTCCGGTGATTACAGCGTGGTTTCCATTCCTGCCGGTTTCACGGCAGTCGGTACCGATGGCTCTCTGACGGTCACCGCCGGTGTGAACAGTAGCGGCAAGGCGGTATCCGGCACACTTGTACTGGGCCTGGACGCCGATCCGGAGAAGAAGGTGGAGATAGCACTGTCCCAGGCGGCCGTTGATGAAGAGGAAGGCGGTGAGTGATGGGAAAGCTGAAGTATCTTGTCATCCATTGCACGGCCACTCCTGAAGGGCGTGAGGTAAGCGGTGCGGAGATTCGCGCCTGGCATACGAACCCCGTCTCAAAGGGCGGCCGCGGCTGGAAGCAGGTCGGATATACCGACCTGTTCCATCTGAACGGCGGAGTGGAACGCCTGGTGAACAATAACGAGGACGCGAATGTGGACCCGTGGGAAGTGACCAACGGCGTGGCCGGTTACAATTCCGTGAGCCGCCATATCGTCTATGCCGGCGGGTGTGCAAAGGATGGTAAAACGCCTGCGGACACCCGTACCTCCTGGCAGAAAAAGGCGCTTGAGAAGTACGTGAAGGATTTCCATCGTCGTTTTCCCGATGTGAGAATCGTCGGTCACAATGAACTGGCGGCCAAAGCCTGCCCCAGTTTTGATGTACAGAGATGGCTTAAACAAATAGGTATAACTTAATAAATCAACAACAACATGAAAAGATTTCTTTTATTCTTTGGGCTGATACTCGGATTCGTGTCAGCAACTTTTGCCCAGACCGGTACAGTACCGGAAGTCGATTATAGCGCGATGATCACCACCTTTGCCGGTTTTGTCGGTGGCGTGGTGTTGCTCACGGAAGGGATCAAGGCTCTGTTTCCAAAAATGCAGGGCTTGGCGACACAGATTGTCAGCTGGTGTGTGGGCATTGTGGCCGCCATGCTTTTATGGTGGCTGGATGCGGGCTTTGTCGCTGATGCCACGTGGTATATCGCGTTGTGTTACGGGTTCGGTGCGTCCCTTGTGTCCAATGGTGTTGCCGATACGGGCTTTGTCCAGTGGCTCATCGGACTGTTTGCGGGTAAGGATGCCGGCAAATAGGCTTTGACCTGAAAGACCAGTGTGCGTATGGATTTCAGTGCAGTCATGAATCTGGTGCTGGGCGGTGGTCTGGTAGCCACGATAATAGCCATCATCACCCTGAAATCAACGGTCAGGGAAGCGAGGGCGAAAGCGGAGAAGGCTACCGCCGAAGCCGAGACGGTACGGATTGACAACACCGAACATGCCACCCGTATCCTGATCGAGAATATTGTAGAACCCTTAAAAGAGGAACTGAATGAAAACAGGAAAGCTTTGCAGGCGACCCGGCGTGAAATGGCACGCCTCCGGAAAGCCATTGATACTGCCAACAGTTGCAGGCATCATGATGATTGTCCTGTTCTTTACGGGATGCGCGAGTACTCGAAAGAGCAGGACGGAGGTGAACCGGAACAGCAGCCTGTCGTCAAGCGCCGACAACGTGTCAAACGTGAGGCGGGGGCTGTTGATGGCGGGGATTCCGAAATCGGCGGTGAGCCTGACGATCCCTCCGGACAGCCTCCGTAAACTTCCCTCCGGTTCGTCCTACCATTCCAGGAACGGGCAGGCGGGCCTGACGGTGAAGAGCGATGCGGCCGGCAATATCATAGCGGAGGCATCCTGCGACAGCCTCCAGCGGCTGGTACTGTGTTATGAGGAGGAACTGACCCGTATCCGTAATGAGACACATGAGGACTCATCCACAGTTGAAACGGAATTTGAACGTCGCTTTAGTCCCGTTAAAATAGCGCTGGCCGCTTTTATAACCGGATGTGTTGCCGGCATAGTATTAACTTTCAAAATCAAGAAACAATGAATAAGAATTTCATGTACGGCGTCGGTGCCGTGAAATACAAGGACTTTGTGGTGGGTTACATAGAGAAGAATTCGTTTGACATGGGCGGGCAGAAACCCGAATCCGCCAAAATCGAGGCGGAGCAGGTGCCGGGAACGCCGGTGCTTATCATTCCCCAGTCGAATGGCAGCATCGCCCCCACGTTCAACGTTATCCAGCTGAACTACGAAAACCTGCATAGCTTGCTGGGTGGTACCATGCACTACAAGGAAGAGGACTCGGAAAAGAAAACCCCGATTGGTTGGACGGCCCCGACGGCAGCCGTGTTGCTGACCGGTCCGTGGGAAATAGCCCTTGTTTCGGGGCAGAGCATCCTGATTCCCAATGGCACGCTACTTTCCAATCTCGGCGGCAAGCTGACCCTGACAGAGACGGCGAAAATCGAATGCACGCTGGAAGTGGCCATGCCGGAAGACGGCTCCCAGCCCCATGGCGTATTCAATACGGATTCTATCCCGGAAGAGTGGAAACAGTATAAACTGCCTCCTGCTGAATCTGCCGCCGCTGCTTCCACTAACCCGGCCGAGGAGTAGCGTATGGACGAAGCTGTCATCAAGCAGATCCAGCGTGAGGGTGCGGACGCGCTGCTGGATATCGGTGTGAGCGTCCCGCTGAAAGCGTTTCATATCCCTTTCAGGAAATCCCCGCTGGAGCTGCGCGTGACCATGAGGCGGCCTTATATGTCCGGTCAGATTCTTTTTGCCCGGACATATTTGTCGATGGGGATCACCAGTGAGGAGATGTGGGGGTTCAGCAAGGAGGAGGAAATGCAGTTTCTGGCCTCTCACGGCAAGGCGGTGAGCCGTATGGTGGCCTATACCCTTTGTCGTGGCCCTTTCAGCCGCCGCGTGCTTTTGCGCCCGGTGGCATGGCTCATAAGGAACTTCATGGAACAGCGTTATCTGGTGGGTGCGATCAAGCGTTTTGTCAGCCTGATGGGTACCGACCCTTTTATACCTATTATCAGATCAGCCGAGCGGACGAATCCGATGAGCTTGAGACTGAGCCAAAGAAAGAAGGGGAGTTAAAGAGCCGTTATGAAGGCTCCCATAGCCCTTTCGGTTTTGTGTGGCAGATTGCCAGTGCCACCGGCTGGAGCGTGGACTATATACTGAACAAGGTGAATTACCAGACCCTGATCATGATGCTTAGTGACGCTCCCCGGTATGTCCGTGACAAGTCCGGATCTTCCGGTCCTGCGGATGAGCGGAGCGCCGAGGATGAAGCGGATGGAATAGTAGGATTTTTTCAAAGCAAGCTAAAATAGATGAAACCGGTACAAATAGAATTCCTTATGGTGGACCATTTGAGCGCCCGTCTTGACAAGGCCGTGGGCAAGATCGAGCGGATGTCCCAGCAGGCATCGTCCGCCAACAGACAGATCCGGGAACTTGACAGGAGCGGTTCCCTGTTGAACAACACCGTCGGCAAACTGGCGGCCGCCTTTACTATCAAGGAGCTGGTGTCGAACATCACCAAGGTACGCGGCGAGTTCCAGCAGCTGGAGGTGTCGTTTCAGACCATGCTCGGCAGTGCGGAGAAGGCCGACACCCTGATGCAGCAGTTGGTACATACGGCCGCGACCACTCCTTTCGGCCTGGAGGATGTCGCGCAGGGTGCCAAGCAGCTTCTTGCCTACGGGTTTGGAGCGGAGAAAGTGAACGAGACGCTGATCCGCTTGGGTGACATCGCTGCCGGACTTTCCATCCCTTTGAACGATCTGGTCTATCTTTACGGCACCACCATGTCCCAGGGACGGCTTTATACACAGGACCTGAACCAGTTCACCGGCCGGGGCATCCCTATGATCGCCGAACTGGCCAAGCAGTTCGGCGTGGCTGAAAGCAAGGTGAAGGAGCTTGTGGAGGAAGGCAAGGTCGGTTTTCCCGAAGTGCAGAAGGTCATAGAGAGCCTGACGGACGAGGGCGGAAAATTCGGTGGTCTGATGGAGGCACAATCCAAAACGATAACCGGACAGATCTCCAATATAGAGGATGCCGTTTCAATGATGTTCAATGAAATCGGGCAGCAGTCGGAAGGTGTCATCAACACCACGCTTTCCGGTGTTTCCTACATGGTGGAGCATTACGAACGTTTCGGCCGTATCCTGCTCGGGCTTGTCGGCACGTATGGTGTGTACCGGACCGCCGTCATGACAGTCACGGCCGTGAAAGGCTGGGCGGTGGCTGCGGAGGCGTTGCATTACAACTGGCTCCTGCTGGTTGAGAAAGCGCAGAAAATGCTCAACCGGACCATGCTTTCCAATCCCTATGTGCTGGTTGCGACCCTGCTTGCCGGTGTTGCCGTGGCACTGATCTCCATGAAGACGGAAACCGAACGTTTGCAGGAATCCGAGGAAAGGTATCAGCAGCAGAAGCAGAAAACCATAGAGGCCGAGGAAGAGCACAGGCGCAAAATAGAGGAACTGTGTTCCATTGCCGGGGATGAAGCCGTGTCCACGGATGCCCGGCGTGAGGCGCTAAACAAGCTGGAACAGAAATATCCGGATATATTCTCCAAATACGACACCGAGTATGAGAAACTGAAGAATATCAAGAAAATCAAGGAAGAGATAGCCCGATTGGAAGCCGGTGAGTCCATATCCAATCCCGCCAATGAATTGAAACGTGTGGATGACAGGATAAAAGAACTTGAAGGCAAGACCCGGTTGGCAACCGAATATTACCAGGACAGCTACGGGCGGCAAAGAGCCCGATATGTCCGGAAATCCGCACGTTCAAGGGATGAGGAGGCAGAGCTTCAGAATCTGTACGGAAAACGCAAGAGCCTGAACGGACAAATCCGCAAGGACGAGGTAAATGCCTATTTCGAAAACCTGACCGGTGTGAGTAACGAGACCCTTGTACAGCAGATAAAGCAACGTAGAACCCTGCTTGCCCGGATGTCTGTCCAGGAGAAGGAATACGGAAAGATTACGCAGGGTGACGAAAATCTTACCGGAACTTATTCCCGTGACGAACTGAAGTATCAGCTGAACAAACTGGTTTCGGAACAAAACCGGCGTAACCTGCCCACGGATTCAAGCACTGACTGGGTGGCTGCGACAAAAGAGAAATACCAGGACGCGCTCAAGGCTTATAACGCCTTTCTTCAGGAAACGTCCAACAGCCTTTCCCGTGAGGAGTTTGAGAAGAAGGCGAAAGAACTGAAGGATGCCGTCGATACCGCCAAAAAGGAGTACGACAAGGTCAAGCCCGGTGAGGATAAGGATTCCGAGGCCGAACGGAAGAAGGCGGACAAGGCGGAGAAAGAAGCCCAACGCCGCAAACAGGTTTCTGAAAAGCTGGGCCAGGAACTCGCCGGGCTGCAAAGGAAGAATGACGAGGCGGAGATTGAGATGATGACCGAGGGGCTGGAGAAGAAGCTGCGCCAGATAGACAATGAATACCAGGCACGCAAGGATGAAATAGCCAGGCAGGAAGCCGGTTGGAAACGTGACAACGCGAAAGCGGGGCAGTCCGGTTCGCTGTCGGAAGATCAGCAGTCCGAAATAGACAAGGCCCGTGAGCTGAACGAGTCCGGCCGACAGAAGAAAATAGCGGAAGCTTATCGGGAAGAGTTCGGAGTGATGCAGGAATATTTGCAGGCCTACGGCACCTTCCAGCAGCAGAAACTCGCCATCGCGACCGAATATGCGGAAAAGATACAAAAGACGACGTCCGGCAGCGAGAAGCTCTCTCTCGGTGTTGAACGTGACAGCAAACTTGCCGGCATCGAAGTGCAGGAACTGAAAGCCCGTATTGACTGGGGTACTGTCTTCGGTGAATTCGGCGGGATGTTTTCCGATATGATAAAGCCTGTATTGGCGGATGCCAGAAAATACATGCTCACTGACGAGTTCCGAAATGCCGACCATGCCAGCCAGGACGCGCTTGTCTCTGCCGTCCAGCAGATGGAGAGGGCTTTGGGCGGTTCCGGCAAGGTCAGTTTCAAGAAACTGGGTGCCGAGGTTACTGCCTACCAGAAAGCCCTTTCAGACCTGAAGGAGGCACAGGCGGTGTATGCGGACACCTATACGGCACTTATTGCCGCCCAGAAATCATACATTGAGGCGCAACAGTCCGGAACCGAACAGGAGAAGGAGTCCGCCCGGCAAGCCCTGGAAACGGCGCAGGCTAATGCCGATGCCGCGAGTGAGAATATAAACGCCTTGCAGGAAACGGCTGACAGTGCCCGGCAGTCCCTCTCGAATACTGCCTCCGGTCTGAAGACCAGTATGGAGAATGTGAGGGACGGATTGCAGCAGATTGCCTCCGGCAGTATCAGCGGGGCGTATAATGGCCTGATCACACTCGGCAAAGGTGCCAAGGAAGTGGACGGCAAACTGGGCGAGGCTTTCGGAAAGGTTTCCGAAACACTTGAGGATGTGCCTGTTGTCGGCTGGATTGTAAGTATTATAGACCTTTTCAAGGATGGTTTGAGTGTGGTCATCGGTGGCCTGCTCGACGCGGTGTTCAATGCCGTGAGCGGTATTCTTGACGATGTGCTTTCCGGTGATCTTTTTGTGACTATCGGAAAATCGCTGCTTTCCGGTGTGGGCAAGATATTCGACGCATTGACCTGGGGCGGATTTTCCTCCTGGACGACTTCAAGCAATGCCAAAGAGGTCCAGGAAACCATCGACCGGCTGACCGAGCGCAACGAGACCTTGCAGACGGCTATCGAGGACCTGACGGAGGAGATCAAGGCGAGCAAGGGTACAAAGTCCGTGGCCGCCTACCGGGATGCCTACAGGCTCCAGCAGGAGACGAACTCGAACTATCTGGACATGGCCATGTCGCAGGCCGGTTATCACGGTTCGCATCACAGCTGGAATTATTACTGGGGCGGTTTCTCACAGGAACAGATTGACCGTTTGAGCGGTCAGATCGGGCGTAGCTGGAACGGTGACATCTGGAACCTAAGTCCGGAGGAGATGAAGAAGTTGCGCAGTAACGTGGACATGTGGACGCAGATCCAGGATACCGGCAAGGGCGGATATGGAGGTCGTCTGACCGAGAAGCTGGATGACTATATCGACCAGGCGGGCAAGCTGGAGGAACTTACCGACCAGCTGTATGAAGGTCTCACCGGTATTTCCTTCGACAGCATGTACAGCAGTTTCGTGGATAACCTGATGGATATGAAGTATGATGCCGCAGCCGCGGCGGAGGACATATCCGAGTATTTCATGCGTGCGATGCTGTCAAACAAGATCGGTGAGCTGTATTCCGACAAGCTGAAAGGCTGGTGGGAGAAATTCGGCAAGGCGATGGAAGACAATGACCTTACAGAAGCCGAGCGTAAGGCCCTCCAGGACGAGTACATGAAGTATGTCGAGGAAGCCGTCGCTCTTCGTGACAATCTTGCCGCGGCCACCGGGTACGATAACTCGGGCGGTACGAGCCAGAGCGCCAAAACCGGCGGTTTTTCAGCCATGACACAGGACCAGGGTACAAAACTGGACGGCATGTTCACCAGCGGGTTGCAACACTGGTCGAGCATCGATGAGAAGATGGAGAGCGTCATCGACAAGATGAACACCGCCGAGGGGCATCTTGCCCGTATCGAGGAGAACACCGGCACGAGCGCGTCGCACCTTGGCAAAATAGAGGAAGAGATTCGTAAAATCAATCGTGACGGAGTAAAATGCAAATGATATGGAAAAGATATTAGGCGGTCTGGTACTTGTCAACGGTACCGACATCTGGAGTACATACGGGGTGTTCCTCGTTGAGGACAAGCGCGGCGGGATGGATAACCTGACCGCCATCCTGACCCCGAGCAAGACGAAAACGGACACGGCTGTGAATATCCGGGAGGAGGACGGGGAGAAATATTCCTCCGTGCTGACGCCCAGGAACGAGGCCCGTGACGTGACGCTTCATTTCGCCCTGTTTGGCAAAACGCAGGCCGGCTGGCTGAAGAAGTATTTCGAGTTCATCAATTTCCTGAAGAAAGGCCGTGACGGGTGGCTTGAGATTTCCTTTCCCCAACTTGCCCTGACTCTCCGTGTGAAATATACGGATTGCAGCAAGTTCCAGCCTCTGACCTATCTCTGGAAGGAAGGCGTGCACGCCGGCAAGTTCAAGGTGAAGTTCCGGGAACCTGTCCCGATCATATAAATGTGATTCAAACCCTATTCAAACGACGTTTAAACAAGATACAGACATGCTGACCATCTATGACAGCAACGGCAACAGACGGACCGATATCGAGGCGGGCGACAGCTCCACCCAGGTGAAGGAGGTGCAGGGTGACAATGTCCTGACACTCTCTTTCACGCATTACGAATATATCGCCCTGGACGTGAATGACCGGGTGGACTTTGAGGGTGAGCGCTACTGGCTGACCGAACGGTACACCCCGAAGCAGAAGAGCGGCCAGGAGTGGGTATATGATTTGAAGTTTTACGGTATCGAGAGCCTGGTGAGACGTTTTCTTGTGCTGGAGACCACCGACGGGAACACCGAGCCTGTGTTCACGCTGACAGCGACTCCGCGTGAACACGTGGCCATGATCGTGAAGTGTATCAATGACGGAATGAACCACACCACCGACTGGAAAGTGGGGCGGGTGGACGGTACGGACCTTATCGTCATCGATTACGAGGGGAAGTACTGCAACGAAGCCCTGAAAGAGATAGCCGAAGCGGTCGGCGGGCAGGCTGAATGGTGGGTGGAAGGCCAGACCGTGAACGTGTGCCGGTGTGAGCATGGCGAGGAAATAACGCTGGGCTACGGGAAGGGACTGACCGGAATCGAACGCGACACGACGGGTACCGACAATTTTTATACCCGGTTGTTCCCGGTAGGCAGCACGCGGAACATAGATCCGTCAAAATACGGGCATAGCCGCCTGATGCTTCCGGGGGGCAGGCAATATGTCGAGATACATACGGAGGAGTACGGCATCTATGACCGTTACGAGCAAGACGCCTTCAGCGGCATTTATCCCCGCAGGATCGGGGCTGTCAGCAGTGTGCACAGCGAAGATGTGAAAGATGACGACGGCAACCCTTTCACGGTCTATTATTTCAGGGACGACAGCCTGAACTTCGATCCGAACGATTACGAGCTGCCCGACGAGACCAAACGTGTATCGTTCCAGGACGGTGACCTTTCCGGACTGGGGCAGGGTGAGGACCACTATTTCGAGGTGAATTTCAACAGTGCCACCCGTGAGTTCGAGATTATTACGATATGGCCCTATGATGATGACACGCAACTCCCCGGCGGCAAACTTATTCCGAAATCCGGTGACCGTTATATTCTCTGGAATATCCGTATGCCGGACGAATATTACCCGCTTGCCGAGGAGGAGTTTCTTACGGCGGTGGAACAGTTCAATACCGAACACTGGCAGGATCTTGCCGTTTACAAGGCCCCGACCGACCATGTGTGGATTGAGGAGAACGGTGTTTCCCTGTCCGTAGGCCGTCGTGTGAGACTTGAAAGCGAGGAGTATTTCCCCGAAACCGGTTATCGCAGCAGCCGTATCACGAAAATTACCCGGAAAGTGAACCAACCCGGGGAGATGGACATCGAGATCAGCGATGCCCTGCATAGTGGTGCGTTTGAACGGGTGAATGACAGTATCGGGGAACTGAAAAACTATACGAAGTCAAAGGCGGAGGGTGCCGCGCTTCCTGACATTATCCGTAGCTGGGACAAGACACTGCCTACGGACAACAATCTTTTTTCCGCGCGGAGAAGCCAGGCGGAACACATCAGCAAAAAAAAGAATGACCGTGCAAAGGGGAAGATCACCTTCGAAGCGGGAGCCTCTTTCGGACAGGAGGATAATGCGGGTATTGATGACAAGGGCAATGCCGGGCTGCTGACCCTTGTTGTGCGTGAGCTTCTTCGCAGTCCGAAATTCGTGGACGGTCTTTTCGGTGAGGGCTGGCGGCTCTGGATGGAGGACGCTTTGTCCCATCTGACCATCGACAAGCTGACGGTACGCCAGGTCATGGTAGTATTGGAGCTGCTTATCGAGAAGGTACGCAGCGTCGGCGGCCAGCTTTGTGTCAGTGCCGCCAACGGGAAAATAAAGACCGCTGTTCTTGAGGGCGGTTACTGGAGGATCACTTTCGAGCAGGAGAACACTTTCGTGGCCCATGACCTCATGCGCTGCCAGACCTTCAGCGGCGGGAATTTGAAAAGCTATTGGGTTGAGGTGGCCGGCGTGGAGGGTGGTTCCATCCTCGTGGGCGAGGACGAGTTCGGCGCTTCTCTTCCGGAGTCTGGTGACGAGTGCGTGCTGATGGGCAACACGGAGAATCCGTTGCGCCAGAACCTGATCCTGATCTCCGCCACCGAGGACGGGCAGCCCCGTGTGGACGTGATGGACGTGGTGAAGGCGAAGAACTTCACCGGCTGCCTGCGTGCCCGTTTGGGCAACCTTGACGGTATCAGTGATGACTGGTTCCCTTCAGACAACCAGCCTCACGGTGATGGCCTGTACAGCGACAACGCCTACCTGCGTGGTACGTTCCTTCTGGTAACGGGCGAGGATATCAAGACGAAGTTCGAGATAGTCGAGGGGAAAATCGTCAGTTCCGTCACCGCCCTGCGGAATGACTTCGCCACCGAGCGCGGCTACCTGAATAACCCCGCCTTTGATAACGGCCTTATGAAGTGGAACACGGAGAACGAGACCGTGTTCTTCCTTGTGGGCAACCGGTGGATCTGGGCGAACGGTAACGTCTTGACGAGGAAGGGTGACAGCGCGAGCGTGACCGAGGATGACGGCCGTACGGTTGTCCGGATTCGTAACAAGTACATCCTCCAGAAACGTGAGAACCTGAAAAGTATTCCCTCCATGCCTGAAAATGACAGTGGGGAGAAGGAAGCCGTCCCGGTGTTCCTGACTTTCTTTTACCGCTGTGCCAAGGCCGGCACGCTGCGTGTGGAGTTTGTGGGTGTGGATAAGACAGGCTTTGCCAATTTCAACAGCATGGAGGTGGAGGAAGAACTGTCCGCGACCGACGGGTACGTACAGTACACCTGTAGCGGACTCTGGAACGGTACAGGTGATTTTAAATTGAGTTTTACCGGTGATATTTACCTGTATATGCTCATATTGAGCACCGACCGTGTGGAATCCCTGACACACCGTTATAAAACCCTTTTCGAGCAGTCGGAGCGTCTGGTAAAGATTTCGGCGGCGGTGTTCGACAAAGACGAGAACCTGCTGGAAGAGACCGGCCTGATGGTTACTTCCAAATATTCCGGGTTGTATGCCATTGACGGTGATGGAAATTTGAAATCCCTTGTAGGTGTTGGGGGTGACGGCGTAAAAATCAAGGGCGATAATATCACGTTGGAGGGACTTGTTACGGCTAATGATAATTTCAAGATTCTGGAAGACGGTAGTATTGAGACGCGCAACGCCAAGATTTATGGTACAGTGTATGCCTATGAGGGTAAAATCGGCGGTTTTACGATTGATTCCGGACGGTTGTACTGGAAAGCCGGTGATTATTTCGGCAATGATTCCCGCAGTCTGAAACTTGGTGTCTCACAAACGGACATGGAGGGTATTGTGGATGTGTCCTTTAATGCCGCCACGCAGGGACGCTTCGGTGTCAAGGCCGTAGGCTCGAATCTGGGTGGTGCCGCTATCTATGCCTCCAGCAAGTCCTCTGGTCAAAGCTATCCTATCAGTGCCAATACTTATGCCGGCTATTTTGACGGTGGTGTGCATGTGAACGGGGCGGTGTATTGTGGTGATATCCTGTCGAACAATTACGGTACGGGATGGAGCTTGGCCAGCGATGGGACATACAGTTACCGAAAGGGTGTTTCAGGTACCTTCCAGTGGGCTGTAAAGAGTGATTTTATAACTTATAACTATACCCTTGAGGTTGTTAATGGAATTGTCGTTAAGATGACATATATCTAAAAATAAAGGATATGAAAGTAAATTTTAATGTGTATTTTAAGGATTTCGACGGTAGCGTGCTGTTGATTGATAAGAAACCCCAGTGTATGGGAGTCATAGTCTCCCAGTGCCTGTTCAACGGTACCGGTTTCCGTCCGAGCGGTAATATTCAGACGGATAATGAAAGGAAATTACATGCTTACAGTCTTTGCATGAGGATTATGGGTTCCGATGCGGATGTGGATCTGACATCGGAGGATGCGGTTTTGATAAAGGAAGCTGTCACCGGTCTTACTCCGGGCTGTTATTCCCAAATAGTGAAACAGATAGAAGGGTAATGGAGGATTAGCCATGACAAATGCGGAAAAACAGGAGATCCTGAACGCTATCAAGGCCGAGAGCCAGAGCGTTGATGAACTTGTGGAGGTCAGCTCCCTTGACAATATCAAAAGTCTCCCCGCCCTTCGCGGCAGTGAGCTGGTGAGTGCTCCGCTTACCCTTTTGCGTAAACCGGCCGATGATGCCGCTGCCACGGCGAATGCGTCTGCCACGAAAGCGGATAATGCTGCGGCTTTGGCGAATAAAGCTGCGGGTATGGCGTCTGATGCGGCCGGTACCGCCAATCAGGCTGCTGAAACTGCAAATTCCGCTGCGGCAGCGGCATCCGCGGCTGCGAAACAGGCGGAGGATGCCGCCGCCGGTGTGAACGATGGTTTGGTCGGTGGCATGACGGCCGTCCCTGATGAGGAGAACGACACGGTGAAACTCACCCTGCTGGGGAAGACCGGGACGGAGATTGCCTCCGTTGATATTCCCGGTGGTACGGGCGGTGGCGGTAACACGTATAATGTGACGGCGGAAGTCCCTTTGGAGAGCGGTTATTATGTCCTTTCCTCCGCGATTGGTGCCGTGGATGAGAAATACCGTTACAAGGGTCGTTGCATCACCTATGAAGTCTCGCAGGGCAAATGGGAGACCAAACAGTTCGTGGGGACAAGTCTGTCGAGCTGGGAGCAGGAGGCGAGCTGGGAGGACTTCGGCGGTGCCGGAACGATGAAAAGCCTGACAGTGAACGGCGAGAAGAAAGTTCCCGACAGCGAGGGCAACGTGGATCTGACCATCGACAAGCTGGAAGTGGACGAGAGCCTGGATGCTGACAGTACCAATCCCGTCCAGAACAAGACCGTCGCCGCCAAATTCCAGGAGGTGGAAGCCGGTACCGTGTTCGGCATGAGCGCGGAAGTGAGCGACGACGAGAGCAGTGTCCGCCTTGCGCTGACCAACAAGAGCGGGGCGGAGATCGCGAGCGTTGACATCCCGGCCGGCAGCGGTGGCGGCGGTGAGTCCTCCACCACCAAGATCGTGCTGCTTGCCGAGACCGACAAGAAAACCGTGAAGGAAGGCGGAGCGGTGAAACTTACCTATACCTATGACCACCAGGTTGCCGGCGGTGATGACAAGGGTAGCAGTACCGGACAGAAAGCGACCGTCACCATCCAGGTGAAGCGCGGGACGACCACCACTTATTCCTCCTCGCTGAAGGAAGTGAGCAAGGGTACCTATACCCTTGACCTGACCAAATACCTGCTGGTGGGCACGAGCGACATCTACGTCATTGCCGAGACTACCGATCCCACCACGGGCAAGGCGCAGAAGAAGCAGGCGTACGTGAGCGTGAAGAGCGTCACCCTGTCCCTTTCCTGCGGTTACAACCTGGCGGCCACCATCCAGAACGGCGGTTACGGTACCTATGATTCCGCGAGTATACCCTACGCCGTGAGCGGTACCGGCACGAAAACCGTCAGCCTGTACGTGGACGGTGTACAGCAGAACGCGCATACGGTCACCCGCAGCGGCACGACGAACGGCAGTTTCGAGGTTTCCATGACCGGCCTGTCCGTGGGGCGGCATACCGCCCAGCTGGTGGCCGAGATGGAAACTGACGACCTCACGCTGAAAAGCGAGAGCATCCATATCGACCTGCTGAAGGCCGGAACCGGCGCGCCCTTCATCGGTTTGAAGCTCATTCATGCCGACGGGCATGTCCTCGGACGGGACGAGCATCTGGAGCCGGTCCTTGAAGCCGGCCGCTACGAGAAGCTCACTTTCGACTGGGTGGCCTATGATCCCGACCGTGTGCCCGCTGAAGTGGAGTTCTGGAAAAACGGCGTCAAGAGCAGTACCGTGAGCGCTCCCCGCAGCATGATGACCTACAGTAACCGGTTTACCGAGGAAGGCACGCAGACGCTTGTCCTGAAAGCCGGTCCGACCGGGTACACTTTGCGCATCGACGTGGGTGAGAGCGGTATCGATATCAGCGAGGCCACCTACGGCCTGGCGGTCAAGCTTGACGCGGCGGGCCGCAGCAACGGGGAGAGTAACCCCGGAACATGGGAGTCGAACGGCGTGGAGACCACGTTCGAGGGTTTTGACTGGAGCAGCAACGGCTGGACGGGTGAGGCGCTGAAGCTGACCAACGGTGCGAAAGCCGTCATCGGCTACCGGCCCTTTGCCACCGATGTGAAAAGTACGGGGCTGACCATTGAACTGACCCTCCGGGTAAGCAATCCCACTGACAGCGATACCGCAGTTGTGGACTGTCTCGACAGTGGCAAGGGGCTTTATATCACCCCTTCGGAAGCGAGTTTCAAGACCGGTGAGAAAGTGTCCTATACCAACGAGGACGACGAGCTGGTGGAGCGTGAGATCAAGCTGGGCACGAATTATGTGGAAGACCGGTGGATCAAGGTGGCCCTCATGGTGGGTACCCGCAATGAGAGCCGTCTGATGGAGCTTTATGTGGACGGCAACCGTACCGGTGCCGACATCTACGACAACGCCTTCAGCTTCCGCCAGGACAATCCGAAATATATCACCATTGACAGCGCCGGGGCGGACGTGGAGGTAAAGAGCGTGCGTATCTATACCCGTCGGTTGAGTGACGACGAGGAACTGGAGAACCGGATGGTGGACAGTGCGGACGGTGAGGAGATGATCGCGCTGTACGAGGAGAACGATATCCTGGGTGATACCGACACTGTGGATATGGACAAGCTGCGTGCCAAAGGCAAGGGGGTGCTGCGTATCGTGCGCCAGAACAAGCTCGATGACGTGTATGCCGAGAACAACAAGAAGACGGACTTTTCGGCGGATATCTTCTATTACTCCCCTTTCGGATCCGAATACGACTTCGTGCTCCGTGACTGTTATATCCGTATTCAGGGTACCAGTTCCACGAAATATCCGAGCAAGAACATCCGTATCTATATCAGCAAGGGCGGCACGAACCTTAGCTTCACCGTTGGCGGCAAGGAGCAGGCGGAAAAGAAATATCCCGTCCGTCCCGGTGGCATCGCCATGAACCTGATCTGTCTGAAGAGTGATTATTCCGACTCGTCCATGTCGCTGAACACAGGCGGTGCCAAACTGTTCAACGACGTGCTGAAGGAGATGGGGCTTCTCACCCCTCCGCAGCGTTACCAGTACGAGACGGGCGGCAGCGATTTGAACGCGGTCACCGTGCGTACCGCTATCGACGGTGTGCCTATCGACGTGTTTGTGGCGGCTGCGGAGGACGGCGAGAACAACTATGTGGGGCAATACAACTTCAACAACGAGAAAAGCAAGAGCGGCGACCTGTTCGGCCTTAGTGGCGTGGAGGGTTACGATCCTGCCTGTCCCCTCACTCTGGAAATGCTGAACAATACCGAGGCCATGTGCCTTTTCAAGACCACAAGTGACGCTCATCTGGAGGAGGTGTTTGATGCCGGTGCCGAGACCAACGTTCCGGATGATGTGAAATGGGCGGGCCTTGACGAGTCGCAGCGTACGGCCGTGAAACGGCTGTACGCATGGATACGCTCGTGTGTTCCGGACGGTGCGACGAGCGCCGACCTCTCCACTTTTAAGAGCGAGAAGTTCAGGGACGAGATAAGTGACTATTTCGACAAGGCTTTCCTGCTGACGTATTACCTCTGGACGGACTATTTCCTTGCCGTTGACCAGCGTGCGAAGAACATGATGCTGCGCACGTGGGACGGCCTGATATGGTACATCACCTACTACGACGGTGATACCCAGATGGGAAAACGTAACGACTGTTTCCTGGTGTATGACTACACCACCGACCGCGACACTTATGACGCCGAGGCCGGGAAATATGCCTTTGAAGGCCGTGACAGCTGGCTTTGGAACCTCGTTCTGGCCAACCTGGACGCTGACCTGAAGACACAGGCGCAGGCTCTTCGCGGTGTACTTACCACCAGCCGTGTCCTGGACATGCTGAACGTGGAGCAGGCGGGCAACTGGTGCGACCGTGCCTATAACAAGAGCGGCGAGCTGAAGTACATCCTGCCCGCCACGCAGGAGATGTACGGCAAGGTGTGGCCGTTCATCTACGCCCTTCAGGGCAGTAACCGTGCGCACCGTGAATATTTCGTGCGTAATCGTTTCGCCCTTCTGGATGCCAAGTACGGCACGAGCAATTTCACCAGTGACAACATCGACCTCTATCTGGCACGTACGGCTGCTGACACCCCCGACGTGCTGAAGATTACGGCCAACGAGGTTTATGCTTTCGGCTACGGTACGAACAACAGCCCGAATATAGGGAATACCGGCATCATCAAGAAAGATGCGGCTGCGAGCCTTTCCATCACCGGTGCCTATACGGTGAACGATCCCTTGAGGGTTTATGGCGCGAGCCGTATGAAGGTGCTGGATATGAGCGGGGCCGCCGACCACCTGAAAAACGCTTTCGACCTGGGCAAATGTACCGTGCTGCGCGAACTGAACCTTCAAAGTTCCGGCAACGGCAGTACCGGCTGGTGGTTGAACATCGGCAACTGCAAGCAGCTACGTAAACTCAACCTTCGTAACCAGGCACAGGCGAAAACCGGGGGAAGTACCAGTACCGAGCTGGATTTGAGTGCGCAGACCAAGCTGGAAGAACTTGAGGCCCGCGGTACGCAGGTGCAGAGCGTGGTGCTAGCCAAGGGTTCTCCCGTGACGCTGCTCCACCTTCCCGGTACACTGACCAGCCTCCGTCTGGAATATCTGGGCAGACTGACCACCGGCGGGCTGACATTGGAAAGCTACAGCAAGGTGAAGACCTTCATCTTTGACAGTTGTCCAGGTATTGACTGGGAAACCCTGCTGGGCCGTTGCACGGGTGTGGAACGTATCAGGGTAACCGGTATTGACCGCGAGGATGACGGTACGTGGCTGAATAAGTTTGTCGGGATGGGCGGTGTGGATTCCGATGGCAACACTACGGACACGTGCGCCTTGGTGGGTACGGTACAGCTCACGCGCTACATTGATGACGATACGTACAGCGCTCTGAAGGCGCACTTCCCGGAACTGAATATCCGGCAGCCGGAATACACGATGATCGAGTTCGACGACGAGGTATCGGATGACGCGAACGTGAGCAACCTTGACAACGGTACCGGCTACAAGTATGACAACGCGTATGAGGTGAGCGGTCATATTTCCGCCATCCTGAAGCAGCGTCACCGTGTACTTGCTAAAGTGACTAAAAAAGCGACGACGCGGGGTGTGAACATGGCGAACGTTGATACCACGGTGAACAACCTGGACGGTGAGATGACCTACTACCCGCTGGACGACACGGACAGCAACAAGTACGCCGACGGCACGGCTGCCAGACTGGACGGCACTGAAGGTGACTGGATGATGTACGAGCCCTTCTTCTGGAGCAAGGGTATCAATGATTACCTGAACGGCAAGCATTACTCCTGTTACAGCAGTAACGGTTCGGATAACATGCCTTCCGTTCCGGATGCTGACGTCCTTACGCTTGACGACATTAAGGGCACGAGTGGCGGTTATCTTTCCGGTCGTAAGATCATGAGCGGAAAGGATACGCTTTCGAACAGCTACAGTACTGACAGTACGTATTCGGTATGCAAGGTGAACGTGGACGGTTACAAGCGTGTGCGTTTCCCGAGCGTTCCCGGTACAAGCCTTGTCGGAAGCATTTTCACAGACGATTCCGGCACGGTCATCAGTTCAATCGTCGTCCCTACCTTGAGCAACAAGTTCGAGGCCGGTATGTACCTGATTGCCGATGTTCCGGAGGGTGCCACTGCTCTTCACTTCTCCATTCTGAACACGGCAGAGTTCGATAAGGTTGTCCTTTCTAACAGTGACAGGATCGAGGATATGGAACCCGAATGGGTGCCTAATGACGAGCACTTGTGTGCCGTTGTGGGCAGCAGTGTTGTCGGTTCCAAACTTCGCGCCTGCATTACCGGCGGGAGCACTACGGCGAGCATGACCTGGGCTGATTTCCACTATTACAGTGTCCAGCGCGGTATGCAGCAGATTGATGCCCTTATGCACTCTCGCATCGCGAATCTTTTCTACGCGAAGTACGGTCGTCGTGACAGCCAGGAACAATGCGGCGCGGGCTCTCACACGAACAACCGTACTACGGGTGGTACTGCCAGCCGCGGGATGACGGACACGATCGGCTATGAGGAAGCCTCCTCCATCAACCCTAATGTGACGAACAGCCTGATAGAAAACTCCGTCCACCAGTATGCGTGGTACCGTGAGAAGGATGACTACGGCGGGGCCACGGTTACGCAGGTGAATAATATTTGCTGCCTTGGCTACGAGGACATCTATGGTCATAAATATGACATGATGGACGGCGTGGACCTTCCTAATGACACGGGCAATTCCGGGAAGTGGCGCATCTGGATGCCTGACGGCAGTACCCGCCTGGTTAAGGGTTCCGTGAGTTCCGGTATCTGGATTACCGCCGTGGCGCATGGCAAATATATGGACGTGATTCCGGTGGGTTCCGTTTCGGGTTCCTCCTCGACAAATTACTGCGACATCTACTACATATCCACTGCCTCCGGCCGTGTGGTCTATCGTGGCAACAACAACGCGAACCCGAATGGCGGTGTTTCGA